>TARA_R110002012_G_scaffold311108_2_pt1 | contig 62303 bp, 54 predicted proteins | sample TARA_R110002012 | Tara Oceans TARA_R110002012 (sample SAMEA4396515) | marine metagenome | biome: Westerlies Biome; feature: [DCM] deep chlorophyll maximum layer (ENVO:01000326); material: water (ENVO:00002006), including particulate matter (ENVO:01000060) such as... | depth 40 m
CATAACATTATAGCCTTTCATTCATCCGATAGCCTTTATCAAAGTCTTGTAATCATCAGAGATGAGGTGGCCAGCACTCACATTTACGTGACCATACGTAGTAATACATATATTTGTGCTGTGCAGCGTTATGTAAATGACTTATAGTCGCCCGGTACTTGGGGAGGGGGCGTTTGTAATATTTTACGCACCAAGGACACGTACATGACGCAGGTAAAAGCTGATATTGCACAGGATTTAAAATTGGCAATGTCGGCCGCCGAGTTTGACAGGGCGGCCAAAATTGGTGCCCGAATTCTACGGATGCACCCAAAGCGGACCGATATACAGCTCATGACAGCTGTGAGCGAAATGCAGGGAAAGAACCCTTTGCAGGCCGGGCAGAGATTACGACGTATCTTCCGCACATTACTTCCGAATGACCGTTTTTTTGGGCCTGTATCGCAGAATCTTCTGCAATATTCTTATATCACAAATGACTTTAGTTCAGTCGAGTTGGTGATGGAAGAACGCCATCGCGCCGCGCCGCAGTATTCCGTTTTTGCCTTGATGCTTGCGGATGTCATTTTCCGTCATCAATGCAAGTTAAGCCCGGGGCGCAGTTATGCGCCAAAACTGGCTCAGGCAATTGGACTTCTGGAAAACATGGCACCGTCTGACCCGTGCTATCGAGACATGCAAACACTTTTGGCGCGGATTTATCTGTATAAAGAAGAGCATGAAAAAGCGTTTCCATTGCTTGAAAATATCACCCAAAAGCAACCCCAAAACAGGGCGTTACGTGAACTGTTGGCGTCCAGTTATGCGATTGCTGGGGAAGTCGAAAAAGCCGTTTCAACCAGTCTTGCAATCATCTATGATTTTCCTGATGCAGGGGCGCAGCCTTTTATCATTATTTCATTTATGCGCCCGCAATCCATGCCGGAAAACGCACGCGAGGTTCTGACTGAGATTGCCATCAACTCGCAAAACGATGCGGAACAGGTTTATAAGGCGTCATTTGCGTTGGCGCGGATGGATGAGGCCGATGGCAATATGAAGTCGGCATTCGACTGGTATCAAACCGGACATGCTGCGAGCCGCAAAGCTCGCCCAATTGATATGGTCGCAGAGTTCCACGAAATGAACCGTGTCGCCGAATTTGCGCGCAACGCTGTCGCTGACGATCTTGGTGACGCTAAAGGCGCCTCGTTTGAGAGAGAAGATGGCCCTCAGCCGATCTTTATCGTTGGTATGCCCCGTTCAGGGACAACATTGACTGAACGGATACTCGGTGCACACCCTGACGTTTATGCAGCAGGTGAAATCGGTGACCTTGCTCGGGCTCTGGCCGAGGTTATTGGGCCATGTTCTTTTTCTGAACAGATTGCACGGCTGAACAAGAAAACCATCGCTGAAATTCGCAAACGTTATCTTGCGGCGATGAAGGCATATGCCCCGAATGCACGATTTATCACCAACAAGACACCTGCTAACTTTTTGCGATTAGAAGCGATCCGCCGTATATTTCCAGAGGCGCCGATCATTCACACGCATCGTCATCCGTTGGCAACGTGTCTTTCTATCTATACAACGCCGTTTGCTGTGCCGATGCGCTTTGCTGATGATCTTGGTGATTTAGCTGATTACTATCGTGGCTATAATACTCTGATGAACGTGTTCTTTGAAACCGATCAGCGTGGAATGCTTTATGACCTGTGCTATGAAGATTTGGTCGCAAATCCCGAATCTGTTGCCAAGGATTATCTCGCTCATTGCGGATTGGACTGGCATGAGAAATGCCTTGAATTCTATCGCGACGGTAAGACATCGACAACTGCAAGCATGATACAGGTGCGTCGCCCGATTAATAAGGATTCGCTTGGCAAGTGGCAACGGTTTGAGCCCTTTATCGGGCCACTTGCCGATCTGGTTGCCGACATCGCAGTGCCTGATAAAAAAGCACATAAGAAATCGACCCGCAAAACGTTTGCGGCGTGACGTCATTGGGGCTTTCGGGGTAGAAAGGTTTCTTGCAAGATCAAGAACCCGAAAATGCCGGAGCGCCCAAATGATCCATAAAATCCCAAAAGCAGAGCTGCACTTGCATCTTGAAGGTGCGATGACGCCGGCGCTTGTACGGTCCTTTGCCATGCGAAATGGCCTTACGTTGCCTGCTGGGATTTATGATGATCAGGATCGGTATATCTGGTCGGATTTTCCCGAGTTTCTCATGAGTTTTGATAAGGCAAGTGCCGCGATCCGCACGAAGCAAGATTATGCCGATCTGACGTATTTCTATCTGACCGAGCAGGCCAAATCAGGTGCGCTTTATGTCGAGCTGTTCTGTTCACCAACCCATGCGGCTGAATGCGGGATTTCGTTTGGTGATCACCTTGAAGGGGTTGTCGATGGCATTGATCGTGCAGAAAAGGAGTGCGGCATCATTGGCCGGGTCATTATGACCTGCGTGCGCCATGTCGGCGGTGACATCGCTGTTGAAGTTGCCAAAGACACTGTTGCATGCGGCCACCCCTATGTCGTTGGCTTTGGCATGGGCGGTAATGAAAGCATGTTTTCGCAAGAAACCTTTTACCCGGCATTCAAGATTGCCGCAGATGGCGGTCTTGGCTGCACGACCCATGCGGGCGAGGTGCAAGGTCCGCAGAGTGTTTGGGATGCGATTGATAAACTGCCAGTGACCAGAATTGGGCATGGTGTTCGCTCAATCGAAGACCCGAAACTGGTTGAGACCCTTGTTAAGCGTGGCATCGTTCTTGAGGTGTGCCCGGGATCAAACATCGCACTTTCGGTTTATCCCGATTTCGCAGCCCATCCGTTGCGTAAACTTTATGAGGCTGGCGTCAAGGTGACGCTGGGATCTGACGATCCGCCGTTCTTCCACACAAGTTTGGCCGATGAATATCAGTGTGCACAGGATGATTTTGGGTTCAGTGATGCGGAACTTCTTGGCATTACCCGAACCGCCCTTGAAGCGGCCTTTGTCGATGACGACACCAAAGCTAAGCTGATCGCAAAGCTTTGACCACGTTTCTGCTGCCTATGACAGCAAGGTGAGTTCTGTCCTAAATGAAAAGCGCCCTGTCAGAAGGGTGCTTTTTAAATGATGCGTGCAGTGTTGGATTACCAGCGCGTTTTCCCCAGAAGCTTTTCGCCAAGCGGCGTCAGGTTTGCCCGGTCATAGCGGGTTTGTTCCCAGTTGCGTGGATCACCTGGGAAGGCATGGCCGCGGGCGGGAAGACGTTCAGACCAGCTTTTGACCCGCCAGTCGACAAGGTCCTGTTCCTCGGGCGTTGCCGGTGCCATCGAGATATATTGTGCAATACGTGATTGATCCGACCGGTTGGCGCGAATGCCATGCGCCAGCAAGCTGTTGAAAATCACAAGATCGCCAGTCTTCATCGCTATGCGCTTTGGTTCATAGGGGATGCTGTCCATATCCGGGCGGAACGGGTCGCGACCTGATGGTGCCGTTTTGCGCCATTGCTCAAAATTGGCAAATAAATCAGGCACGCATTGAAAGCCGCCCATATCGTCGGTGGTATCAACCAGCGATAAAACACCCTGCACATTAATTGGCAAAGGATCGGCCGTCGTATCTGCATCCCAGTGAATGAAGCCGTCAAATGCACGTTTACCTGTATTGGGCGTGTTCAGGTTGGCTCGATCAATCGACACCCAAAGATCAGTTCGATCCCAAATATCAACAAAGGCGTCGTAAACGCGCTGTGTCTGACGGTTGTCCCAAAGTGTCTGATGATTGTAGACTTCGACCATGCCTGAATTGTTCAGTTCGGTCATTGCATGATCGCGCATTTGCGGCCGGCTCCAACTGGCCGGATCATTCGGGTCCATTTCCTGAAATTCCCACAGGAAATCGCGGGTCGCACGGACCTGTTCATCGGGAACCGCATTTGGCACGACGACATAGCCATAGGTCTGCCAATGGGTAAAATCATCCTCGGATAAAACGCGAAGCGGTAACGTCTTTGCAAGGTCGCGCAACTGTGCACCACGAACCTCCTTAACCGACGCATTGCCGGGACGATCGGCATTGGGGGTGTTTGACATTGGGGCGTTTGCCAGCATCGACATTGCGGTATCTCCCGAGTGCTTTGTTTGTGACAGGTTGAATTCTAACCTCTGACTCGGGAATTTGCCCACTGACAGCACGGACAAATACTGATACTATTCGGTCAATATTATCCAATATGTATGCCGTATAAGCGTGATTGGTATTTAAATGAAATTGCTGTTTGAGCATGTCCAGATTGCAGCAGATCGGTCTTGGAAGGGATTGCACCGTAATTTGGAAGCAATTCCGTTCGAATGGCATTTCCATCCGGAATATGAATTAACCCTGACGCTAGGCAGCCATGGACAGCGATACGTGGGTGACCATATCGGGACGTATGGCGAGGATGACCTGGTTCTATTGGGGCCGAATTTACCCCACACATGGCACTCAAAAAATGCCGGCCCACCGTCGGTAACGCCGGGTGGTATGCGTGCTCATGACGCAGCCCTTCAGGTTAAGGGACGGCGTAAGGGGCATCAGGCGTTTGTTTTCTGGTTCACGGTGGACTGGATCAATTCGATCTGCAAAACCATCCCCGAATTATCATCGTTGGAAAAAATCCTGCTTCTGTCACGGCGTGGGGTGAAGTTCGATGCAAAAATTGCGCGTAAGGTGGCGAAGCTTGCTGCAAATTTTGATCAGGGAAAGCCGGCAGATCAGCTTGTGCTTTTGATCGAAGTGCTGCGCACCTTGATTGATGCCAAAGACCTCAAGCCGTTGGCCTCTGATCGGTTTAATGCCGATGTTCCGGGTCGCGACGATGCCAGTCGGCTCGGCAAGGTGCTTGATCAATTGCATGGTGCCTATGTCGAGCCCGTCAGCAGTCGTGTGATCGCACAAAATGCAGGTATGAGCGAACGCACATTGCGGCGCTTTTTTCAGCGCCATATGGGCACAAATATTCAGGATTATCTAATGGGGTTGCGGCTTGGGCGTGCGGTCAGTCTGTTGCTGTCATCAGATATGCCGATTTATTGCGTAGCGGAGGAAGCCGGTTTTCAGAATCTGTCACACTTTAACCGTCAGTTCCGTCGTCATCGTGGCGTTGCGCCAAGTGCATTTCGTAAAATGCGTTTTGACGGGGTAGAAATCAGCACGTCATCCCGGTGAGTTGTTGGGGATGTCAGCCAGCGGTTGAAAGCCACTCGGCATGATGGCGTGAAACATGCAAATCAAATGCTGCCCAGAATTGATCGCGAAGATAGTCCTGCTCTTGCAGGATTTCATGCCGGGCTTCGGGAATTTCGCACATGGTCACATTGGGATGGTTGCCAAAAAGGTCATTTGTTGTGGTGTTTGACACAACCTGATCGTTGCCAGCGAGAACCATGGTGATAGGCGGCAGTTCCATGGCGCCTGAAGGTGTCGCAAGTTTGCTCATGAGGTTGGCCTGAGTACGAAAACAGGCATCAAGCCACCCTGCAGAAACGCCGCCGATGACAAGGTCTGGCTGGGCTGTCAGCAGCGCAACATTGCGAGCATATCGTTCGGCATCAGACGTTAAAAGGTTTTCCGGCTCAAATGCATTCAGCGGTGACAATGCCTTTTGACCCGGAAGGTATTGCTGATCAAAACCGTATCGGCATAGGCTGGCGGATAAGAACTGTGCCGCAATCGCCAGCCAATCCGGACCACCCATGCCAAAAAACGGCGCCAACATCACAACACTTTTCCAAAGATCTGGTTGGGATAGTAGCATCTTCATGGCCACGAGCCCGCCCGTCGAATGGGTTAAAAGCATTTGGCACGTTATGTCATGCTGATCTTTGATATGGGCCATAATACACGCGGTATCAGACACATACTCCATGACATCTTTGATATAGCCCATGATGGGATCTGACGTCGCGCGATCAGAACCACCTTGCCCGCGGAAATCAAACGTGACGCAACCCAACCCACGTTTAGCAAGATCCACGGCAGTTTCTTGATATCGTTCGATATATTCGCCTCGCCCCTGCAGAATAAGGACATAGGCATCCAAATTATCCCTAGAAGGAGGGCTTATGCCATAGCGTAACCGCACGCCATCTTTATTGGTTACGTGATGCAGGGAGAAATTCATTCAAATGCCTGTCTCAAGTTCCGTTCAAGCCGACGTCAAAACCGCATATCTATTCTACGGGATTTGGGGTCGCCGGGGCACGTGACACAGCGATGAAATGCATGATTTTTTCCATCATGGTGTCAAAATCCGGGTTGAACGTCGCACGTCGCAGGGTTCCGGGTGTCGCACCGTCAACAAGGTTGCGTTCTCCGTAAACGGCATCGGGTGCTGTTTGGCAGGTTTCCTTGTCTTCTTTGTTGTCATAGTGGCCGCAATCAGGATGTTTGCCATCAAGCCCATAAACAGGATCGTTCGGCGAAAGAGTAATACCGGTATGAGCATGGTTTAACGTTCTGAAGTCCGCATTTGCAGACTTAACAACGTCAATACCGTCACATTGGGTTTGTTCGTCGGGGATTTCGATTTCCCCTTGATACCAGACCATATGACGGTTTGGGACAGTCACCTTTTCACAGAAGAAATCAAGTGCGACAAGCGGGTCGATGGTTTGGTCATCCGAACTGACCGCAACGAATACCGGAATGTCGACAGCGCCAATTGATCCATCGCGATAGGGGGAGGTGAGCAAATGAAACTCTGCCGCACCATTCATCGCCATCGAGCCATATTTCCCCGGATCATTGTTTTCACCCTTGCCCGCCCAATTTTTGACATAGCGGACATAGGGGGTGAGCCATGCCATGCCGCTGCGCGCAGAAAAGCCGGGCGATAGCATGACAAGGGCGTTCAGGCGATCATCGTGATCAGCCATATCATAGTAACGCCCAATCAGGGCCGCACCGGTTGAAAAGCCGATGGGAATGATCTGTTCTACTTCCGGGCCAAACGATTCAACACCGAATTTAACCGTATCCATCCAGTCCTGATACGCAACGTCCATAAGGTCGGCGGGAACCGTGCCATGCCCAGGCAACAACACACCATGGAACGATGCGCACGGGTATTTATCGCGCAAGGCATCGCGTACATCACTTAACCAATATGGACTGTCCGTAAGCCCATGGACCATGACAAAGCCCAGATTTTCGCCGCGCGATAAGGTGACATCACCATCCGCACAGGAATTTCGGTCTGGCGCAATGTCGTAAGGCGCGCGCATTTCAACAACTTCATCCAGACTGAACGATCCAAACGGCTGTTTTTCATCGGCGAAGCGCGTGCTTTCTAACACCGTGCGAATTTGACTTCGGGTGTTTTTGACATAGTCAGGAAATGCACCATTGGGCGAGGGGGCCTGAACGGCCATGCCAGATGGGGAAAGGGCATCGGCGTTGGCGGCCTGTATTGTGCTTATCCCCGCAAGCAGGCCGGTTGCGATACTGATGGAACAAAGTCGTAATCCTATCGCGTGACGGACGGACATGGGGCATCTCCAGAACTGGGGCGAGTGTGTTGATCAATTGCAACCTTAACGCGGGCATCGATCATGTGCGAGCAACAAAAAAAGCGGCCTTTATCAGACCGCTTTGAAAGTATGTCGACTTTCGGCACCGAGATATCATGGTGTGTCTTGGTTATTCCATGATTTCCCAGCTATGGGTGATCTCTGCCGCCTTGGACAGCATGATCGAGGCTGAGCAATATTTTTCCGCAGATAATTCAACAGCCCGACCGATTTTAGCTTCGTTCAGGTTATCCCCCTTCACCTTGAAATGCAGGTGAATCTTGGTGAAAACCTTAGGATCGGTTTCAGCACGTTCGGCTTTGACATCGGTTTGCACATCCAGAACGTTCTCGCGCCCTTTTTTAAGGATATGAACGACATCAATTGATGAACATCCGGCAATGCCCAGAAGAAGCATTTCCATCGGGCTTGGGCCAAAGCCATTTTCCCGGTCCCCATCCATGACGACACCGTGGCCACTGCCGCTGGTGCCTGTGAAGGTCAGGTTCTCAAGCCACTTTACCCGTGCTTCCATGATCAAAATTCCTGTTTTTGAAAAACTGTTGACCCATCGTCTAGCGCGGTTGGCGCGTGCCTGCAAGTTACGATCAGTTTTGTCCCCACAACACAGCGCGGGATTAATGCGACCGTTGGTGGTAAACTGTTATTGGAGTTTTTACTTTCCGGCGTGATACTTACGTCAGAATTAGACCCTTATGGCTTAAGGAGTATAGGTCATGTCGCAGGATGCAGCTCGCAGCAAAAGCCGTTTCATGATGGGCATGGAACATGTGCTTCGCGAAATCAATCACGAGATCATTAGTCCGGCAATTCCCGATATGTCGGTTGAAAACGCCGTGCCACTGATGATTACGGTCGCCCGTTTGCGTGCGGAATACCTGAAGTACGCGTTCAAATTAAGTGCAGACCGTACCGACCAGCATCCCACTGAGGAAGAACTTGCCAAGCTAAAGCATCTTCGCGAAACCTATCAGGAAATGCTGGCTGCTGCGCGTGAGCTGGAACATTGCATCGACCGTGGTTATATCGATCTGCCGGTTTCGGCGGCAAAATCATAGTTGATTATACCTCTCCATAAGAATTATAATGACTTATTCTTCTGTATATGTAATGGCTTGCGCATAAAGACAAAGACCGAAAAACAAGGTCTGCTGGGTTTGGGACATCACTGAAAATACCAACGTGGGAGTGCGCCGTATTTCGGCGTTACGGGTGTATTGTCAATAAGTCCTGAAGTTACTGCGACGGCGGCATTGTCGCGCGATAGTCTTATTCTTCTTGAACGATCCAGTCTTAAGGTCGTGCATGCCAACCCGGCTGCGGCAACGTATCTTGAAGATGCCAAGTCCGTTATGCGGGCAGGAACAGAAATTAAACAGTTCCTTGCCTATCTTGCCAAGAATGGTGAATTCGTCAGTGGCGATGGTGTTGGCGCCGTGCGTGATGCACTGGCAAGTATTTCAGCAGGTAAACAGGCCGATTTGCCCGGATTTCGGTTGTCCGGCAAGACATTCACGTGGCATTGCGCCCAGGGTCCGTCAGATACGACAGCACTTGTTTTGCGCGATGCTGGCAAGGCGCAGGAACTTGCCAAGGCACTGGCCGACCACAAAATCTTCATTCAGCACCTGATTGATGTCCTGCCCACGCCAGTTTACATCAAAAACCTTGATGGGGTGATCAGCCGCTGCAATGGGGCATTTGCAGCGTTTTTCGAACAAAAGCCGGAAGATGTCATCGGGGCAAAGTTCAGCAAAATAGCCCCGGAAGGCCTCAATAAGACGGTCACCGACCACGAAGCACCGCTTTTAAAGCAAGAAGGTCAGGTGCGTGATGAAATTGCCTTCATGCTTGGCGATCAGGAACGTGTTGCATTATTTGCCGCATCAAGTCTTAAGGCACCAAGTGGCGCCATCGCAGGTACAATCGGATCCTTGATTGATGTCAGTTCGCTTAAAAAGGCCCAGACAGAGGTTGCGGAAGCAACTCAGCGTCTGACAGGACTTCTTGAAAGTGCGCCGGTCGGGGTTGCGATCTCAAACCGTGATGACGGTGTTTTCCGCTTCTTTAATCGCACATTTGAAGCCCTGCTTGATATCACCGGGGTCAAAGACCCAACTGATTCCATTTTGCTGTCAGAACGCTACCGTAAGCAGTCGCTTAAAGACATGGACATGCTTGGCGAACTGAAAGATGTCGAGTTGCGATTGCGGCGCCCTAGCATGTCAGAAGCCCGTTGGTTGAAGACGTCGCTTGAGCCGCTGACGTTCGAAGGCGAAGAAGCCGTTCTGTGGTGGACAAGTGACATCACCAAGCAAAAGCACGCCGCACGCGAACTTCAAAACAAAGCCAATAATGATGAATTGACCGGTTTGGCGAACCGTGCGCGGTTCATGCAAAAACTTGATCAGTGCGAAGCCGTTTTACGCGGAACAGATACACCGGCATCGATCTTTATTCTTGATCTGGATGGGTTCAAGAATCTGAATGATACCAAGGGGCATGCTGCGGGGGATTGGGTGCTGGTGGAAACGGCCAAGCGGCTAAAACGGGTCTCGCGGCGTGCTGATGAAGTCGCACGTCTTGGCGGGGATGAGTTTTGCCTGTTGTTCATCAACAAGGGCACAGAAGACGAAATGACCAAGATGGCGGACGACATCCTTGCGGAAATGACAAAGCCGTTCATTTGGCAAGAGCATGACTGCGGTATTTCGGCCTCAATCGGCTTTTCTGTCTTCGCGGGCGGAAACAGCGATATGAGTGAACAGCTCCGCCGTGCGGACAAGGCAATGTACGAGGCCAAAAACTCCGGAAAAGCGCAAAGCTGCCTGTATAGCCCAGCCCTTGAACCTGAAATTCATCAGGATGATGTCTAGTAGGGGCATAGACCTAGGTTTGCAAGTTTCAAGTGTCGTGAGGCATAAACGCCACCTGATCACGTTTGCGCGGTTATTTGTTCAGTGCTGAAAGTAAAGGCTGGATGTATGGGGCGTAAGGTTTCCAGCGCTCGACACTGCTACTATAAATTGGTTTTCTGACCTGATTGGCGCTTGCGGTGCGGACTGAGCGGCGGTTTTCGTGAAAAGTAAGCAACGCCGGATCCCAGTCAAGGTCAAGAAAGTTTGTTAGACGCCGGACCTCGGTTTCAGTATCAGCAATCATATCTTCGTAACGGATTTCGATGAAGTTGCTTGCGGGCAACACATTATGCCAATGTGCCATCAGTTGTTCATAGGCGCGGTAGTAACGACCGAGTTCAGATAGATCATAACTGAAACTCTGTCCCGATACGAAATACTTGCTGAAACAAGACAGGCAGGTGTCGATCGGGTTTCTGCGGCAATGAATAATGCGGGCATTGGGCATGGCCATCGTAATTAACCCGGAGAACACAAAGTTTCCTGGCAGTTTATCAATCAGGTAACGGTAGTGGTTTGTCGGTTTGTCAATATATTGCCGACTTTCGTTGGTGTAGGATGCAGCAAGGAGAGACAGTCTCTCTTTTGACATTGCCCAATCGATGCTGCCGGCGACATCGGGGAAATCAGGCCCGAAAATTGTACGTTTTAGTCGGGGGAGGGTAGTGAGTTCATCTGCGCCGAATACCTGTTCATGGGTTGCAAGTATTTGTTCAATCAGTGTTGTTCCTGAACGAGGCATGCCAACAATGAAAACTGGGGATGGTCCGGATTCGTTCTGGTCCTGTAAAGATGCACGCCTTTGTTGTACAATCTTCGGGGAAAAACACGTGCGATAATTTTCCAATCTGCGACAGATAGCATCAATATCGTAGGATAATTGATCTCGGCGCAGGCGATTGGCAGGGATCAAATGTTCCATTGCCTGTTTTGGCTGACCGGAATCGATGAATGCCTTGCCAAGAGCGAAGTTCAAGTCAATTCGGTCAGGCGCAGAGAGAATGCTCTTTCGGTCTACCAGAAGGCTGGACATTTTCGTAATCTCTGGTGCGTTTGGGGTGAACCGGATAATATCGCTCAGAATTAGCCATGCGCGGGTATTTTTAGGATTGAGCCTTATTACTCGGCGTAATGTGTTTTCTGCTGTCAGTATATCCCGGTTATCCCTCGCAGCCTCGGCCACCAATAAGGACAGTTTTTCACGTCTCGGTGTATTCTTCGTTCCTGTGGTTTTTCCCGTAACTTTCAAGGCCTGCTTGAAATGTGTTGCGGCCAAATCGGGCTGTCCAATAGCACGATAGAATGTGCCTGCGGCCTGACGTACATCAATGTTGTTTCCGTCAGTATTAAGTGCGTATTCCAACAGCTTTCGCACTTGGTTCACGTGTCCCTCGTCGAACATCGCCAATCCAAGTTTGGCGGCAATGTGGGCATCCTGGGGGAAGCGCCTGAACGCCACGATCAAAATTTCGCGTTCCTGCTTCTTGTTACCTGTGCGCCGCATTATGTCAGCGAGGTCAAGGAAGCAGTTCGGGTGTGTATCCGCCATATTGCAGGCGGCTTCATAAGCCTTCGCCGCTTCGGAAAGTTTTCCATTCACTTGCAGGATTTTGGCTTCGAGATGCTTCACGCCAGACGTTAATACCGAGTACGTCTGTAACTCGAATAAAGCGTTCTTTGCCGCAGCCAGGTTTCCTGAGTTGAATTGCCTAAAGGCCTTGGCCAAAAGATTTTTCTTCCGTGCGGTGTCGCTCATGTCTAGCTGCCTTGTTCGTTATCCAAGTTACCCAATGCTGCGGAAGTTTTTCATTTTGTAGTGGCGCAGTACCGCAGAGGATAAAAGAAAACTTAGTATGCGGCTAACCGTCCTCGCCCAGAATGTCCAACATTGGCCGTATATAGGGTTCAAATGGACGCCAACGTTCCACACTGCTTTTGTATATCGGTTTACGGACCTGAGACATGCTGGCTGTGCTTACTGTTCGCTTTTGCTTGTAAAAGTCGAGCACCTTCGAATCCCAAGGCATGCCAAGGAAATCGAGCAGTTTACGTGCTTGTCCCTCTGTGTCGGCGATCATGTCTTCATACCGACTTTCAATCAGGGACGAGGGGGGGACATGTGCGTGCCAATATTTCATCTGTTCTTCATAGGCGTTATAGAACTCGGCCAATTCTTTTTGATCATATGAATAGTTAACCGGGGAGCTGAACCGCATGGAGTAGCAAGACAAGCAGGTGTCGATCTTGTTTCTCCGACAATGAATGATTTGCGCCTCAGGAATAGCTTGCAAGATCATGCCTATCATATCGAAGTTTCCCAGCATCTTGTCGACAACAAGAAATTGATCCTTTTCAAGGTCGTGGTCGGGATGAAGGTCACAAACAACGCGTGCAATCTCATCTAGATAGGCCTTGCGGAGCTGGCTTATTGTTTCAGGGGCATGCGCGAGAGCTCGATGTTCCGGGCGGCTTGGGAAATCCGCGCCGAGAAGCCCTTTTTTTATGACGGGCAAGGACGTCAGTTCCCCGGCGCCGATAATCTGAGGATGAGACGCAATAATTTGTTCGGTTAGGGTAGATCCACTACGTGGCATTCCGACAATAAAAATCGGTCGTAAATTTAACTTGTTCGATTTGCGTTGTTTCTCGATATTTATGAAGGTCTTGGGGGGAAAGAAATCGGGTGTGTGCCGAATACGGTCACAGACAGCAAAAGAATCATAGTCCAGTTTAGAACGAACAATTCTGTTTCCTGCATCTAGGTGGGTCATAGACCTTTTGGGATCTTTCGCATTGTCCCAAGCCCGGCCCAGTGCGAAATGAAGATCACGTAGTGCATCCTCGTCCCCCGAGTTTTGTGCATTTTGAACGCAGCTTTCCATCTGTTCTATTTGGTCAGGGCTACATTCTACAAGTTTTGCAAGCATCGGCCACGCTCTATGGCTTTCTGGAGCCTTCGCCAAAATTTCCTCAAGTATTCGGCGTGCAGCTTCTGTCTTGCCAGCGTGGATTAGAGCACTGGCTTTATTAATCTCGATATTTTCGATATCACGCTCGGTGGCCACTTGAAGTGGCGATTTGGCTATAAGTGCTAGGCTCTTGTCAAAACATTCGAGTGCGGTTTCGGCGTGGTTGTTCTGTACTCGACTGCAGCCTAAGTGGTTCCAGCAAATCCAGTCTTCTGGATGAAGTTTCAAACAATGTTCAAACATCAGAAGTGCGTGATGGTGTTGGTCGTTTTCCGAGAGTAGCACTCCCAGTTCTCGCGCTATCGCCGCAGTTTTAGGCCACTTCTTAATGCCAACTGATAGAACTTCCTGAGCATTAAGCAACTGACCTGCCCGTTTGAGAAAGTCGGCAAAGCCAAGGAAGCATTCCGGCACTGTTTCGGGGAGACTGCAGGCCGCTTCATAGTGTTTGGCTGCTTCCTGTGCATTGCCACTATCACTTAGAAAACCAGCATAGATCAAATGGGCCGGTGCATATTGCGGGGCACTGCGCAGTATTTCTTGACATTGATTGACTGCATTCTGGCGGTCGCCCTTTTTCCATTGGTCCTTGATCTTTTCAAGTTGCTTGTCGTGAAATTTCCCCGACAAATGCTGTGCTGCCATGCAGACGCTCTCCTGAGAGTGTTTGGTGCATTAGGGACGAAGCTATCAGTTGCAGATGACTTGTCTGTATAGTCTATTTAATAACTATACTAAAGGTGGGTCAAACACTATTCGGAAGGCTGTTTTTTGCTTTAGCCGAAAAGAAAAACGCCCGGTCATGATGACCGGGCGTTTCGCTTTGGCGTCGTCCTTTCGGGTGAAAGGATTATGCGCTGTAGTACATGTCGAACTCGACCGGGTGCGGTGACTGTTCGAAGCGAATGACTTCTTCCATTTTCAAACCGATGTATGCATCGATCAGGTCGTCGGTCATCACGTCGCCTTTTTTCAGGAACTCGCGGTCTGCATCGAGGCTGGTAAGTGCTTCGCGCAGCGAACCACAAACGGTCGGAACGTCTTTGAGCTCTTCCGGCGGAAGGTCATAGAGGTTTTTGTCCATGGCATCGCCCGGGTGGATCTTGTTCTGGATGCCGTCAAGACCAGCCATCAGCATTGCGGTGAATGCAAGATACGGGTTTGCCAGCGCATCCGGGAAGCGGATCTCAACACGCTTGCCTTTCGGCGACGCAGTGTACGGGATACGGCAAGAAGCCGAACGGTTACGTGCCGAATATGCCAGCAGAACCGGCGCTTCAAAGCCCGGAACCAACCGTTTGTACGAGTTGGTCGTCGGGTTGGTGAAAGCATTCAGTGCTTTGGCGTGCTTGATGATACCGCCGATGTAGTAAAGTGCGGTGTCAGAAAGATCGGCATAGCCGTTGCCAGCAAACAGTGGTTTGCCTTCGTGCCAGATCGACTGGTGCACGTGCATGCCAGAACCGTTGTCACCAAAGACAGGCTTCGGCATGAAGGTTGCGGTTTTGCCATACTGGTGTGCAACCATCTGGATGCAATATTTATAAATCTGGATCGCGTCGGCGTGGTCGATCAGGGTGCCAAAGGCAATGCCCAGCTCGTGCTGCGACGGTGCAACTTCATGGTGGTGCTTTTCGCAACGCACGCCCATTTCGTTGATGTAGTTCACCATTTCGGCACGAATGTCGTTTGCCGAGTCAACTGGTGGAACCGGGAAGTAACCGCCCTTCGGACCCGGACGGTGGCCACGGTTGCCGCCTTCGAATTCGGTACCGGTGTTGTACGGACCTTCTTCGGAGTCAAGCGCATAGGCCATGCTGTCCTGGCTGGTGGTCCAGCGGACGTCGTCAAACAGGAAGAATTCTGGTTCTGCACCAAAGTATGCGGTGTCACCGATGCCGGCGGACTGCATGTAAGCAAGTGCGCGTTTCGCGGTCGAACGCGGGCAACGCTCGTAACCCTGGCCGGTGGCCGGTTCGATAACGTCGCAGAACAGGATCAGGCAAGGCTGTGCGGTGAACGGATCAACAACAGCCGATGCCGGGTCCGGCATCAGGATCATGTCGGATTCGTTGATGTCTTTCCAACCGGCGATCGACGAACCGTCGAACATGATGCCGTCAACAAAGACGTCTTCGTCGATCGTGCAGATATCCTGCGCAGTATGCTGCCATTTACCTTTGGAATCGGTAAAGCGCAGATCGACAAACTGGATGCCTTTTTCTTTGATCAGATTAAGTACAGAAGCGGCGTCAGACATGATGCAACCCTTTAAAACTCAAAATTAGTTACCGTACGGTGTTCAATAACAGACAAGACCGATCAGATCGCGTCGTTGCCCCGTTCACCGGTACGAATACGGATCGCGTCCTCAAGCGAGGAAACGAAAATTTTACCGTCGCCGATACGGCCGGTATGAGCGGCTTGCTGGATTGCTTCAATCGCACGCTCAACAAGCGTGTCCTCGACAACGATTTCCAGCTTTACCTTCGGCAGAAAGTCCACGACATACTCGGCGCCGCGATACAGCTCCGTGTGACCCTTCTGACGGCCGAAACCTTTGGCTTCGGTGACGGTAATCCCTTTGAGGCCGATCTCTTGAAGGGCCTCTTTTACCTCGTCAAGCTTGAATGGCTTGATGATGGCTTCAATCTTTTTCATTAAGCGCCCTCTGCTTTTGCGAGAGTTGCGTAGAACTCGGAAAGCATAATGCTTCGCTCGCTCTCTATTTGCACGGACCATGCCAATTCAGGTCCGCCAACGCATTCTAGGGATTCTCTGCATGAAAACCCAGCAAAACCCATGAAATTTTTCACATTTTCTGCGATGGGTGTGACTTAGTTTTAGGCAAGATGATCAAAAAATATGCAAATCCGTGTTATCGGCGTGTCGCCGCCGGGCTGAGACGGATCAGCACTTGCCAAGTTTACCCCGTCATGCGACAGAATTTGGCATAACAGACCAAATTTTACTGAAAAAACCGTATGATGCGGGTGACTCGACGATCTTTCGATCTTGGTGCTGGACGGCGGATATTTCGGGGTCCTGAATGGGACCAAATCAGAATGTTTGTTGCTGGCTTTGCGTCGGCGGATCATGTCGATACGATGTATCGCTGGCTATATAGTATATAGTCATGGCATCAGGGTTGGATAAATATCTGGGATCAAATGCCGGACGCCACCGTACTCAACCATGGCGCCACCATCCGGTAACAGGACCATAAAGAAAAGGACGCCTCATGACCGAATTTGTCGGTAATCCTCTTTTTGCTTCGGGCGGAATCACGATTTTTGAAGTGATGAACGAACTGGCCCAGAAACATCAGGCCATCAATCTGGGGCAGGGTGCGCCCGATACCGATGGACCGGCCGATATCCGCGAAGCCGCTGCCCGCGCAACCATGGAACTGTCCAATCAGTATCCGCCACTTGCCGGGGTGCCGGAACTTTTGCAGGCGGTTGCCGATCACAACAAGCGTTTCTACGACATTGATGTTGATCCCAAAACCGAAGTCCTCGTTGCCGTCGGCGCGACCGAAGGACTGGCCGATGTGATCCTTGGTCTTGTCGCTCCGGGTGATGAAGTCATCCTGATTGAGCCGCTGTATGACAGCTACCTTCCAATTGTGAAGCTGGCTGGTGGTATCCCAAAACTGGTCCGCGTCACCCCGCCGTACTGGGATTTGCCGCGCGATGAATTGGCTGCGGCCTTTTCTGAAAAAACCAAACTGATCCTGATTAACTCGCCGCAAAACCCGTGTTCAAAGGTCTATGGCGACGATGAACTGCAATTTATCGCCGATCTGTGCATCAAACATGATGTGATCGCCCTGTGTGACGAGGTCTATGAGCATCTTGTCTTTGATGGTCGCAAACACAAACCTTTGATGACCTTCCCGGGGATGCATGACCGCACCGTGCGAATTGGCTCGGCCGGTAAGACATTTTCGCTGACAGGCTGGAAAATTGGCTATGTCACCGCCTGTGCACGGTTGATGGAGCCGATCAAAAAGGCCCACCAGTTCCTTGTTTTTACCGTGCCACCGGGATTGCAGCATGGGGTGGCCTATGGCCTGAACAAGGACGACGCATACTTTGAAAACTTCACCGCAGAAATGCAGGCAAAGCGTGATTTCCTGATGAAGGGGCTCAAGGATGTCGGGTTTGATGTGCTTGATTCCCAAGGCACCTATTTCATCACCTGTGATTTCCGCCCGCTTGGCTATGATTGTGACGATGTCGAGTTTTGCCAGATCATGATCAAGGAAGCCGGCGTTGTCGCCATCCCGGTTTCGGCCTTCTATCAGGGCGAAGACGGTGGCGTGCGTAATTTCGTGCGGTTCTGCTTCTGTAAGGAAGAAGCCAAAATGGCGGACGCTATCGAGCGGATGAAAAAGGCCTTTGCCAAGTAAACGCCAAAACTGCCTTGAAGATCAAAAGCGATTAAAAAACAGGCCAGCAGGGGGAATGCTGGCCTGTTTTTTTTAAGTGTTCTCTGACGCCAGATTACGCCGTGTTTTCAAGCACACCTTGCCCCTGTAAAGGAAGGCCTGCGTCAAGCCAGTCCTGTTTGCCGTCGTGATAGTCGCGGACATCCTGATATCCAAGTTTGGTCAGGGCCGTTTGGGCAATACCGGAGTTTTTGCACGGACCGCTGGCGCAATAGACCACAATGGGCGCTGACAAATCGGGCAGAATTTGTTTGATGTTTTCATCAATCGCGTCATGGGGAATATTAATCGCACCGGGCAGGTGGGCATCGACATAATACCGTGCCGGAAGGGCTTCGATCAAAACCGGGGCCTGTGCGCCGCCGAGTGCAGATTGCAGTTCACTACGGGTTATTTTTGCAGTCATTTTCCAATCTCCATCTGGAATTCTGTTGGCTGATGGGATCAGTATCGATGTGCGTGTGTGCAAAGTAAATTTGCGATATTTCACATAGTGTGTGCAATAATGCGAACATTAACTGAGGTGGGTAGAAATGGCAGACATACTTGAGTGGGATGACCTGAAACTGGTGCTGGCCGTTGCCAGAGCACGCAGTATAACGCAGGCCGCAAAACAAACTGGTTTGCATCACTCGACACTGTTTCGTCGGATGGCAGATATCGAAACACGCCTTGGTGCCAAGCTGTTTGAGCGCCAGCAGGGTGATTATCAGCCAACCTCATCAGGGCAGGCTGCGGTTGAAACGGCCGAAAAACTCGAAGATGAAATGGCGGTCCTTGCCCGCAAACTTGCAGGGAAAGACATCCGCCCATCCGGTGTCGTGCGTCTAACCACCACCGATACATTGCTCCATGGTGTGTTGGCGACCGATCTTGCCGCATTTTGCGAGGCTTACGGCGAAATTACCCTGCATGTTACGACCGATAATCGGTTCTATGACCTAAACCGTCATGATGCGGATGTTGCCATCCGACCGATCAATCAGCCCAACGAAAATCTGTTTGGGCGTCAAATTGGGCCGATCAGATCGGTCATCTGCGGATCGGATCAGTATCCCGATCCAATGGCAGGTCCGTGGATCACATGTGATGAAACACTGGCCCACATCGCAGCAGCTCGCTGGCGCGATCAGAATTTTGCAGATCAGCGCGTCGCACTTCGCAGCAACTCACTTTTGAATGTTGCACGGTTGGTTGATGGCGGCGGCGGGCTTGCGGTGTTGCCGGTTTTTCTGGCCAAGGCATTTGGCAATATCCGGATACTAACCGACCCGATTGACGGACTTGATAACGATTTATGGATGCTGATTCATCGTGATTTGCAAACAGTGCCGCGCATTCGGGCCTTTAATGATTTCATGTTCCCGCGTTTAAAGGCACACAATGCCGTTTTCGTAGGGCAATAGATAGCACCGGCAAGATAAAGAAAAAGCCGGGTTTCCCCGGCTTTTGTTCTTTGATGAGACGGTTCGCGTTGATGGCGCCGACCTTAGCGTGGAGAAACCATTTCCCAGCTACCGGTTTTGGCTGAACGCGCCATGGCATCCAAAATCTGCATATTGGCAATGCCGTCTTCGATCGGGTAATCGACCGGGCTTTCGCCCTTAAAGATCGCGGTCGCGGACTCACCTTGCAGGGTATAGTGATTGCAAATCGGGAATTTGATTTCGCGTGCGTCGTCAAAGCCCGGCTGTTTCTGCCCGGCAACGCGAATGATTGCTGGATTTTCCGGGATCGGATTAAACGGCATCAGTATTTCAATCCGGCCTTCCGTGCCCAGAATATGTACGCGCTGAACTGCGGCGGACTGTGTGCCACAGACAAAGCTGGCCTGAAGCCCTGATCCAAAATCAAGCATGCCCGACACAAGTCGATCCGTGCCAAATTTCGGATCCTTATCCATCAGTGATACGACCCGTATCGGTTCCTTGCCTGTAACATAGCGCGGACCAACAATGCAGTAACAGCCGATATCAAGCAAACCGCCGCCGCCGATATCCTTTTTGTTGCGCACATTGTTCGGATCGGCATTGAAATAGGTAAAGATGCTTTGCACGGTGGTCAGTTCGCCGATCTGACCGCTATCAATGATCTTGCGCGCCTCAACCCATTGCGGGTGATGGCGGACCATGAATGCCTCAAGCACCTGTTTGCCGCTTTTGTCGCGTGCTTCGATCAGGCGCTTGGCATCATTGGTGTCGAGGCCAATCGGCTTTTCACACAGAACGTGCTTGCCTGCCTCAAGTGCCTTGATGGTCCATTCGACATGCAAGTGGTTGGGCAGGGGATTGTAAATCGCCTCAATCGAAGGATCGGCCAGAAGCTCCTCATAGGAGCCATAGGCGCGCGGGATGCGAAGATTTTCGGCAACCTCGCGGGTTTTCCCAAGATCGCGGCCGGCAATAGCCAGTATTTCCAGCTGATCGCTTTCCTGCATGGCCGGGATGACTTTTTCCGTGCCAATCTTGGCGGTGCTGATAACGCCCCACTTCATTCCGATACTCCGTCTGTTTTTCTCGTTCGTGGCCTGCATTGATAAACACAGGCAGTCCTGATCTTCGGCGTCGCAATCTGGCCTTGGCCGAGCGCGATACCAACAGGATGTGGTATTGAATTGAATTAATTAAGGCATATGACGTGACATGCAAGATGTTCGGACGGGTAGGTTGGGGCATTTGTGACCAAATCAATCGCGATTTACCGACGGCGATACTCAAAGGCCGCAAAAATCGGCGCTTTGTGCTTTGTTGGGGAAAACGCTGCAAAAAAGTCAAAATATGCGCTTGACGTTGGGGGCCTCGGGCCATATAAACCGCGCCACACGATGGCGGGTGTAGCTCAGTCGGTTAGAGCGCCAGTTTGTGGCACTGGAGGCCGTGGGTTCAATCCCCATCACTCGCCCCATTGTGAAAAGGTCAGGCAGAAATGCCTGGCCTTTTTCGGTTCTGGTTACAAAACGCTGCGACACGGTCTTGTCCGATTTTGGTTTGATGTCACATTGTTGACTAAATAATTCCAAATAATGGATTTTTCTTCCGGGCCGATTGGCTGGAAAGTCGTGCGTTGTCGCCCGTGGTCATATGGACTGCGAATAGTTTGGGCACGCACATGATCCCTACCTCCAAGGACTGATGGATATGCCCAGCGACAGACCACATCCGATGCTGACCCGTCGTGCCTTTTCGGCGTCCCTTCTGGGCGCGATGGCCGTTCCCCTTGTGGCCCGGGCCTTCGCACAGGCGCCGTCCGACATCCGTTCGCGAATTGCTGCCATGTCCCAGCTTCATGCAATTCTGGTACAGCGCGGTGACGAGATCATCGTCGCCGAAGCGCCGCGCGGGCGCGGCTTGGATCGGGTTGCGAACATCAAGTCCTGCTCAAAAAGCATCGTCGGTCTGCTGACGGGTAATGCAATCGCACAAGGCTCGATCCCCTCGGTCGATGCCACCATAGGCGAAATAGCGCCGTCTATCATTCCTTCAAATGCCACCCCCGGTGTAGAAGACTTGACCATCGAAGAACTGTTGACGCTCAGGGCCGGGCTTGAAGGCACATCAGGGAGAAACTACGGCGCTTGGGTCAATTCCGAAGACTGGGTTGCCTTTGCGCTGCGCCGCCCCATGGTCGCAAGCCCCGGCGGGCGTATGATCTATTCCACCGGCACCACGCATATCCTTGGCGCTGTGCTTACGGTTGCGACAGGAAAAAGCCTGCTTGCGCAGGCGCGCGCTGTGCTTGGTCAGCCGCTAGGCATTGAAATTCCAGCTTGGACACAGGATCCGCAGGGCTACTATTTCGGCGGGAACGAGATGGCGCTGACGCCGCGCGCGATGTTGCGCATCGCGGCTCTTATGCGTGACCAAGGCCGGTTCGATGGCGACCAGATCATTCCGACCGACTGGATAGACCAATCAACCCAAGCCCGCACCCGATCACCTTATTCGGGCTTTGATTATGGCTATGGCTGGTTCCTGACCCGCAGCGGATTCATTATCGCACGCGGCTATGGCGGCCAGATCATCGCGGCACATCCAGAACAGGACCTGGCGGTGGCCATCACCTCTGATCCGACGTCGCCCGCACGATCCGGCGGATATTTTGGGCAACTGATGGATCTGCTTGAGGGGCCGGTGCTTTCGCTGGCCTGACGACAGCGACAAAGAGCATTTAAAAGGGGGCGGGCAGGATGAGGCAGAAAAATAAACCTGTCTCCTTTTTCCTCTCGGTCAAAACCTTATATTGCGACCATGTTTCTCAATAGCGGCTTGCAGTTCAATGGTGAAAATAATGCTATTGGAGATTGCTCCTGCGAGAACGTTTCTGTGAACGTCGGTATCTAGATCGAGGATTGAAACCGGGGTGCTGACTCCCACTTTTACTGCCATCAACCGGCTGTGAGCTTTAACGACGTCAAGAGGCAAGTCATTGGAAGCTTCTGGTATTATTCGCTCAAAGTATTCCAATAACTCTTTGTCAAGGACTGATGGTTCTATTTTGTCTTCTTGCAGAGCCTCTAATTGCGAGGTGAGATATTTAATAAGAACAGGCAGAAGGGCGCGAGTTTGTTCGTAGAATCTAAAAGTTGCTGCTTTCTCCTTCTGGTGCCTTTCCCATTGGGTTGCTATGAAGGCACAAGCCCCACCCAATAATCCTAAAACACCAGCGGTGATAGTTGACCAATTTACGGGTTCAAATTGCTGGCCATAAAGTGCCCCAACCATGAATGATATTGCTAACAGGGCAAAGAATGGCACCGGGCTGAATAGGTACTTTAATTGCTCCAATGCGCGACCTCCGAATACACACCACGACAAAGCTAATGACGGTCTAGCCGTAGATTAGAGGCTACCATTTTGAGGTAAGCTTAGCCCACTAAAGTTAGTGTTTGACATTCCCAATCTCAAACCAATCTGCTAGGTAACGCTCCACATATCCCGGATGGGACGCATTGGTTGCTAGGAGATCGCCACATGTTGACAAATCGCATTACCCTTCGCCGTCCTGATGACTGGCATTTGCATTTGCGCGATGGCGATATGCTGAAATCGGTGATTGGCGAAACGTCCGAGCATTTTGCCCGTGCGATTATTATGCCCAATCTGGTGCCCCCGGTGGTCAAAACCGCCGATGCGGTGGCGTACCGGGACCGCATTACCGCTGCCATCCCGTCGGGCCATGATTTTACCCCGCTGATGACGCTCTATCTGACCGAGGGCAGCAATCCTGATGACATCGAAGAAGGCTACAAGGCCGGTGTGATCACGGCCCTCAAGCTCTACCCGGCCGGGGCGACGACCAATTCCGACAGTGGCGTGCGTGATTTTGACAAGGCAATGCCTGCGTTGGAGCGTATGGCCGAACTTGGCATTCCGTTATGTGTGCACGGCGAAGTCACCGATGCGGATGTTGATATTTTCGACCGTGAAGCGGTGTTTATTGACCGCATTCTGGACCCCTTGCGCAAGCGGGTGCCGGACTTGCGGGTGATTATGGAGCATATCACCACCGAAAACGGTGTTGAGTATGTCAAGGCGCACGACAAGAACCTTGGCGCGACCATCACCACCCATCATCTGATCATTAATCGCAATGCCATTCTGGTTGGCGGCATTCATCCGCATATGTATTGCCTGCCCGTGGCCAAGCGTGAAAAGCACCGCTTGGCCCTGCGTGCGGCGGCAACATCGGGTGATACGCGCTTCTTCTTGGGTACTGACTCAGCCCCGCATACCGATGAACGCAAGGAAAGCCCGTGTGGCTGTGCCGGTATCTTTACCGCCAATAACACCGTGCAATTGCTGGCCCACGTGTTTGAGCAGGAAGACGCCCTTGATAAGCTTGAAGGGTTTGCGTCGCTGAATGGCCCGCAGTTTTATGGCCTGCCGCTGAATGGCGATAAAATCACGCTGGAAAAACGCGCTGAACCGGCCAAGTTTGCTGAGAAGATCGAAACGGGCGAAGGTCCGGTGACGGTGTTTAATCCCGGCTTTGACGTGTTCTGGCATTACGCCTGATCACCTGCGATCAATCCATATAAAAGGCGGCTCCAATGTGGGCCGCTTTTTTGTTGTGTCGCTGGGGGGAGATTTTACCCGCTCAAATCAACGGTGCCGGGGGCGGCATTGAGGCCAATTGTATTGCGGTAGCTTTCTGCTGCGGCGCTGGCCTGTGATGCGATCATGGTCGAGATGTTCATCGACGCCCCCTTGGCGACGTTAAAATCGGCGGCAGAGCTTCCCGGCACCGATGCGGCGCGCGAAATGGCGGCCTGATTGGCAATGGCGGCAATGCCATCCAATCCCTGAAGCGGATGGATGCTGACTTTCCCGCCCGTGGCATAAAGCCGCCCGTCTGGCCCCGCACTATAGCTGTAGCTGATCATGCCGGCATTGGCTCCGGCCAAGGTCTGATGGCTTTCTTCTTCGGTGCGAACGATGGCATCACGCGCACTTAATTCCTGAATAATCTCGCGTTCGCTGGCGGTTAAAATCGCCGGATTGGATGTTGGTTTCCGTGCGCTTTGGGGTGTCGCTTCGCGCTCCTGCTGCTGGCGTTCGGTCGGGCTTTGGGTGTCGGTTTGCTGGGATGCGGCTTCGCCGTCAATATCGCGCGGATCAAGTTGCTGAATGATGGTAACGACCGAGGCGGCACTTTGGATCGGAGCAGTTTGCTGTGGCGGCGGTGGTGCGGCTGGGGCTTGCGGCAAGGCAGGTTGCCCGCCAGAACCTTGTCCAGTCGCACTTTGCCCCGTAGCACTTTGGCTGTTGAGTGCTTGTGCGGATGTGGTTTGCGTTGCTTGCTGATAGGATGGCGGCGAGGATGCAGGCGGCAGCGGTTTCGGGGCGTTTGAGGCCAGCGGAACAATCGCAACGGCTGCGGGCTGTGTCGATGGCGCAACTGTATTGGTTCCGCCCGATCCATTGACCGTCGGTTGGCTCCCGGAGCCGGGCAGGGCGCGCGTGGCTATGACTTGGCCAAGTTGCCCACCACTTCCGGGGATAACCTGTATAGCACCTGCCTGTATCATGGGGCCATTATAACCCAATCTTGGGTTAAATGTATATACGGCCGATGGGTGAAATGCCTGACTTAACCAATTGATTCTGCGTCCGGGGCGATCACGTTGGTTTGATGTGACTGTGGCGGGTGGGCAAGGCTATCAATGGTTTTTGCGAAAAGCGGTTGGAAGCTTGCTGCAATCACGTTGGAATATGGTGTCGATAATGCGTGTCTCGATCTTCATGGTTTTGGTTTTGTTGCTGTGCCCCGGCGTTGCGTACAGCGCACCTGATGCCGACCTTTGGCCCGATTGGCAGGCCCATGATCCGCATAGCATGGAGAAGGTGGATCACAGCGCATGGCAAAACGTTCTGGATCGGTATCTTGTGGCGGTTGAACCCGGCGTTACCGCATTTGATTATGCGTCGGCCAAGTCAGGCGGGTATGGCGCAATATCGGGCTATATCGCATCCATGACGCAGGTTGGCGTTGATGATCTCAACCGTGATCAGCAATTTGCCTATTGGGTTAATCTATATAACGCCCTGACGGTGCGGGTGGTGCTTGATCACTATCCGGTCACATCGATCCGCGATATCGACATTTCGCCGGGGCTGTTTTCATCCGGGCCGTGGGGCAAGAAGCTTATAACGGTCGAAGGACGCACGCTTAGCCTTGATGACATCGAACATCGTATTTTACGCCCGATCTGGCATGACCCGCGCATTCATTACGCGGTTAATTGTGGGTCCATTGGCTGTCCGGCATTGGCGCCAAAGGCCTATGATGCAGACATTCTTGACGCGCAGCTTGATCAGGCGGCCAAGGGGTTCATCAATCATCCCCGGTCTGTGCGCCGCAATGGGGATGGGGCGTTTGTGCTGTCACAGCTGTATGATTGGTATCGGGATGATTTTGGCAAAAGTGATGCGGATTTCATCAGACATTTAACCCGCTATGCCGGGCCGGAGCTTGCCGCACAGCTAAAAGCCGATGCGCCGCGTTTGGATGTTGCCGGGTATGAGTATGACTGGACGTTAAACGCCGCCGCCAAATGATGCATGGTGGGCAGGGTACCAAACCGTCTTGGCTCAGGCGGCTTTGTGGCGTGCGCCGCCGTTGATTGGGCGCGGCGTGCCCCAACGTTTGCTGGTGCCATCAACGGATTTCTTGTGTGCGCCGGCCGGCATGTCGGGGCGGTTTAGATTTACTTGTTCCATCGTGTGACGAACGTCACTGGCAGAAATACCATCATAGCGCATTAATGTCTGCACGATCGGGTCGGCAAGCATATCTTCGACCGACAATTCCTGATCAACGTAACTCATCTGCTCATATCCCGTTTTTTGTTATTCGCAGCATAATGATATTGAAAGTCATTCGCAATTAAAAAGTTGTGTCTGAAGCATTTTTCTCGATCTTTCCGATCATTTTCTAGGTCGTCATCCCAATCGCCTTAAGCTATCCATCTTCACGGCGTGCGTTTGTGGGCGGGGTTGCCAGCCGTTTGTTGGCCTCCATGCTCCGACAGGGTCGTTAACGCCACAGCTTCAAAGTGTTATGGGGTCAAACCCCGTGCCGCTATTTTCTTGATTCTTTGATGCCTGACCTCTAACGCTGTAACCCGGTTTTATTACCGTTGTTATAAAGCCCAATAAATATGGCAAAAACAGGCTCTGAAGATGACACGTCCGGGAATTCGCGAATATGTTCTGCTGCTGCTTTTGGCCGGTATGTGGGGCAGCTCGTTCACCTTTATCAAAATTGGCGTTCATGCCTATTCGCCACTGGTGGTTGCCGGAGGACGTTTGACGTTTGCCGCACTTGTGCTGTGGGGGTTTGCATGGGTACGTAAATCTGAACTGCCAAAGGGCAAAAAAGCATGGATTTCGACCTTTTTCATTGCGCTGATTGGTAACGCGATACCGTTCTTTTTGATCAGCTATGGCGAAACCCAGGTTGATGCCGGTTTGGCGGCCATTTTGATGTCCACCGTGCCGCTGACGGCTGTGGTTCTTGCGCACTTCTTTACCGCCGATGAGAAGCTGACACTTGGCAAGGTGGTCGGGATTATTCTCGGCACAATCGGGGTTGTTGTTCTGGTTGGGCCGGAAACCCTGTCGGGGTTGGGCGGTGAGTTCCTGTTCCAGTTGGCGATCTTGATTGCCGCAGTCGGCTATGCCGTGTCATCGCTGATAACCCGGAACCTGCGCGATCAGCCGCGCATTGGGTCAACGGCCGTCATCCTGACATTCGCATCCCTGATGCTGATGCCGTTTACATTGATCCTTGATCAGCCATGGACCATGACATGGGACGTCGAAGGCGCGCTTTCGATCATGTATCTTGGCGTGTTCCCGACCGGAATTGCGATGTTCTTGATCCTGCAACTGGTTGCCGCAGCGGGCACCAGTTTTCTGGTGTTTAACAACTATCTTGTGCCCGCAGTCGGGGTTTTGATCAGCTTCCTTGTTCTGGGCGAAGTGCCCCAGCCAACCGCGATCCTGGCGATGGTGATTATTCTTACAGGTATTGCCGCATCGCAGGTGCGTTTCACACGAAAATCGCTACGGGTCGAAAACAGTGATACACAAGCTGATCCGATTGCGCCGGTGCTGGAAAAAGACACCCTTGAAAAATCCAGTCAGGTCAGTACGAAAAGCCAAAACAAGCGATAAAAACCGAACTTTGTCGTCCAATGCGGACAGATGGGATTTGTCAATATTGTTTGTCGACGACAAACCTGATACTTTCCGCCTTTCTGGTCCGGCATGTGCTTGAAAACAGGTACGTGTCACGCCGATTGAATCATTTCAGATCAAGCGTTTAAGAGGTCACGGCCTTTGTCCACCAAAGAGACCAATTCCGAGAGCCGCGATATTTTCCCGGTATCCATCGAACAAGAAATGCGCCGAAGCTATCTCGATTACGCAATGAGCGTGATCGTCAGCCGTGCGCTGCCTGACGTCCGAGACGGTTTGAAGCCGGTGCACCGACGTATTCTGTACGCCATGCATGAAAACGGTTTTGACTATAACAAGCCATTCCGTAAATCGGCCCGTGTCGTCGGGGACGTGATGGGTAAATACCATCCGCACGGCGACAGCGCGATTTACGACGCGATGGTTCGTATGGCGCAAAGCTTCTCCATGCGCCTGCAACTGATCGACGGGCAGGGCAACTTTGGGTCCATGGATGGCGATAAAGCCGCCGCCATGCGTTACACCGAAGCCCGCATGGCCAAGTCCGCGCACTTCCTGCTCGAAGATATCGATAAAGACACCATCGATTTCCGCGACAACTATGACGAAACCACCAAGGAACCATCGGTTCTGCCAGCACGTTTTCCCAACATGCTGGTCAATGGTGCGGGTGGTATTGCGGTTGGTATGGCAACCAACATTCCGCCGCATAACCTTGGTGAAGTTATTGACGGCTGTATGGCCTATGTCGATGACCCGGAAATCACCATCGAAGGCCTGATGGAATTCGTCCATGGTCCGGATTTCCCGACTGGCGCGCTTATTCTGGGCCGTTCGGGCATCCATTCTGCATTTAAAACCGGCCGTGGGTCGGTAATCATGCGGGCCCGCACCCATGTCGAAGAAGTCCGTGCCAACCGCGAAGCCATCATCGTCACCGAAGTTCCCTATCAGGTGAACAAGGCGAGCCTGATGGAAAAAATCGCTGATCTGGTGCGCGACAAAAAACTCGAAGGCATTTCCGATCTGCGCGATGAGTCTGATCGTTCAGGCGTACGCATGGTGATCGAACTTAAACGTGATGCCAATTCCGACGTGGTTCTGAACCAGCTGTTCCGCTTTACCGCGTTGCAGACGTCGTTTGGCGTTAACATGCTGGCCCTGAACCGGGGCAAGCCGGAACTGATGAACCTGAAGGAAATCATTCAGGCATTTGTTGAGTTCCGCGAAGAAGTCATTACGCGTCGGACCATCCACCTTCTCAAAAAGGCCCGTGATCGTGCCCACGTTGTCGTGGGTCTTGGGATTGCGGTTGCCAATATTGACGAAGTGATCCGACTGATCCGGGCTGCTGCTGATCCGACGATTGCACGTGAACAACTGATGGCGCGTGATTGGGCGGCTGGTGACATTGTGCCGCTGATCGAACTGATTGCCGATCCGCTTCAGGTGGGCTCGACCGATGGTCAGTATCGCCTGTCCGAAGCACAGGCCCGTGCGATCCTTGAACTTCGCCTGCATCGCCTGACCGGTCTCGAACGCGATAAAATCGCGGCCGAATTGACCGAATTGGGTGAGAAAATCAAAGACTTCCTTGATATCCTGGCCTCGCGTGAGCGGAAGCTGACGATCCTCAAGGATGAGCTTACTGAAATGCGCAACGAGTTCGCCAACGAACGTCGTAGTGAAATTCAGGAAGGCGACTTTGAACATGACATCGAAGATCTGATCGCACGTGAAGACATGGTGGTTACTGTGTCTCATACTGGCTATATCCAGCGTGTTCCGCTTTCGACCTATCGTGCACAGCGTCGCGGTGGCAAGGGGCGCTCAGGCATGGCGACCCGCGAAGAAGATTTCGTTTCCAAACTGTTTGTTGCCAATACCCATACACCGGTGCTGTTCTTTAGCTCCGAGGGGATGGTCTACAAAATGAAAGTCTGGCGTCTGCCACAAGGCACACCGCAATCGCGCGGTAAGGCTCTTGTGAACATGCTGCCATTGTCTGAGGGCGAATATATCACCACGGTTCTCCCACTTCCGGATGAGGAAGAATGGCCGAACCTGCATGTGATGTTTGCCACATCGACCGGGAATGTGCGTCGTAACAGTCTTGCCGATTTCGTGAATGTGAAATCGAACGGCAAGATCGCCATGAAACTTGAAGAAGATCGTGGCGACAAACTGATTGCGGTTCAGACCTGTACCGATGATGACGACATCTTGCTGACCACCCACAAGGGTAAATGCATTCGTTTCCGTGTGACCGATGTTCGCGTGTTTACCGGCCGTAATTCGGTTGGTGTCCGTGGTATCCGTTTGGCAGACGAAGACGAAGTCATCGCGATGTCGGTTCTGTTTGGCAACCATGTTTCGATGGAAGAACGCGGTGAATATCTTTCGATCGCAGGTAAACTGCGTCGCGAGGAAATCACGGCGGATAGCCTTCCGCTCGAACTATTGTCCGAAGAACGCTATCAGGAAATTCTCAGCGGCGATCAGATGATCCTGTCTGTGACGGAAAACGGCTATGGCAAGCGGACCTCGGCCTACGAGTACCGTGTAACCGGTCGTGGCGGTCAGGGCTTTGCCAACATCGAAATGTCTGAACGTAATGGCGACGTTGCCGCGTCCTTCGTAATTGAAGAAGGCGACGAACTGATGATGGTCACCAATGGTGGCAAGGTCATTCGTATGCCAACCCATGACATTCGCATGGCCGGTCGTAAGACACAGGGTGTGACACTGTTCCGGACAGCACAGGACGAAGAAGTCGTTGCTGTTGAACGTTTGTCAAATCTTGGTGGTGATGACGAAATCGAGGGCGAAGAAGGTCTGATCGAAGGTGTCGCAGATGCCGTCGAAATCACCGATGACGCCGTGCCGACAAGTGCCGAAGATGCCGGTGATGCACCGGAATCCGATGGTGTGGACAGCGACGATTAAGTGGAAGTTCGATGACTGAAATGTCTGCTACCGCCTCACGTATCGGGATTTATCCGGGCACCTTTGACCCGGTTACCCAGGGGCATATGGATATTATTCGTCGTGCGACCCGAATTGTGGACAAGCTTATTGTCGGCGTTGCGATCAACGCTGGCAAAGGCCCCATGTTCGGTGTCGACGAACGCTGTACATTGGTCGAAGAGGCTCTTAAGGCTGCGGGGGGCGAGGTTGCTGCCCGTACCTCGGTAAAGCCATTTTCTTCGCTTTTGATGCAGTTTGCCCAAGAAAACGGATCAAGCACGATCCTCCGTGGACTTCGGGCTGTTTCTGACTTTGAATATGAATTCCAGATGGCCGGGATGAATGCCCGGCTGTCCCCGGAAGTTGAAACCGTCTTTTTGATGGCTTCTGAAAAGCAGCAGTTTGTTTCTTCGCGCTTTGTGAAGGAAATTGCCCGTTTGGGGGGCGACGTTACTGAATTCGTTCCCGCCAACGTGCTTAAACGCCTGCATCAGAAGCTGGCAGAGGAAAAGGAATAACGCAGGCCATGCGTCTTATTCGTATTTTATCGCTATTTGTACTCGCACTAGGAATTGTAACCATGTCCAACGCAAACGACGCCGGTGCGCAGGACCTGGAAAACACGCTTTATCTTGATCTGAAAGATGGCCGCGTTGTAATCCAGCTTCGCCCCGACCTTGCGCCCAATCATGTGGCCCGTATTAAGGAACTGACCCGCGAGGGGTTCTATGATGGACTGGTGTTCCATCGTGTGATCGAAGGGTTTATGGCCCAGACCGGTGATCCCGATGGAAACGGCACGGGGGGCTCCGGCCAGAAACTCGACGCCGAGTTCTCCAAGGGGCACCACAGTCGCGGCACTGTTTCCATGGCCCGTTCGGCCAACCCGAACAGTGCAGACTCACAGTTCTTCATCTGCTTTACCGATGCACCACACCTTGATGGGCAATACACCATCTGGGGGCAGGTGACCGAGGGCATGGAATATGTCGATATGATCAAGAAAGGTGCGCCTTGGGCCAATGGCTCGGTCGCTGATCCTGATCAGATTATCAAAATGCAGGTTGCAGCCGACGCCAGCTAAGCGCGCGACCCGATCAATTGCAACCGAAAGCCGTCCCTTTATGGGGCGGCTTTCGCGTTTTAGGGCCTGAAAGCATAAAAAGCGGGAAAATATGGAAAAGAGGTGTTGACCAGCGCCGCCTGTGCCATTAAAACGCGCTTCACCAACACGACGGGCCCGTAGCTCAGTTGGTAGAGCAACTGACTTTTAATCAGTTGGCCACAGGTTCGAATCCTGTCGGGCTCACCAAAAAACCTCTGAAACCTTTTCGGTTTCGGAGGTTTTTTCTTTTCCGAAACTTTTCAATCCTGCCGGGGCCAAGCACCTGTTTACCTTACGGTTTAAGCAGGCGTTTGAAATGTCATTTGGGGCTGTTTTTTTGATGGAAAAAACGCTCGGTTTTCGGAGCTTTTCCGCACCCAGAATGGCAGGCATGCAATTTCCTGCAAAAAGGGGGGTTGACCGATGACGCCAGTCCCATTAAAACGCCGCTCACCAACGTTGAGGGCCCGTAGCTCAGTTGGTAGAGCAACTGACTTTTAATCAGTTGGCCACAGGTTCGAATCCTGTCGGGCTCACCATTTCAAAACCCCTGGAACCAAACGTTCCGGGGGTTTTGCTTATTCGGGCTTTGGCCCGCTTTATTTCCCCGTCTTTGTTCCCGTTTGTTTTGTCTGTAACGGCAATTGGCCGCGCACGAGGTGCGACGCTGATATGCACGAAAAAGCTGCAAAACTGTTCTGTTGCGATTGCATCGCAATTCTATTTCATGTAAAGAATGCAAATCATTTTCACCCGCACCGGAGCAGGATCTCCGGTGATGATCACATATTTGATCGGAATAGACACATGCCTGAACCCGTAAATCCGCAGGTCACATCCGGTGATGCACAAGGCTCCCCGCAAAGCGCGCTGCAAAACCCGCCGGCGGCGACCGCCGATGTACTCGCGACCGGAACTCTTGCTGCGGACGGAACCGTATTGGTCGACCCAAGTACTGGGCTGCCGGTCGACACCACAGCTACGACCCAGACAAGCTTTCTTGGCGATGGTTTGATGGGGCTGCCGGTGATTGAGCAAGTGGACCGTGCGGGTGTTGTCGGCTGGGTTCTGGCGGCCATGGCCCTGATCGGGTTGGTGGTGTTCTTTTACAAGCTTGTCGGGTTCCTGCGCCGTGGTGTGTTTGCAGACGGTTTCGTTTCTGATGTTGAACGCCACCTGATCAATGGTGATGAGGCCAAAGCCGCCGAACTGATGGCGCGCCGCCGTCATCCTGCGGCACGTATCGGGCTTTCGGGCATGAGCCTTTCGGTTGCGTCCCCGTCCGAGCGTGAAGCGGCATCTGATTTGATTGCTGCCCGCGCACGCAAAGAGGTGGACGGCCTTAGTGGTGGTTTACGCATCATGTCGACCGTTGCGGTCCTAAGCCCACTGCTTGGGCTTCTGGGGACCGTGATGGGCATGATCGACGCTTTCCAGAAGATGGAAGGGGCGGGCAGCCGCATTGATCCTTCGATATTGTCTGGCGGTATTTGGTTGGCACTTTTGACGACGGCAATCGGTTTGGTCGTGGCGATCCCGGCAACGGCGTTCCATATGTGGATGCAGGGCGTTATCAGCCGTACAGCAGCCGTTATGGAAGACGTCTGTACCATCGTGGTCAATCGCAACGAATTGTCGCACAAGGCACACGCACCGGCTTCCAACGTCGCAGAGCTGCGTCACGCAGCTGAATAGAAACCCATCCCGGAATACGCCCAATGCAATTGCGTGAACGTAATCGCGGTTCTTCGCCGATGATCGGTCTGACGCCGCTGATTGATGTCGTCTTCATCCTGCTGATCTTTTTCATGCTGGCCTCAAGCTTCCTTGACTGGAAGGGCTTTGAGATGTCGGTGGCAATTACGGATGGTAAGGCAACCAGTCAAAGCGATGTCCTCCCCGTGACCATCAATGTTGATGCAGACGGTAAGCTATCCCTGAGTGGCGAAGCTGTGTCGCTGAGTGCGCTGGCTCCGATGCTGGTGCGTGATCACGCCAACGCGCCGGTACGCTTGCGCCCGATCAATGGGGCAAACTTGCAACATCTTATCGAAGTGATGGATGCGCTGGGCCGGGGTGGCGTTACTGATGTGGATCTTGTGGAATGAAGCGCCGTATTCAGATTGCTGATGACAGTCCGGTTCAGGAACCGATGCTGCCACTGATCAACATCGTGTTCCTGCTGCTGATTTTCTTCATGATTGCCGGCAGCCTGCAAAAGCTAGGGCCCTTTGACGTCAATCCACCAGCAAGCCAGACGGCCGAAAGCCAACCCGAAGACACCATCGTTCTATGGTTTGGCAAGGCGGGCGAGGTCGGCATTGATGATCAGAAAGGCACGCTTGAAAACTTGTCGTCCTTCTTGCCGGTTGATTATATCGGTCGTCCTGTGGAAATCCGCGCTGATCGTGAAACAGATGGCGTAAAGGTCGTCGCATTGCTTAAACGGTTGCAGGAACTTGGCATCGATAAAGTGCAGTTGATGACCGCGATGGAAGCGGAACAGGAATGATATGTCAAAACGCGTAGATTTCCTGATTGCAACCGGGCTGACCGGGCTTGTTCTTGCCGGGGGTGTCGTCTTGGCGATGCCCGATCCACAGCCATCTGGCTGGGGCGGGGCGGGGTCTGTTCAAAGTATCAGCATCTCGCTTGGTGCCGGGCAGGCAACAACCGGTGAAACCGAAACCGATCAGCAGGCCGCAGATTCCGTCGAAAGCCGTATGGCCGAAGAACCGGTTGAAGAGGTCGAGCCGGAACCAGAGCCCGAACCGGTGGTCGAGCCGGAGCCGGAATCAGAACCCGTCGCAGAACCTGAGCCAATTGCCGAACCAGAACCGGTCGTCGAAGAAGTCGTCGAACCTGAACCGGTGCCAGAACCGGAACCCGAACCCGAACCTGAAATCGTTGAGCCGGTCCCAGAGCCAGAGCCAGAGCCAGAGCCAGAGCCGGTCGTGGTTCAAAAACTTGCCGATGTGCTGCCGGTTCAGATGAAGCCAAAGCCGCCGGTGAAAAAAGTGGAAGCCCCAAAACCGGTCAAAAAGGTCGAGACCCCGAAACCGCAAAAGGCGCCGGCACCAACACCACCCGCCGGGGCAACCAATTCCAGCCACTCCGAAGGGACGGTTGGCGAGGTTGCGCAAAGCCAGGCTGCCAGTTCATCAAGCGGCAGTGGTGGTGGGGCCGCTAGCCGGGCCGCCATGGTTGATTACAAATCGTCGGTTGTTCAGATGCTCAACCGCTACCGCGAGTATCCCGAACGGGCAAAGCGCCGCCGGATCGAAGGCCAGAACAGCATCCGTGTTGTGATCGCCAAGGATGGATCGATTGAAGTGTTCGAGATGATTTCAGGCAGCGGATCAAAACTGCTGGATCGGGAAACCCAACGCATGATCGAACGCGTCAAACAGTTCCCCCCCTTTCCCGAGCACATGATCGAGGAACGGATCACGCTGACGATCCCTGTGATCTACAACATTCGTTAATGCGATAAATACCCTATGGCCCCTTGATCGGGGCGACAGGTCTACGTCTAACACTAACACCTGCACGGTAAAACGACGTCAGGCGCAAGGAGGACGTTCCTTGCGCCTGCTTTGGGCTGGTGGTGGGTTTGGACCGTGCTTAGTCGTTAGATGTCAGGCGTTTAACAAAGGCATCAACATCAGCACGCAACTGTTCAGAATTGCGTTGAAGTGTTTTCGAAACTTCGGACACCTCTGCTGCGACCGAACTGGTTCTGCTGGCCGTCCCGTTGACGGTTTCAAGGCTGGTATTCACATCCCGATTGGCCGAGGAAACTGTGTTGATGTTGCCACTGATTTCGGTGGTGGCGGCGGCCTGTTGTTCAACAGCGGCCGAAATAGCGGTTACGGCATCAACAATCGCACCGATTTGCCCCGCGACTTCACGGATCGCCGTCACAGCCGCACCGGTGCTTGCCTGAACAGAATCAATTTGTTCGGTGATATCGCCTGTTGCCTTGGCGGTTTGATTGGCAAGATTCTTGACCTCGCTTGCGACCACGGCAAAGCCTTTGCCTGCTTCACCCGCGCGGGCAGCCTCAATCGTTGCATTTAAGGCCAGAAGATTGGTCTGACTGGCAATTTTATCGATCAGATCAACAACGGTACCAATTTGCTCTGCTGCGGTATTCAGGGTTTCGATCGTATCGGACGTCGATTTGACCGATGCTTCCACCTCGTTTGATATGGTCGATGCGCGTGAAATCTGACTGGATATTTCACGGATGGAGCTATCAAGTTCTTCTGCCGCTCCGGCAACGGTCGTGGCGTTATCGGCCGATATTTCCGCGGCACCGCGTGCCTTTTCAACCTCGGACTGGGTTTCATTCATGCTGGCAAGAAGCGTGTTTGACGCATGCGACATTTCGTCAGCAGATGTCGCAACTGCGGAAACGACGGTGCCGATGGTTGTTTCAAACTCGGTCGACATGTCATGAAGTTTGCGGTTGTAGGTGTTTTGAGTTTCCTCGTAATAGACGGTGATGGCCATTTCCACATCAACCAGCAAGGCATTGGTGGCGGCAACCACCATCATGGATACATCTGCATCCTTGCGGAAATGCTTCAACAGCAGGGAGGTAATTTCACCAAGCATGAAATTATAGGCCGAGACATAGGACTCTGGCGTCAGACCAATGCGTTCATGGGCTTTGCCGATACGCCGGACATCTTCATAGAACGAATCATCAAACGTACCCGCGAACAGCTTTCCCCAATGTTTGCGCTGCGCATTCTTTAAGCTGTCGATGTTCGATGGGTCTCCAATGATCTTGGCCAGGTCCGGGCGTCCCATGACCTTTTGGTAAAACACATCCAGAATTGGCGCGATGTTCTTATCAATGACTGGCCACGCTTTTTTAAGCAGCTTGGCCTTTGTGTCGTTGAAATCAATAAATTCAAGGCGACGTCGAATTTCCGGATGCATGTATTGTCCCCCAAGGCGATAAAATGCGCTCTATGTGATTGGATATCCTTCTGTAATTCTAGGTTGGGTACTGATCTTCATTGTGAACTATACGTTGGTATGGTTTCTCGCCTCCCGTTAGAATAGTTTTACCTTTGCAAGACGTTTTAAACGTCAAAACGGGCTGAAATTTTTCCCAAAACCCGACCTGCCGCGTCGTGTGTCTGATGGTTTCATTCACATAGATCGCAAAGGTGCGAACATGCCAATTAATCCCGATCAATTACGTACCCTCGTCGTCCGGCCGGTTCTTGCCGCGCTGGATCTGTCTGCTCCGGATGTGGCCGAAAATCTGATCATGGGGACCGCCGCCCATGAAAGCCATCTGGGCGATTTCATCAAGCAGGTCGGCGGCGGCCCGGCCATGGGCATTTATCAGATGGAGCCCGCCACGCTAAATGATTGCTATGAAAACTATCTCGATTATTCCAGCCGGGCGGCGTTAAAAGCAAAGGTCGATGCGTATCTTGCCGTCAGTCCGGCTGTGGCGTCCTCAACCGGTTCTGGTGATCAGCCTGATAAGGCGAGCCAGCTTGCGACCAATCTGGCCTATGCAACGGCGATGTGTCGTATTCGCTATTACCGCGCCCCCGCAGCAATGCCGTCTGATCCAAACGATATCAATGCACTCGCGGCTTATTGGAAGCAGTATTACAACACCCCGCTTGGTGCCGGAACGCCCGAACAGTTCGTTGCCGACTATCAACGCTATATCGGGTAGGGGGCCTAAGCCCTGCTTTCCGTAACGTCGATGAAAAAATAATTCACCGATTTTGCAAAAATAGTGGAAACCCACGCCTGTTTTAGCCAAAATCCCCCAACGAACGTCGGTGGTCGCGCAAAAAACCACCAAATTATAAGAATTTAAGGGGATTCCAATGAAACGTCGTCAGTTCCTTAAAGGGGCCAGTGTCGGTGTCGGCGCGGTTGCCGCATCCGTTGCCGCACCGGCAGTTGTTTCTGCGCAGGAAAGCCTGAATTGGCGCATGGTGATGCCTTGGCCAAAGGGCACACCGGGCCTTGGCACCAATGCGGAAAAATTCGCCGCCATGGTTAAGGAAATGTCGGGTGGCCGTTTGAACATCTCCGTCTTTGGCGGTGGTGAAATCGTCCCGCCGTTCGAATGCATGGATGCGGTGGAACAGGGCGTGGTCGAAATGGCCCACGGCACCCCGTATTACTGGCAGGGTAAAAATCCGGCGCTGAACTTTTTCTCGACCATTCCGTTTGGTCTGACCGCGTGGGAATTGTCCAGCTGGCTGCGCTTTGGCGACGGACAGAAATTGTGGGAAGAAGCTTACGACGAATTCAATGTTGTTCCGTTCTATGCCGGGAACTCCGGCATGCAGGCCGGTGGCTGGTTCAACAAGGAAATCAATTCACTTGATGACCTTAAGGGCCTTAAAATGCGCTATGCCGGTTTGGGCGGTGAAGCCATGCGCCGTGTCGGTGCAAACGTCACCATGATCCCGCCGGGCGAAATCATGCCTGCGATGCAAAGTGGCGCAATTGATGCGGCCGAGTGGGTTGGTCCATGGAACGATCTGGCGTTTGGCCTGTATCAGGTTGCCAAATACTACTATACCCCGGCTTTCCACGAACCCGGACCCGGGCTTGAGATTTTCATCTCCAAGGACAAATTCAACAGCCTGACACCTGATATGCAGGCGATCATTCGCTATGCCGCACAGGCGATTGCTGAAAACACCTTTGCCGACTTTACCTTCAATAACCTGCAGTCCTATCAGCCGTTGATCGACAAGGGTGTTGAAGTCCGTCAGTTCCCTGATGAAGTCATCATGGCGCTGGCCGAACAGTCCAAGGCCGCTGTTGATGAAATCGCCGCCAAGGATGAATTGTCTGGCCGTATTGCCGCAAGCTATCTTGATTTGGTCAAGAAGGGCGCACGCTACGGCAAGGAGTTTGAGGCCACCGGTCTTCTGCACCGCGCGAAAGTCTGGGGATTCTAAGCCTAAAAAGCGCATCGTACGAACCACATATTGGGGACGTTTAAGTCCCGTCAGACAAAGGGGCGGCCATGTGGCCGCCCCTTTCGCATGGAAACCGCAGGGTGAACTTCGAGGAAGCAATGTAAATGCCATGCAAGGCGCGTGATGCAGCATCCCGCAAAGATGAATTGTTGGGGGCGGCAAAAACCGTAACTTTGGCTGCATGTAAGGTTACGAAATTACCTTCGTGATCGTTTAACGCAAAAATTTGCCAATAAAAGATTGAGAGCCCCACAATGAAACGTCGTCAGTTTCTGAGCGGTGCTGGTGTTGCAGCGGGCGCGTTTGCCGCGACAGCCGCCGCACCAGCCATCGTCAAAGCCGAAGAAACCATCAATTGGCGCATGGTGATGCCATGGCCAAAAGGCACACCGGGCCTTGGTGCCAATGGTGAACTGTTTGCACAGCGTGTGAACAAAATGTCCGGTGGTCGTCTGAACATCAACGTTTATGGTGCGGGTGAACTGGTTCCGGCCCTTGAATGCATGGATGCGGTTGAGCAGGGCGTTGCTGATCTTGCGCACGCCACTCCGTATTACTGGTTTGGCAAGGACCCGGCGGTTTCGTTCTTTACCACCATTCCGTTTGGCCTGATGGGTTGGGAACTTTCCGGCTGGCTGCGCTTTGGCGGTGGTCAGGAACTTTGGGATGAACTTTACGCCCAGTTCAACGCCAAGCCGTTCCTCGCGGGCAACACGGGCCTTCAGGCCGGTGGCTGGTTCAATAAGGAAATCAACAGCGTTGACGACCTTCAGGGCCTTAAAGTCCGTTATGCCGGTATCGGTGGCGAAGCCATGCGCCGTCTCGGCGCAAATCCGACCCTGCTTCCGGCTTCCGACATCCTGCCAAGCTTGCAGTCTGGCGCAATTGATGCGGCGGAATGGGTCGGCCCCTGGAACGATTATGCGTTCGGGTTGGCAAGTGTCGCCAAATATTACTACACCCCGGCATTCGCCGAACCGGGTTCGGGCATTGAAGTCTTTATCAACAAGGACAAACTTGCCGAACTGCCAGAAGATTTGCAGGAAATTGTTGCGGTTGCCGCACAGGCCAACACCGATCAGACCCTTGCCGACTTTGCGTTCAATAACGTTCAGTCCTATCAGGCGATCCTTGATAAGGGTACGGAAATCCGTCACTTCAACGACGATCTGATCCTTGCCTTTGCCGATGCATCCAAGGCCGCAGTCGAAGAAATCGCGAACAAGAACGACCTGAATGGTCGTATCTATGCGTCGATGATGGATTTTGCCAAAAAAGCCGCACCGTATGGTAAGGAATTCGAGGCAACCGCATTGCTGCAGCGTGCAAAAGTCTTCGCCCGCTGAGCTAGTCAGGACGGTCCAATTCATGCAAAATGCCGGTCCCAAGGGGCCGGCATTTTTGTTTGGGTTATTGGTGGATCGCTGTCGTCTGGAATAAGGCCTCAGTCCGCTTCTGGTGCGCCCAGTGGGAAAAGATGGCGGTAAGGGCGGGCTTCTTCGATACAACGTGCAAAGGATGGGCGGACCATCAGACGATTACGATAGGCATGGACATGCCCGAACTTTGGATCAATCGGGTGCGTCCAGTGCGCGTAAAACAATGCCGGACCCGCTGCACAATCGGCCATGCTGAAATCATCCCCAATCGCCCATGTACGGTCGGCCATTTTGGTATCGAGCCACTCGTAAGATGTTTCAAGCAGTTCTTTGGCCTTTGCAACGCCGTAAGCATCGCGATTCTGTTGGTCGCGCAGCACGTCAAACACCACCGTCATTTGCGGGGTGAAAATATAATTGTCAAAAAATCGATCCATGAACCGGGACTCAAGCGCCGACTGGCTGTCTTGTGGAACCAACCGGACATCACGGTGATAATGTTGGTCGATATGTTCAATGATAATGCTGCTTTCGATGACCGGGCGGCCCTGATCGACAATGACCGGCATACGCTTTATCGGCCAGATTTCCGAAAATTCATCAAGAGCACTGGACCCTTCGAAATCAATCTGGCGTAACTCATATGCCAGGTCGTGCTCATAAAAGGCGATCAGGACCTTTTTGCAATAAGCGGAAAAAGGGTGTCCATAAAACGTGATCGACATTCGCGCCTCCCTAAGGATTGGGTTTAACTGATTGCAATATGCAATCTGTTGTGTTTTAGCAAAACCAATCCTATTTTGCAATCAGTATGAAAAAGGATACCTGCAAATGGATCAACATCGTTCGGGATGTCCGATCAACCTGACATTGGAAATACTTGGTGATGGCTGGAGCCTGATCGTCATTCGCGATGTGATGTTTGGCAACCGTCGCCATTTTCGCGAGTTACTTGGCCAATCAGAAGAAGGCATAGCGTCAAACATTCTGTCGGCCCGGCTTAAACGACTGCTGGCCGAAGGTTTGCTTGTTAGATACCCAGATCCAACCCATCGACAAAAATCGATTTATAGCCTGACCGAAGCGGCTATTCAGCTCGTTCCGCTTCTGGTGCAAATGGGGGCGTGGGGGCGGCGTCACACACCGGTATCACGGGAACTGTCGATCCGCGCCCAGTTGCTCGAAGAAGGCGGACCGCAAATGTGGGTCGATTTTATGGATGAGTTGCGCCACATCCATCTGGGCGCACCCGCACCGGAAAAATCGGTTCTGGCGGAGTTACAGGATGCTTATCTGCGCGTGGTGGCCGGGCAAACCGACGTAGGCACGACATAAAACGAAGTGCCCCTTCTCTTGTCCTTAATGGATGGTCGGGGACCCCGGTGCCGCGGGCAGGTCAAAGGTAAAGCTATCCTGATCTTTCAGGTCCTCATTCGCCGCCCGTTTGACCAGTTCAGCCGCCAGCACAAGTGATGTCTCAATTGTCCATTTAAGCTGCTCGACCGCGGCTTCATTGCCGGCATTCAATGCTTCGGGCAGGATGCGTTCCTGAAGGAACTTGGCAACACCGGCAAAGGCGCGCGCGGCACTTTCGCAATTGTCGCGTTCGACCATGAAGCGCCCGGTTTGTTCAATTGCATCGGCAATCCCGGCCAGATGGCCCATCATGATGCGAACTTCCCGGTCTTCGGTTTCAGTTTTCTTCGCGACAAAGCGCAAAATACCAGCGTAAAATCCGTAATCGGAAGCCATTTAAACAACTCTCTTAGGTCTTTGGTCGCAATGAGATTTGGGTCGTTTTAGACAATATGTCAGTCGTGGTATAGTCCCGATAACAGATAATTATAACTGCCTGAATTGGCAGCCAGATTACAGATACTTATACAGGGCCATTCACGGATGCTTCAGGGCGGACTGATCTTTATTGTTGCCATGGCCTATATCGGGCTTTTGTTCGCCATTGCCCATTATGGCGACAAATATGCCGATAAATGGCGTGCGTCCAAGCTTAAACCGACCATCTATGCGCTTTCCATGGCGGTCTATTGCACCAGTTGGACGTTCTTTGGCTCGGTCGGGACGGCCGCAACACGCGGCTGGGCGTTCCTGCCAATTTATATCGGGCCATTGGTGATCATGATTTTCGGTTTTGGCATCATGACCAAAATCGCCACGGTCTGCCGCGAACAAAACATCACCTCAATCGCCGATTTTCTGGGATCGCGCTATGGCAAAAGCCAAAGTCTGGCTGCCCTTGTTGCGGTGATCGCAGTGGTGGGTGTGCTTGCCTATATCTCGCTTCAGCTCAAAGCCGTGTCACTGTCCTTTGATGTTTTGATTGGCCAGTTGGGCGAACAGATCGTAAGCCACTCGGCATCGGATTTTTCCAAGGACACCGCGTTTTACGTCACGATTTTGATGGCGGTTTTTGCCATCCTGTTTGGCGTGCGCTACATCCACGCATCCGAACATCATGATGGCTTGATCCTGGCGGTGGCATTCGAAAGCATCGTCAAACTGGTTGCCCTTTTGCTGGTTGGTGTATTTGTCGTTTATGGCCTGTTTGACGGATTTGGCGATATGAACGCGCGCGCCATTGCCGATCCGACCGTGCGCCAAATATTTAAACCCGATACGTGGCTAACCTCGCATTTCTTTATTTCAACGCTTCTGGCGGCCTTTGCGATTTTCTGTCTGCCGCGTCAGTTCCATGTGACCTTTGTGGAAAACGACGACAGCCGCAACCTGACCAGCGCGCGCTGGCTGTTTCCCGCCTATCTGATTGCGATCAATATCTTTGTTGTGCCAATTGCCGTGGCCGGGCTGTTCCTGTTTCGTGGTGATCCGACGGTTAATCCCGATACATTCGTTTTGACCTTACCCTTGTTGGCCGGGCAAAACTGGTTGGCAGTTTTGGCCTTTATCGGTGGGTTGTCAGCCAGTACCGGGATGGTGATTGTTTCATGCGTCGCGGTTTCGACTATGGTCTGCAATGATCTGGTCATGCCGCTTTTGCTGCGTTCGGAAAAACTGCAAAGCCGCATGTCGGGCGATGTCAGTCAGGTGCTGCTCAAAGTTCGCCGGGCGGCGGTGATTGTATTGTTGTTTCTGGCCTATGGGTTTTACCGGTTTCTGTCGGAAAAATATGCGCTGGCCGATATCGGCATGCTGTCCTTTGCCGCGATGGCGCAATTTGCCCCGGCGGTTTTGGCTGCGATCTATCTGAAATCAATCAACCGGACCGGTGTGCGCCTTGGTCTGGCGTGGGGGTTCATTCTGTGGGCCTATACGCTTTTGCTGCCGGGCTTTGTTCAGGGTGGACTTTTGCCGGTATCGATCCTGACCGACGGGCCGTTTGGTATCGGCATTTTGCGTCCGCAGGCCCTACTTGGTGTCGGGATCGAAGATCCGCTAACCCATGGGGTGGTCTGGTCGCTGGGGCTTAACTTCGTTCTGATGTTTGTTGGCTCGGCTGTCGGCGTTCAGGGGGTGACCCAGCGCCGTCAGGCCCAACGTTTTGTCGATGTTTGGCGCAAAGATACAAGTACGCGCACCGACACATGGCCGGGCAGGGTGACGCTGGGCGATCTTGAAGACCTTGCCGCACGGTTTTTGGGCAAACACTGGGCGCAGCGTGCCTTTCGCAATTACCTGCAAAAACGCGAAGGTGCGGCCAAACGGTCCGACATTGCCGATGTTGATGCCGCAAACTTTACCGAACATTTGCTGTCGGGGGCGGTTGGTGCCGCATCATCGCGCGTGGTGATGGCGCTTCTGTTGCCCGACAAGGCCGTATCGCGCCGCGATGCGATGGAATTGCTTGACGAGGCGTCCGAGGCGATCAAATTCAACCGCGACCTTTTGCTCAACACGCTGGAAAACATTTCCCAGGGCGTCGGGGTGTTTGACCAAAACTTGCGTCTGGCCACATGGAATCATCGCTTCATTGATCTTCTGGGCCTTGCCACCAGCGACATTCAGGTCACCTTGCCCCTGTCCGAACTGGTCGGTATTTGCCGCGACAATACTGTGCGCGCGGTCGATATTGATATTATCCTTGGCCGTAATGCCGCCCCGCAAATGCGTCGCTTGCCCCATACCTATGAACGCAAACGGTCCGACGGCATGGTGCTTGAAATCCGCACCAACCCGATGCCCGATGGCGGCTTTGTTGCCACCATTGCTGACATCACCGCGCGCGTGCGCACCGAAGAGGCGCTCCGCGAAAGCGAACGTAACATTCGCATTTACACCGATAATATTCCGGTAATGATAGCCTATGCCGACAAAAATCAGCGTCTTCGCTTTACCAACCGCCCCTATGAAAAGATGTTTGGCCTGCGTCGGGTTGAGGCGCATGGCATGGCCGTCCGCGAAGCGGTGGGTGAGGAACGCTATGTCCATCTTGCCCCGATGATTGCGCTGGTACTTGAAGGATACCGCCAAAGCTTTGAAATCGAATTCCCGGCCATCACGCGCAACCGCAATGACGAGCGCGGAATTCTCGGCGTACGCGAAGGCCGCTATGCCGAAGGCACCTATATCCCGCACTTTGACGAAACCGGCCAAGTTCTGGGCTATTTCTGTATTTATCACGACATCACCGAACGCAAAACTGCCGAGCAGGCGCTCAAAGAAGCCAACGAAGGGCTTGAGGCCCGGGTGACAGAGCGCACCCACGCGCTTGAGGTGCTTAATTCCGAACTGTCGGTCGCCAAGGAACAGGCCGAAACCGCCAACGATACCAAAACCCGGTTCTTTGCCGCCGCCAGCCACGACCTTCTGCAACCGCTCAATGCCGCCCGCCTGTTTACAGTCGCCCTTGGCGGTAAGCATGGCTTGGCTGAGGACGTGTTTGATCTGGTTGGTAAGGTTGATTTGTCGCTTAAGGGCGTTGAAGAACTGCTCAACGAGCTTCTTGATATCTGCAAGCTTGATGCGGGGGCGATGAAGCCAACCATTCGCGACTTTGCGCTGGGTGATGTATTGGGCGCGCTTGAAACCGAATTTGGCCCGGTCGCCGAACACGCGGGGCTTAGCTTTAAGGTCCATAAACGCGATCTTTGGGTCAGAAGTGACTCTCGCCTGCTGCGCCGTATCCTGCAAAACTTCATTTCCAACGCCATGCGCTATACCCGAACCGGCGGGGCGGTGGTCGGGTGCCGTGTGCGCGGCGATCATGTGCGGGTGGAGGTCTGGGACAGCGGACCGGGCATCCCCGAAGACAAACTGAAAATCATCTTCCGCGAATTCCATCGCCTTGAAGGCCCCGAAACCACCGATGTAAAGGGCCTTGGTCTTGGCCTCGCCATCGTCGAACGCCTTGGCCGGTCGCTTGATCACGCGGTATCGGTGAGATCCCGTCCCGGACGCGGCACGGTGTTTTCCGTTGATGTACCGCTGGGCATCGCCGCCCCACAAACCGCGCCCAAACCCAAACGCCGCATGGCGGGCGAACTGGGGGGCTTGCGCGTGCTGTGTATCGACAACGAGCCCGATATTCTGGACGGCATGCGCGCCATGCTGGAAAACTGGGATTGCGTCGTCGCAACGGCGCGCTCTGGCGCAGTTGCCGAAGAAATGCTGACCAAGGACGGCGCAGACAGCAAACCAGCCTTCGCACCGGACATCATCCTTGCCGACTATCACCTTGATTCCGGCCAGACCGGCCTCGACTGCCTGATCAAACTGCGCGATGTTCACGCCATTAACGTACCGGGCGTGCTCATCACCGCCGACCGCTCAACTGAAACCAGTGACCTGATAAGAGAGCAGGGTTTCTCCCTGCTTAACAAACCGTTGAGACCTGCTAAGCTGCGGGCATTGATGACGCGGGCACTTAATCGACTTGGTTCTGATGCTGCGGAGTGATTTTAGATGGAAGCTTTTGATGAACAATCACACAAAGCTCAAGAATTACTGGATTGAGACACTAACTGAGTGGCGTCACTATTTTTCAAATCGAGGGAAGCCGGAAAGAGAGAAATACTGTGTCGATCGGTTCTTAGAGATCTTTGATATTCCGCATGATTGCAAAGATTTTATCGCTCCTGAGCAAGGATCAGTTATTGACGTTCAATGGAACGATCTTAGGTTTCAGGTAAAGGAAATCACTGACCTGAGTGTTAATCGCGGCGAGTTCAAAGAAATTCTCAGGAAGGTCAAAAAGTCGGAAGATATTGAAGATTTGGGCAGATTTCTTGTCGGTCAATCTAGAGATGTGCCTTCAGTGGCCTCAATGTATGATTTGGTTTCTAAGGAATCTGCCATCCTGTCTAAAGAAAAACGGTATGTTTCTACGAAATCGGAACTTGACCTTTTGTTTTATGTGACACGATCACATTGCTCTTTGTTGCAACCAGATGAGGCTCAAAGAAACGTGCTCGATAGCTTGGGGTGGCGTTCAATCTCTGTTGTAAACGAAAAGCAAGCTGTTGTGCTCAGCGCATTGGATAACGCTCCGGATTTGATTCGGAAAAGAAAGGGGCAGATTTATGCTGCTTAAGCACCTTCCCGAACCGGCTGGATCAGAATATCTGCCGGGATATTCCACGCTTCATTGAGCTTCCGAATTTGAGTAAGCGACAGACTTGTCTTGTGATTGAGGAATTCTGAGGCGCGGGAGCGACTGCCCAGCAGTTTGCCGAGTTCCGCACGTTCCAACCCATTTTGCTCCATATAAAACGGTACGGCCTCGACCGTATCCGGTGCGGCTATCGGGACTTTCTGTGCTTCATACTGATCAATCAGGATGCCAAGGATTTCAAGCTGATCGGCCTCTGGCGTGCCGGGTTTGGCACCCCACAGGCTTTCAAGATGTTCTATTGCCGCTTCATGGTCGGTTTCGGTCTTAATCGGTTTAAGGGCGTAGGTTGGTTGCATTGCACGGGTTCCTTTGATCGAACCTAGAATACCATGTTGCAATGGACGTTAATAATACTGTTCTATCGTTCAGTAAGGGCTAGCTTCGCACCCATCGCAATGAAAGCACCGGCAAACCCCTTGCCCAACCATTGCATCACATTGGGCCGTTCGATGATGTGGTGTCGTACAGCACCAGCAAAGCACCCATACCCCACAAACACCGCAAACGTCATCGCCATGAATACAAGGCCAAGCACGGTCATTTCCCCCGTTGTATCGGGCGTGTTAGCGCTAACAAATTGCGGCAGGAAGGCGAGGAAGAAGACCGACAGTTTGGGATTGAGCAGATTAAGCAAAATCCCGTCGCGGATGATTTTGGCGATGCTGGCCGGGCTGTCATTGGCGGTGACTTTCATCGCGCCCGTGCCATGCCACATCCCCCACGCCATATAGAGCAACCACGCCACCCCAAGATAGCGCACGACCTCAAACGCAACTGCACTGGCATGAAGCAAAGCCGAAAGGCCAAGGATGCAGGCGGCCATATGCGGCACAATGCCAAGCGTGCAGCCAAAAGCCGCCCAGATGCTGGCTTTTGTGCCGCGCCCCAATCCAAGCGCAAGAGTATAAATCACGCCGGTTCCCGGCAGTAAAACGACAATCAGCGATGTCAGAAGATATTCAAGGGTAATCATGGCGGTTCCGTTCAATTGGCTGCATGGATCGCCAAAATAGGCGGATCGGGCAGGGCATTCTTGAACGAAATTGCAGGGTGTTCTTGGGTGTGAATGGGCTCAGTTGGCCCGCACCGCACGGGCATAGCGGCCCGGTGTGATGCCAAAGGCACGGATAAAATGGCGGTTCAGATGGCTTTGATCAGCAAAGCCCGCCCCATGGGCGATATCAGCAAGCGTTTCGCCACGTTTGATCATATCGCGCGCAAGGTCAATACGCCGCTGGATCAAATAGGCATGCGGGGTCAGGCCGGTCGCACGGGTGAAATCGCGCAGGGTTTGAAATTTGCTCAAGCCTGCCGCCGTGGCAAGATCATCAAGGCTGTGCGATGTGGTCGGGGCATCGTCAAGCAATGCCTTGGCGTTCCGGATGCGGTTGCTGGCAACGGCGGTGCGTGATGCTGTGTGCAAGCCCGGCGCGTCGGATTGCCCCGGTGTCATCACCGCATGATGCAGCAAGATCAACAACATTTCCTGACGGCGCAATCGCGCGGCATCGGCGGTGCCGTTGGTGATGGCATCAAAAAGGGCGGTAAAACTATGGCGGACATCGGGGCGGTTCATCACTGGCTGGATAAAGCTATATTGATCGCTTTTGCCATCCGTCATATCGCGCACGGCATCGGCAATTATATCGGGCGTGAAATACAGCATGTTCCAGCCGCGCGGCCCATCGCCAATCGGATGACCATCGTGCACTTCACGCGGATTGACGGTGATGATGTTGCCCGCGCCGGCTTCGACCATGCCACGCCCGGATGCGGATTTTTGCGCCCCCGCATACATATATCCGATCCCGAATGTTTCATGGGTGTGTTTGGCAAAGCTGTGGCGTGTTTCGGCCATGACGGCTTCAACACCGAGACAATCATGGGAAATTATGCGAACGTGATCCTGCGACATGGTTGAAGGGTGTCAGAATCCCTTGAAGAAAACAATGACACAGTCCGTCGATTGGATCAGAAACGCTTGATCACTGCGAAGCGCAGGTTGTGAGACTGGAAATCAACCTGATGGTCGAAGGAACCTTGGAAGCCGGATCTGACGAAGCTCTGACGTTCATCAATGACTTTTGGGTAGTAGTTCATGACGTAGTCGCCGCGCAGTACCCAACCATTATCAAGCTTGTAGGACGAACCAAGCCCAGATGAAATGCCTAATGCCAGCGTGCTTTTACTGAAGTCGTTTGCAGCGCCGGCGTTGGTGTCGGTGTAGCGGAAATCATAGTCGAAATAACCGATCGACGGACCCGCAGCAGCATGGAACATCCAGTTTCCAACGGCATATCCGATCTTGGGGCGAATGCTGAACGCAAAGTTGGTTTCCAGCGTCGAATTGATATTGAAGTCGACACCCGCAGAATTATAACGCACCGGCCCGGATGCGGTGCTGGCAGAATAATCCATTACCGAAAGGTCCGCTTCGATCCCGTAAACAAGCTGGCCGCTTTGGTGGTCATATCCCCCCAAAACTGATCCATTCAGAGCGAGGTCATCGAGGCTTTTCTGCAGGTAAGGACGCTGAACCGCGGGGTCGTCACTGGTGAAATAGGGGGTCGATTCGCCGACCGTATCAGGATTGCTCTCCCCATACGTCCCACCAAGCGCAAGGCCGCCGTAAAATCCTGACCAGGTTGCATCTTCTGCGGATGCAATGCCCGGAAACAGAATGCCTGCAGCGATTGTTGCGCAAATGATCGACCTGAACTTTGGTAGTTTGTGCACCCCATTTCCCCCAACGCAAGAGTAGCTATACTGTTGATAGTGCTAATCGATTTATTTGTGTCTAGCAATGTTTAACTTTTGGTGTGCAGCGGCGTTGATTTCATCGGGTGTGTTGTAGAGTGTGAAATTATCTTGTGCGTTTCAGAAGAGTGTTAGTCCTCCTTCAAGGTGCTTTCACATGCGGGCCCAAAAGTTCGCGAAGCCCGCCCAATCCTTCGACGTGATTGGCAATGACACTGGTGACAATCAAAAGCGGCACGGCAACCAGCACCCCGACAAAGCCCCAAAGCCAACCCCAAAATGCAATCGCCAGAATGATGGCGATGGAGTTGATCCGAAGCCTGTTGCCGACAAGGGCGGGTGTGATCAGCTGTCCTTCAAGGGCTGTGCAGGCAAGATACAGGGCAGGGGCGAGTAACGCCTCGCTCGTGGTTTGGACCGAGACCAATGCAACAACACCCACCAGCATGACCCCGCACAGCGCCCCAAGGACCGGAACAAAGTTCAGAACCGCGGCGGCAACACCCCACAGGAACGGGTTGGGCATGCCAATAACGGCCATGAGTGTGCCAATAACAATGCCAAGTATGATGTTGATTGCCGAAATCGTCGCAAGATACCGCGATACTTCGCGTTCAACGTCATGGGCAATCCGCAGCCCCTTGCGTCGGTCGCCAAAGGTCGGAAGGGCGCGCACCATTTTTTCATAAACCAAATCCCCACCCGACAGGATAAACAGCAATAAAACAAGCATCAGCGCAATGCCCGTGGCAATGCCCGGTGCGCCTTGGGCGGCCTGACTGATCAGGTTGGGTTCGGCGACGACAACTTTTTGAACGTCGTCGCCCTCATTATTTTGGTCGGTGGCCTCTGATACCTGTTTTTGCGCATCGCGAAGCTTATCAAGCGGTTCGCCAAGATCAGCCAGACGCAAGCGTAATTGCCGTTCGATTTGCGGGGCTTCATCGATCCAGCCCGATACCGGCCCGCTGAGCCCGTAAACCCCGGCAATTGCCGTGGCAGTTAAGCCCAGCACAATCGTAAAGGCCGTCAGGACACGCGGAATACGCGCCCGGGCGAATGTCCGAACCACGGGTGAAAAGACCAGTGACAGCAAAAAGGCAAGGGTGATGGGAAACAAAAGGTCCTGTGCGATATAAATGCAACCAAGCGAGAGAACCCCAAACGTCCCGATCACCGATATTGTCCGCGCGCGGCGATAGGCGCGCGCGCGTGCCGCTTGTCGGGCATCATTGGCTTTGGTTTGATCCAGACTGTCTTCTTGCGCTGCGATTGGATCGCTCATGCAATTTGCTCCGCTTCGTCCCTGCCGGGCAAAATTGCAAGCGGCAGCATTACACGTGTTTAACGTCGTGTCGGATGGGGATGTTCCGCACTATCGGGTTCTCAGATGGCAAAGTAAGTAGAGATCAGTGTGCCGCATCGCGCAAATAGATCAAGGACGCACCATCAAATGCATGGTGCGCCCAACGATTTTGATCAGCATGGTTTCAGCAATCAGCCATAAAAGGGCGATGCCATGTCACGGCTTGCCGCCTCGGTAACCGGGGCGTCAAACACGCGGGTATAAAAGGCCGCGTTTAACGTTTTGGCTTCACCCGGGAAGTAATCAAGGGCAAATTTCCGGGCGTTTTCAAGTGAGTCAAAGGCATAGAAACCGCCAACCGTTCCGGTGTGAAGGCCGCTTAGCCAGGTTTTGGACAAAAGCCCCGGTTGTTGTTTTAAAACCGGATTAAATGCCCGCCATGGTCCGTGATCAAACGGCAGGACATGAAGTTGCACCTCGGTATAGACAAATGCGGCCGGGGCTGCTGTCGGGGACGCGCCGTAATGCACTGAATTCATGTCGATGCTGGCATCGGTTGTTGCAGTAGCATCAAAAACGCGGGTGGTCTGGGCAACACCGAAATTGCGGGCCTCGGCCGGGAAGTAATCGGTAACAAATGCTTGCGCATTTTCGATTGAGTCAAAGGCATAGATACCACCCGCCGAGTTGTTGCCGACCCCCGAAAGCCACGTCTTGTTCAAAAATCCCGGTTTGGTTTTAATCGTCTCGTTGATCTGCTGCCACGGCACCTGATCAAAAGGGGCCGAGATTTGAAGTTCGGTATAGACAAAAGCTTTCTGTGACATGGGATGGGTTCCTGTTTTCTGCGAAAGGGGGCCGGCATCGGCCAAAGACGGGATAAGAAGGCCTGTGCCTGTTGCGGTCAAACCGGCCGCCGCGAATGTCAAGAATTCACGGCGGTCAATCTGGGTTGGGGGTAAATCCACGGTATGTTTGGCGTCGGGTTTCATTCGGGTTGATCCGTAAAGTTAAAAATATAACGAACGTTATATAAATGAATGATCGACAATCGCATGGTTGTCAATTAAAAATATAACGACCGATATATTTTGAGGATTCCATGGTTAAAAACCGGACGCGCAAGGAAGAAACCCGCCGCAACATGCTCGATGCCGCAAGTCGCGGTTTTCGTGAAAACGGGTTTGCCGGGGTGGGGGTTGATGGCATTGCCAAGGCGGCCAATGCGACGTCCGGTGCATTCTATGCCCATTTCGGGTCAAAAGACGGGGCGTTTCGGGCCGCACTTGATCTTGGACTTGATGAAGTGATCGATGGTGTCCCACGGTTTCAGCGTGATTATGGCGATGGCTGGACCGATGCCTTTATTGAGTATTATCTCGGGCGTGCGCATCGCGATGATCTGGCGTGTGGCTGTGCGATGACCAGTCTTTCGCCGGAAATGACGCGCGCAGATGCGCAAACACGCGCCCTGTACGACCGTAAAATGCAAACCATCGCAACCTTGATTGCCAAAGGACTGCCGCAGTTCGGCACGCAACAGCAGCGCGCCAAGGCGTGGGCTTTTCTGGGAATATTGATCGGCGGGCTGACCATGGCGCGGGCCTTAAGTGACGACAGCGCCATAGATGACGTCTCCGTCGCGATCAAGGCCGCGGCAGCAGGGCTTTTGAAAGCCTGATGACAGAGATATCAGATCAGGTTTAGCGATAATCGCTTACGTCTCGATTGCCGGCTCCTGAAGCTGCAATTCGCGCGCAATAATTACCGCCTGTGTACGGCTATGGACCGAAAGCTTGCGCAGGATCGCCGATACATGGGCCTTGACCGTGGCTTCGGTGACATCAAGCTCATAGGCAATCTGTTTATTCAGCTTGCCTTCGGTCAGCATGTTCAAAACACGGAGCTGTTGCGGGGTCAGTTGACCGATTTTTTCCGCCAGATTAGTGGCCTCGTCATCGGCAGGGCCATTTTCCATGGCATCCCGGGCCCAGTCGGGCATCCACATCCCGCCATCCAGAACGGTTTTGACCGCAAGACCAATCTGGTCTACTGGGGCGGATTTCGGAACGAACGCCGATGCCCCGTATTCGATGGACCGGCGCACAACCGGCATGTCCTGACTGGCCGAAACAATCGATACCGGAATATCGGGATAAGACGCGCGCAGGGTAAACAGGCCGGTAAAACCGTTCATGCCGGGCATATGAAGATCAAGAAGAACAAGATCGATGTCGCCCTTGTGGGCTTCGATTTGCTCGATGGCTTCAAACAGGCTTCCAGCCTCGTATAATGTCACGTTATCCAGTTCTGTTGACAATGCTTGTTTAAGGGCACCCCGGACAAGCGGGTGATCATCTGCGATCAGAATCTGGAACGTTTCGGACATTGGCGATTTCCCTTGGAAGTGATTTTTCCCCGTCAGGTCACAATTATTCTATCCCGATTAATCGGACTCACAAAACAGAAGGTGAGAATATGATTGGGATAGTTTGATTATTGGCTTGGGTGCGACCCGGATTGCGTCCGTCTGCATAGCCACTGGCAGGCAGAAGGAGTGAGGGAAACCAAAGATCACTCTCGCCCCACGAAATGTGAAACTTCGGCCCCCCTCGCGCCACCGTTTGGGATTATGCATACTAAATTCGGCGCCGTAAACTCCGCATTTGTCGAAAAATGAATTTTATCCTATCACTTAGGGTAATGAACGAAATTCAGTTCTTACAAACCACATCGCGGTGCAAAAAAGTGGATTTTATACAATCCATTCCAATACCGCGCAGACCAAGGGAAAAAGGACGCAAAAATGTCTGATCAGCGCCACGTGATTTCGCGTAAAGACTATAAAGAACCTGACTTTTTTGTAGAAAAGGTCGAACTGGTCTTTGATCTGGAACGAGAGGTCACAAACGTCAAGTCGCGCCTTTTCATACATGCGAATCCTGCGCGGGGTACCGGCGTTGACGATGAAGTTTTCCTGCACGGCGAGGACATGAAACTTGTTTCGGTCTCCCTGAATGAGAAACGTCTCGCATCCGGTGATTTTACCGTCGATGCCGAAGGTCTGCGCTTTAAGGCGCCACGCGAAGCCTTCATCGCGGAAATCGAAACGCAGATTTCACCAGCCAACAATACCCGCCTTGAGGGGTTATACGTTTCGCAAAGTGCCTTTTGCACCCAGTGCGAGGCCGAAGGCTTCCGCCGCATTACCTATTTCCCCGATCGTCCTGACGTTATGGCAACCTTCAAGGTCACCATCAATGCGGATAAAGCATCCTGTCCGGTTCTGCTGTCAAACGGCAACCTGATCGACAGCGGTGACCTCGACGGTGGGCGTCATTTCGCGGTGTGGGAAGATCCATTCCCCAAACCGTCCTATTTGTTTGCTCTGGTGGCAGGCGACTTGGCCTGTGTCGAGGATAGTTTTAAAACCGTTTCCGGGCGGGACGTGGCACTGCGCATCTTTGTCGAACATGGCAACGAAGATCGCTGCGACTACGCGATGGACAGTTTGAAACGCTCCATGAAATGGGACGAGGAGGTCTATGGTCTTGAATATGATCTTGATCTGTTCAACATCGTCGCCGTGTCGGATTTCAACATGGGGGCGATGGAAAACAAAAGCCTGAACGTCTTTAACGCCAAATACATTCTCGCCAAGCCAGATACCGCGACGGACATGGATTTTGAACTGATCGAATCCATTGTTGCGCATGAATACTTCCACAACTGGTCGGGCAACCGGGTAACCTGTCGCGACTGGTTCCAATTGTCGCTTAAAGAAGGTCTGACCGTTTTCCGTGATCAGGAATTCTCCGCCGATCAACGGTCCCGCCCTGTGCAACGGATCAAGGATGTTGCACAGTTGCGTGCGCGTCAGTTCCCCGAAGACGGCGGCCCGCTGGCCCATCCGGTGCGCCCTGACAGCTATATGGAAATCAACAATTTCTATACCGCCACGGTCTATGAAAAAGGGGCCGAACTGATCCGCATGATGCATACGCTGCTCGGGCCGGATGGCTATCGTAAGGGGATTGATCTTTACTTTGACCGCCATGACGGGCAGGCAGTGACCTGTGATGATTTCGCCAAGGCGATGGAAGATGCCAACGACATCGATTTCACCCAGCTCAAACTTTGGTATTCACAGGCTGGCACGCCGAAACTTTGCTGGGAAGGCGACTACGACGCCGATGCCAAACAATACCGCATCACCCTGACGCAGAAAACCGACCCAACCCCGGGGCAGAGCGATAAAAAACCGCTGCATATGCCGGTATCGATCGGGCTTCTTAGCACCGATGGCAATGACCTGGCGGCCCAAACGGTTGAATTGACGCAAGCAACGCAGGACTTCGTCTTTGACGGTGTGACTGAAAAACCGGTCGTATCGTTCAATCGTGGTTTCTCGGCCCCGGTCAATGTCGTGACCGATCAGCCAGACGCAGAACTTGCCTTCCTGATGGGCAACGATTCCGATGCGTTTAACCGCTGGGAAGCGGGGCAGAAATACGCCACCCGCCTGATCCTGTCGGCTATTTCCAATTTTGAGGAAAATGACGGCAATGCCGATGCGGCCTTAAATGACGTGGCGGTTGCGGTGGATGCCTTTATTGGTGCAATGCAGGCAACCCTTTTAAATGACGGGCTTGATAAGGCGTTCCGCGCCGATGCGCTGGTTCTGCCGGGTGAGGAGTTTATTTCCGAGCAACGCAAACCCGCCAACCCTGACGCCATTCATCAAGTGCGTAACGCCCTGCGCAAACGCATTGGCGTGGCCCTGATGGATGATTTCGAAAATACCTATCATCAAAACGCCTCGAAGGCGGCCTTTACCCCGGATGCCCTGTCGGCCGGGCAACGTGCCTTGCGCGCAACGGCTCTTGGCTATCTGGTGGCATCTGGTGAAACCCGCTTTGCCGATCTGGCGTCTGACCAATACAAAGCCTCCGATAACATGACCGATCAGATGGCCGCACTCTCGGTGCTGAACCATCTTGATCATCCGGGCCGCGCGGATGCCTTGGCTGATTTTGAAACCCGCTTTGCCAAGGACGGTGTTGTTCTTGATAAATGGTTTGCACTTCAGGCGATGTCATCGCGCGATGATACCTTGGCGCGCGTCAAGGATCTGATGGGCCATCCGGCCTTTACCATGCGCAATCCCAATAAGGTCCGGTCGCTTATCGGCGCATTCGCCATGGGCAACCCGCGTCACTTCCATGCCAAGGATGGCTCGGGCTATGAATTCTACACTGATCGCTTGATCGAACTTGATGACATCAATCCACAGGTGGCCGCACGTTTGTGTGCACCGCTTGGCAAATGGGCGAAATATGATGACGACCGGGCCGACATGATGAAGGCTGCCTTGCAGCGCATTCTGGCCAAGGAAGACATCTCGCGCGATTTGTATGAAATCGCGTCAAAATCCGCTGCGGCGTAAAACGTTATCCGCACGGTGATTTTGCGATCTCCATTTAAAAAGGCGGCTCCTTGCAGGGCCGCCTTTTACGTTATGTGTATCGGCGAGAATGCCTTGTTACGTCAGTTTCATCCGCTCGCTAAAGGCACGCATCCGTTCTGAAAGGTTACGCGCCATTTCCGAAAGCTGATGGCTGGCAGTGTTCAAGTCATGGGCGTTTTTACCCGTGCTTTGCGCACCGTCATTCACAAACTGGATCATTTCATCCATTGATCCGGCACCCGCCGCAATCCGCTGCACGTTTTCGGAAATCTCGCCAGTTGCGCGCCGCTGTTCATCCACCGATTGGGTGATGGTCGACTGGATGTCATTGACCTGATGAATAACGTCGCCAACCGTGCTGATGGAATGGGCGGCCTTCTGGACTTCCTGCTGGATGGCGGCGGTAAGTTCGCCGATCTTTCCGGTCGCACTTGCGGTTTGATCGGCAAGCGATTTAACCTCGTTGGCAACCACGGCAAAGCCCTTGCCAAGTGGTCCGGCACGTTCGGCTTCGATTGTCGCATTAAGCGACAGAAGCTTGGTGCGGTGGGCAACATCGTTGATCAGATCAATGATTGATCCGATCTCCGAGCTGGCCTTTTCAAGCGACCCGATATTGCGCTGACTTTCCTCGGCTTCCTGCTGTGCCCGATTGGTCACATTGGATGCTTCGGATGCCTGACGGTTGATCTCGGCAATCGACGATGAAAGTTCCTCGACCGCTGTTGCGACATTCTGGGTGTTTGAGGCCGCTTCACGCGACACATCAAGTGCCCCACCAGATTGCGCGACGGTATTTTCCGACTGGCTTGTCAGTTCGCTGGCAAGGCCAAGCAACCCTTCGGACTGTTCGGTCACCGATTGGGCAACACGCGCAACCTCGGCCATCATTTCCGTGATCGCCATGCGGCTTTCTTCACGTTCGGTTACCTTGTTCCACGCCAGCATGGTGCCCAACAGAACATTGTCCTTGTCGCGCACCGGCGCTGCCAGAAGTTCAAGATAATCGCGGTCATTCTGCATGACCTCGGTAAAGGGCAGATTCTCCGGGTTCGAAAGCTTGGTCTGGAAATCATCCCCAAGATTAAGGAAGTCACCCGAAACCGTATCGGTATTTCCGCCAACATAATCCTGCGCACTGGCATTAAGATAACTCAAAGTGCCCGCAGGTGTGATCAGGGCTGTCATGGTGGGGGTGTTTTCCACCATGTTTTGCAAGATCATGGCTTGTCGTACTGATTCGCGAAGACCAATCAGGGCTTTTTTCATATCCCCAATTTCATCCGACCCGACTTTGGGCAGATCAACATTGGTATCGCCGTTCGAGATGGATGTCATTGCACGGGCAAAGGCCCGCAAATTGCGAAATACCGTTGTGCGCAACAAGATCCATCCGGCAAGCCAGCCAACCACAAGTACCGCAACCAGGATTTCAATCGAAAGCATCCGCAGGTCGTTGGTCTGGGAATAGAAATCCGTAATGTCGCGGTCAAATGTCGCCTTGGCCCAAGTGCCGCCACGCCCATCAGAAATCAGGATGTCAACCGCAGCACGCTGTGTTGCGCTGGCATTTTCACTGTCTGGCGTATTGGCGGTCTCGGGGGGCGTTGCTTCTGTGTTGCCGGGTTCTGCCCCGTCGCTTCCGTCAGCAGCGGCAATTTGTTCATCCCCTTCGCTTGTCTGCCCATCTTCAAGGCTTTCAAACAAAAGCGTTCCATCGGTGTCAAAAATCCGGAAATTGCCACCAAGCACCTTGCCAATGCCCGCCAATGTCGGCAGCGGATCGGTAACCACTTCAAGAAAACCAACCGCGCGGAAACCGCCCACGGGCAGGATAAAACTAAACACAGGGCGCCCGTCCGGTGTTGACCACATATAGGTCGCCGGTTTACGGGCTTCTGCCTTCTCGCGGTTTTTCAGATATTCCAGAACCGCCGGATCATCGGTGATGCTGGCACCAAGTTCGGAATCCGATGTTGCCAGTTTGGTGAAGTTCTCGTCATAGGCCACCGTTTCGATCAGATCGAGCTCGCCTTGCACCACCTGACGGGCATTCGACAGAATGTTCAGCTCCGCCTTCATGCGGGTCTGATCATTTTCCTGAAAGCTTTTGACTAGGCTGCCTAGTCGCGACCATTCGTTGACAATGGGGGTAACCTTGTCGCCGTAATCCTGTGCCACGCGGGATCCGACAAAGAAATTGACCGTGCCACTGACCGAATTGTTCAAGGTTTCAATGGCAAAATTGCGATAGGTATCGCCAGTCCAAAGTAACATCCAGGTGACAGCACCTGACAATAGTAATCCCGTTACAAGCAAGATTCGCCGTAACGTCAGAAGGCTGTTGCTGCCTTCTGTCATAGCCGTCTTTGCGGCTTTTTCTCCCGTCATTCAAACACTCCAGAGCAAACCGTTTGTTTTTTAGTTTTGATTGGGTGTCTCACTCCCGCCGGATCTACTTCTTAAGAGTAGCTCTACTGATCCAATCAGAGGTTAATTCGGAAAACAATCATTTACTTGGTGTCCCGTGCGGAAATTGCTGGGCGTGGCAACTAAAATTCGTGTGTTTTTGGGGTGAATTTCGCGCATTGGTTGGCGTTTCAAAGAAGGGTTTCGATGGGGCGCATTGAAAATATTCAGAAAAATATGCGAATGTGTGTGATAATCGTTTGCAATTACTTTTTCGATGTTCTATGACTGTCTTCGTCAAATGCAGACGGCAATGCCGTTTGTGACCCGGTCATCAGACTGACATGGCGTAGCTGATGACCTGTTTATCTTCGGGACTCTCTCTCCCCGAAGGTCGATCTCTCTCTCTCGAGGGGCTGGTATCCGGATCATTGTGCGGGACAATGCCGGGGAAAATACCAGCCCCCTTTTTTTATCCAAAATTCTGTCCTTATGCTGTTTGAAGGCGACGATGGCTTTTGATGCTCATCATCGGGCATCGGCTTTTTTGCGGCAATTGCGCGTAATTGAGGCCTTTATGTCTCTGATTGAACGGCTTTAGGGTTTTATAAACGGGCTGGCGGTTACAAAACTCCTTACCCTTAATGTCGTGAAGAAAGGCCAAGCGGATGGCTGGCGAGGACCCGACCAACAAACCCGATTTGCGGGCAGACCCAAATCCGGATGCCGGGCAAGCGCCCGAACCCGAACAAAAACCCGAACCTGAGCAAAAGGATGCACCACTTCCTGCATTCATTTATGGCCGGGACGGACGTGGTGATGCACAAGGACAGGGCAACCGCTTTGCCGATCGGCAAAACTTCAATGCATGGATAGGTGATATGGATCGTAAAACTCTCCTTGGCCTCGTGACCGGGGCTGGCATGCTGGGCCTGGTATTGTTCTTTGCTGGCATGTTGGTCGGTGCAGGCCTGTTCATGGAGTCCAGTGATACCGACACCGTTGCACAAAAAGACCCGGCACCGATTGAAATGCTGGCAACCGAACCGGACGCGCCGGTGATGAGCGAGCCGGTGCCTGACCCTGAAATGGAACCGGCTCCGTCACAAGGCAATGCGCAAACAGATACGACGAGTAATGATCCCGTTGGCGATCTGATCGCGGAACGCACCGATACGCTCTCACAAACGGTACCAGATGTGCCCGAAGGGGATGAGACGACCTCAAACAATGCGGACGTGGCGTCAGAGCCGATGGAAACACCGGCGGCTCCGGATCTGGATGAACCGACCGATAAAAAAGCTCTGAATGCGCCGGAAATTCGCGAAACGGAAGAGCCTGCTGAAACAGCAGAAGCCGAAGCCCCGGCCGCAGAGGAACAAGAACCCGCTGCCGCACAGCAAACGGATGCCGCCGAAAAAGCTCCGGCGACCTCAGAGCCAGTGACCTCGGAACCAGCAGAAAAACAATCCGAGCCCACGGCGGCGGCGTCCAACGAAGAGACCCCGTTCTCGGTTCAGGTTGGTGCTTTCAAAGTGCATGAAAATGCCAGTCAGCGTGCCGAAGAACTGCGCAAAGCCGGGCTCGAAGTCGCCGTGGTCATTCGCGGTCCAGAGGGCGAGGGGGCATGGTATTATGTCCGTGTTGGTAAATATGCCAATCTCGCACAGGCACGCGATGATGCGGCAAAGATCAAAAAGAATCAGGGCGTTGATGGTTTCCCGGTACGCGCGGAACCCAATGACCGCGAAGTCAAATAGGGCCATCCCAATTTTGGTCGGCATATAAAGGTCGCTGTCGATTACAGCACGCTTGTTTCACGGGGCGATACAGCAATGTATCGCCCCGTCTTTGTTTGTCGGTCCCACGTCTTGGTCCGATTTTGTGAATTTGCCCGGATGGGGTTTGTTTTTGCGTTTCTTTTGCGGCATTCTACTTGCCATCACTGGGCAAAGGCTTTAGGCGGTAGGCCCATAAGCTCATTACAGGTGGCAGCAATGTTTCTTTGGCTGCTGCGCCGCAAGACAGGATGGCTGGCAGAACATGACCACGCATAAGGATTTCCCCAATCTTCATATTCTTGATCACCCGCTGATCCAGCATAAGCTGACGCATATGCGCAAGGTCGATACCTCGACCAAAACCTTCCGGCAGTTGCTCAAGGAAATTGCACTGTTGATGGGCTACGAGCTTACCCGCGAACTACCCGTCAGCTATGAGGAAATCCAGACGCCGATTTGCGCGATGAAGGCACCGACCATTCAGGGGCGCAAACTTGCCGTTGTGCCGATCCTGCGTGCGGGGTCGGGCATGGCCGATGGCTTGATCGAACTGATGCCGTCTGCACGTATCGGCCACATTGGTCTGTACCGTGATCCCAAAACCCATATGCCGGTTGAATATCTGGTGAAATTGCCCGAAGTCGAAGGCCGGATCTTTATTCTGGTTGATCCGATGCTGGCGACCGGGAACTCAGCCGTGGCTGCGATTGATACGCTCAATAAATATGGTGTTGCTGACAAGGACATCCGCTTTATGGCACTGGTTGCCGCCCCCGAAGGGGTCAAGGTCTTCCAGGATGCGCATCCTGATGTGCCGATCTATACCGCGGGCCTTGATGAGAAGCTGAATGAAAAAGCTTACATCGTGCCGGGGCTCGGCGATGCGGGTGACCGTTTGTTTGGAACGCGCTAGTCTCTGCAAACGACTGGCGATCAAAAAACGACCATTAAAAAAGGGTGCCAGATGGCACCCTTTTTCTATTTTGTATCGGGGGACGTCATCAGCCTTTCGGCGATACCGTCACATCCACTGTCGATCCGCTAAAGGAACTGCCGCTGAGCTTAATTGTCGCAACGCGGCTTTCACGGTCATACACCATGACGGAAATGTCGGCACGTACCACGGTCACTTTGCTCCAGCCGAAGTTGGGCATTTCGCGTTCGTAGAAATCATACATCTGCGCCTGAGTGCCGCCAGAATTCAGCACAAGGCGTCCGTGCCATGCGTCGGATGCGCCAAAGATAATGCTTCTGTCCATATCCAGTGATGAATTGGACGGCATTGGAATGTCGGTGAATTGCGTAAATGACGGGACAGGCTGTCCACCTTTGCCGTCACTACCGCTTCCTGACGATGTGTTGGGTATAAGATTGGTACCAGAACACCCGGCCAGTGAAAGTCCTGCAATCGCAGCAGCACACATAAGATATTGTCGCAGTCTCATCATCTTCCCTCGGTCCCCTGATGCCCATCTTGTTAAGGGCATGGATATCTGGCCCTATCATCGGGCGATAATGTAAAGGAAAGGTTCACATATTCGCTTTTTACACCAGTTTGTGGCACCTGTTTTGTGCCTGCCCTACGTGAGATGCGCAATACCTTTATATATAGCCTATCAGGGCGACAGGTTCTGCGCGGCCGGAGTTCACTCAAATCCATAGCCCCACCATTTGTCATACGACAGACCTTGTTGGCAAATCGCCGGTATTTTTGCTGTTCTAAAAAGAATCACAATTCGCAGATTGTCTTTTTTGCCGCAGGTCTAAATCGATGAAATTGGGTTTTAACAAGGCTATAGCGTGATTTTTCAACTCTTGGTCACAGCAGTGATATATGTGCATGGTTGTGGTTGGGGAGAGTAAAAAGGCTATGGCATTGAAAATAAAAGAATTGTGATAAAAACACGATTAAATCCATTTTTTCCTTAAAAAGGTATTTACAGGTCGGAGTTAGGGCCCTATAACCCGCCTCCA
>TARA_R110002012_G_scaffold279451_7_pt1 | contig 61966 bp, 54 predicted proteins | sample TARA_R110002012 | Tara Oceans TARA_R110002012 (sample SAMEA4396515) | marine metagenome | biome: Westerlies Biome; feature: [DCM] deep chlorophyll maximum layer (ENVO:01000326); material: water (ENVO:00002006), including particulate matter (ENVO:01000060) such as... | depth 40 m
GCAATTCGATGAGGGCCAGTTACCAAGAAGTGTCGGTCGTTGAGGCAGCCAGGGCTCTTAATCAGTCTGTCTCCCCCGCAAGCTACACACTGCTTGACGTCAGAAACCCTACCGAGATTCATAAAGAAGGATATATTCAACACTCTATCAACATTCCTCTTGACGAGTTGCGACTGAGAATCAATGAAATTGATCTTGATAGGCCCACCTATGTTTACTGTGCGAAAGGATTAAGGGGCTATATGGCTTCTTTAATATTACTTCACCACAACTGCAAAAAAGTTTACAATGTAGCCGGGGGATTTACCGCATGGAAGACGATAGTTGGCGAGGTAAAGCAGGTGGAAGAAGTGTCACCCGTGTCTTGAAAATGGAACACCACTCGTGCTGAAGAAAACGAGGAAAACCTACAACTCTAGAATGTAAAATCCAAATAACAACAAATATTCCCCAAATATGCTTACCTTGCAGCATATGGAGATCGTTAGAAGCTGGAGAGAGCAAAAGGTAATGTTGAAATGGAGATTTCCTGACCTCAATGACAGCGACTTTTTCCTGGCTGATACTGACCGGGAAAGTATGCTGGTTAAGCTTGAAGAAAAGCTAAAAAAGACCAGAGCAGAGCTGGAACACATATTCGCTGAACTTCAGCGTTACTAGATTTGTTCCTATTTAGAATCCACAACATGTAATTATCTGCTCTAAAAAATACGACTATCCATATCAGCCCCGAACTGAGGGTGATACATAAGTCGACTACCGTTATAAACTCGTCGGCAATAAATATTCATAGAAAAACAATTTGTAAATAATCAATATAGTTCAATGGCCAATTATTCTTCTGAAGTTTCCCACACTTACACTTATTTGTGGAACAAGTACAGACCGGCAATTCTCAAGCACATGATAGACTCGGCAGAAGGTCCACAGACCTACAAGATGTCTAAACATGAATTTACCATCATCAACCCTAAGGAAAAGGGTGGTTATTCTTTCTCTTTGAATGTATTCAAAGGAAAGGCCCAAAATGACATTAGAACTTCTATCGTAGCAAAAGACCTTCTGGTGATTTTGCAGTCTTCAAAAACTGCCAATGATCTGGTAAGCACTGCTACTTATGAATTCGTTATGGACAAACACTTCGTGCTGCATATCAACCGGGGCGAGGAAATTGTTGAAGAAGAAACAGAGGTAGAAGAGACTGCTGAAAAAGAAGCTTAAACAGCAAGCGATCAGCGCTGATGATATTAGTGGGGAAATATGTCGACAAGACATGTTTCCCCCTTTTTTTTGGCCTATGGCGACTCCGTTTCCCGAAGATTGCTTTTTATTAACAGGCAGCGTTGTGTTACATTTGCCGCAACGGTTTACAACAATTGATGGCACACGCAGCTGAAATTCGTACTGTTAGCGTTACCCGCTACGTCACCCCTCTCCGGGAAGGTGGTTCACTGCCTGCCATTGTTGAGGCTGATGATGAATTTCTATATGTACTGAAATTCAAAGGAGCCGGCCAGGGCAAGAAAGCACTGATAGCAGAGCTTATTGGTGGCGAAATTGCCAGGCTATTAGGGTTCAGAGTGCCGGAAATTGTTTTTGCAGACCTAGATATTGCCTTTGGCCGTATTGAAGGTGACGAAGAAATACAGGATCTGCTGAAGGCCAGCGTCGGTATTAACCTCGGGCTGCATTATCTGTCTGGCTCAATCACCTATGACCCGGTGGCGACTAAGCTATCGCCTTTGCTGGCGTCTCAGATAGTGTGGCTCGACAGCCTGCTGATGAACGTCGACCGCACGGCCCGCAACACCAACATGCTCTGGTGGCACAAAGAGCTTTGGCTGATCGATCATGGTGCCTCCCTGTATTTCCATCACAGCTGGGACAACTGGGACAAGCCAAAAAAACCTTTTCAGCTGATTTCAAAGCACGTACTGCTTCCCATTGCCAGCGAGCTTGATGCTGTCGACAAACAGTTCGCACCTGTGTTGACTGAGCAGGCCATCAAAGCCATTGTGGCCCTAATACCCGACGACTGGCTGGTGGAGGACTCTCCGTTCGACAACCCCGAACAGCACAGGGCCGCCTATATTCAATTTTTGACTACACGGGTAGCCAACTCTTCTTTTTTCGTCAACGAAGCAAAACATGCAAGAGAGACAGCTATTTGAATACGCCGTCGTTCGTGTGGTGCCACATGTCGAGCGTGAAGAGTTTCTGAACGTGGGGGTTGTGCTGTTGTGCTCAGGGCAAAAGTTCTTGCGGGCTCGATTTGACTGGAACGAGTCGAGATTGGCCGGGCTTTGCCAAAAGACAGATTTTAACGAACTGAAGGTGTATGCAGACTCCTTTGAGAAGATTTGCCAGGGAGGGAAAGAAGCGGGCCCGATTGGGCAGCTCGGAATAACCGAGCGTTTTCGCTGGCTGACAGCAGCAAGAAGCACAGTGCTCCAGACCTCCAAAGTACACCCTGGGTTGTGTGTGAATGCTGGGGAGACGCTTGACAGGTTGTTTGAAGAGCTGGTGAAGCTACCTGAGGCCTAACAGCCCCGATTCCAACAAAAAAGCACCTACCCTCCCGGGTAAGTGCTTCTTATATTTTTGCACGGAAATTATTCCGTAGACTACTCTAAGAACGATTTCAATATTTTGCTTCTGGTGCCACTACGGAGCCTGCGGGTAGCAGTTTCCTTGATCTGGCGAACTCTTTCACGAGTGAGGTTGAACTTGTCTCCAATTTCCTCCAGGGTCATGCGCTGCTCACCGTTAATACCATAGTAGAACGATACTACCTCAGCTTCTCTGGCAGTAAGCGTTGATAAACAACGCTGAATTTCTTTTTGCAAAGAAGCCACCATTAGGCCGGCATCAGGTCTTTCTTCATTTTCGTCCACCATCACATCAAGCAAGCCGTTTTCTTCACCACTCACAAATGGTGCATCAATACTTACCTGACGGCCTGACACTTTCTGTGTTGCAAGCACTTCGCTCAAACTGACATCAAGCACTTCGGCCAACTCCTCAGCCGTAGGCTCACGCTGAAACTTTTGCTCCAGGTCAGAAAATGCCTTCGATATTTTGTTCAAAGACCCTACCCTGTTCAAAGGCAAACGCACAATTCTTGACTGCTCGGCCAACGCCTGCATAATAGACTGGCGAATCCACCAAACAGCGTACGAGATGAATTTGAAACCACGGGTTTCATCAAAACGTTGAGCCGCTTTGATCAGACCAACATTGCCCTCACTGATAAGGTCTCCAAGGCTAAGGCTGCCTGTTTGATATTGTTTAGCTACCGAAACAACGAAGCGCAAATTGGCTTTTGTTAGTTTTTCAAGTGCTATTTGATCTCCTTCTCTGATCTTTTGGGCTAAGATCACTTCCTCATCTGCGGTGATGAGGTCTACTTTTCCAATTTCTTGTAAATACTTGTCGAGAGACTGACTCTCCCTGTTGGTAATCTGTTTACTTATTTTGAGTTGTCTCATCCAAGCTTTTTAAATGTGAAGACAAAGGTAACCTTTAATTTTGAGAACGTTTCTCTTTCTGAGGCAATTAGATGAAATAAAGATGTTCTTTCTGCCTTTCAGAGAGCAACAACTAAAGTTTGCTGCGATAGTAAAATGACATTTGGTGTTAAAAAGTTCTTCATTTGGCACGATAGGATAAAAAAACATCTTCAGAAGCCAAAATTGCCGGAAAATAGCCGTTAGTATGTTGGTTTATACCTGAATTCAGTAGGCACAACGCCATAAATCCTTTTGAAAGCCGTAGAAAAATGGTTAGGATTTTTGTAACCGAGGGTTCGTGCAACCTGCAAAACTTTTACGTCTTCGTCCTGCAGAAGATGCACCGCATGTTGCATTCTCAGGTCGCTGATGTACTCAAAGATGCTTTTTCCTTCCACGGCCCTGAACACCGACATAAGTTTATTGCCATTAGTTGCAAACTGCCTGGCGAGGCCAGCAATGGAATGATCCTCGAGATAGTTGTCCCGCAGATATTGCTTGAGAGCATGCACCAACTCCTGATCCCTTCTATGTGTTGGGTTCTTATCAGTCATTTTGTACTCTTCGCCGAAAAGAGCGTGTAACTGAAGCAAAATAATCTGGGTTACCGAAGTCTCAACCATCATTACACCCAAACTCCCAACCAACGGACAATCGGTCAGGGTTTGAATGGCTCTAAGCTGAGCAAGGCTGAGCGGCTGATACTCTTTACCAAAAACCCTTTCTTTTTTGGCTATCTTTTCCCTCACCCAGTCAGCCCAGGGCTCGTTTTGCGGCAAAAAGCTATCCAGGTATTCCGGTGCATACGACACGTGAACATAATGAAGCTCGCTGTTTGCAGCTATATGATGACGGTATTCGTTGTTAGGATCAAATTTGAAGTTTTGAGAAGACTGCTTAGTGGCTATGAACTGGCTCGATCCTTTCAGATATGTCTTTACATCAGCCTTCATCAAAAGGCAGCTTCCGGGAAGATCCGCTCCCTCACTTCGGAGATTTTTAAGCACGACATCCCTTGAGAATATCCCTTCGACCTCCCTAATGGAGAAATTTGGAAGGTACATGTCTCTCGATTTGAAAGATGCAAGTTCCGAATCCGGTAGCGTATTCGGTTCAGCAGGAGACTTGATAAAAACTCCATAGGGAATTGTGTTGCTCTCCCCATGCCTCAATATCGGGACATTGGGTGAGTCAAGGGTAATGTAGTCACTCATATTAAAAAATACCGACCATCAGGCCAGCAACAAAGCTCTTCCACGAAAAACACCGCCCATAAGTTTCAAATCTGAAAAGAAACATGCTAACAGATGCGAATAGAAGGAAAGTGTTTTCACGTACTATTCTCTCTTTTTCACGTAGGCCGGCCCGTCAATAGTTTCGTAAAACCCGCCAAACCATCAATAATTCAACAATGAAAATGCTCGACAATTTTCGATCAAACAATGTGAATGCAAAAAACAAGCGTATAAAGGCGCTGCACTCAGGAATCCTTCAGATCGCAAACTTTGTGGCTTTAGCCGCAGCTATGTGCGCCTGCTCCCCGTCGGCCAATGTAAGCGAGAAGCCAGTATCGCCGGACGTGATGAAAAGGGAAGCCATACTACGTGGCGAATACCTTGTTAACACCAGCGCTTGCCACGATTGCCATACGCCTAAGGTAATGACTCCACAAGGACCTGCACTGGATACCACTCGTCTTTTATCAGGTCATCCGGCAAGCGAAGGGATTGCCAGCATACCAATGCAGCAAGATTGGATACTGTTTTCTCAAGGTCTCACAGCCGCTGTTGGCCCATGGGGCATTTCGTTCTCTGCGAACCTAACCCCCGACGATGCCACCGGAACTGGTCGTTGGACCTACGAGCAATTCGAAACTGCCATCAGAAAAGGTAAGTCGAAGGGATTAGAAAGAGCACGTGACCTGCTACCGCCAATGCCCTGGCAGATGTACCAGCAAATGACGGATCAGGATTTGAAAGACATATTCGCTTACCTGCAATCCATAAGGCCCGTTGCAAATGCAGTTCCGGCACCGATCGCCCCGCAGGACATCGTAGCTGTCAGCCTGAAGAATTAGAGTTTGTTTTTTAACCAAATACCAAATGAAAGCGTTAGCTATTTTTTCAACTTTGTTACTCGGAGTACATTTTGCAACGGCTCATTCGCCTGAAGAAGAGAAAGGCACAGCCGCTGAAAACCTGGGCAGACAAATACTGGTCACTTTTCAGAACAAATCCATCAAAGAGTATTATCACCTGTTTCCATCACTGGAAGAACTCCATGGTCTAATGATGGCCAATTCAGATGCTTACAGTGTGTTTCTCGACGTGGCAAAAAAAGACTTTGCCAAAGTTTACCAAAAGAGAATAAAGCCTGAGATTGAGTCGGCCTATTTAAGAACGTTCTATGCCGGCTGTGAGCTTGGCATTGAGTGGTCCGAAGTAATATTTGTCGGCGCTTACGAAGCGGAATCTCCCCGGGCCGATGGCACAAGTTCGCTTGTTATCGAGTTTTTATCCGGACAGAAAAATTACAAACTTTTGGTGGAGAAAGTGATGATACTCAGTGGCGAGTGGAAAACGACACAATACATTAACCTGATTTGATTTTTTTGTTTAAATGTTGTGCTAATATAGTAAAAGGGCTCCTTTTGAGCCCTTTTTATCATTGCTAACAGATGTGCTCCCGACAATTTTTCCTCTGCCCAGTCAAATTTTTCTGGCGGCAGCGGCGATGCTGCTTAGGTTTTCAGAAAATGATTTTATGCCGATCGCTGTTTTTTTATCTTTACCATAGATGTTTATCCCTTTTTACACCGAATACCTACTGCTATGAAGTCAGTCCCTGGATATAGTCCCCACGTCAGGAAGCTCGCTATGGTTAGCTTTCTACTGCTGCTTTCCACTGGGGTGATGAATGCCCAAATAGTGTCCTACAAGGACAGGAATGTAGTAGACTATCAGGACTACATCAATTACTCAAAAGCAATTACCGGAGCCAACAAGGGTGAAGATTACGAGGGCTCTCCGTATATGGACGACGAATTTAAAGACGGCATTGTCTTTATAGAAAAGGATCGAAAAACAAATCCGGTGCCCATGCGATACAATATGTACGCCGACCAAATGGAATTTAAGCGAGGAGACTTCACCTATCTGATGGAGCCTGTTTTAAGTATCGACATGATCTCGGTGGGTGAACACTTGTTCATATTGGGAGAGTTTATTGAGGCAAACAAGTACAACCTCGGCTTCTTTGAGGTAATTGACACGGGAAGGTTGAATGTGATGATGAAACAGGTGGTGCGACTGAGACCAGGGCAAGCTCCTAAAGCCATGGAAAGTGCGCCAACGCTCCCCACCTACCTCAAGCTCGGGTTCGAGTATTACTACCAGCTCGACAAGGGCGAGGTGTTCAAGATATCAAAGGTGAAAGCGCTGGTTGAAAGCTTACCTGACCATCAGGATGAGATGAGGCAATTTGTGAAAAAAGAGAGAATCTCCCGGAAGAAGGAAGATTTGAGAAAACTGGCAGCCTACTACAACAGTCTAAAGTAGACCTCCTTAAAACAATCACCGATACGTTAGACTTCTGTGTCAGCCATTACCCATTCGATAGAGTCATCTTTCGAAACCTCACCGATCAGCTGAAATCCATTTCTCTTGTAAAAGGAGGTTAACCTGTAATCATCTATTGTGAGCCAGAACGGCTTGCCGTCAAAAACCTTTCTTGCCTGCTCAATCCATTTAGAGCCAAGGTTGCATCCCCTCATCTCTTCCGAAATCCACAAAAACCCAATATAAAGCAGGCCTTTGTCAAAAAGCGCTTGAGCCATTTTTTCATCGAGTGTATCTGGCGGAATTGTGCTGAATACTATGCCTCCTCCCAGCACTTTTTCATCACTTAGCAGGCAAAACACACGGGCTGTAGCAGCGTATTGGGCCCAGAACGGCACTATACATTCCTGCCAATCGTCAGGAAGTATGTCGAAAAGAACTTGAGGGGTGTTTGTTACTTCCTTAAACTCCTGTAAATCAGGTGTTTTTACTTCAACCAGCAGGCTGGATTCTGTTTCCATATTGTTATTAAAACTGCTGCAAAATTAATGGAAAGTAAAGCAGCTTTTTACCATGGAGTTCATAATATTTTTTGTTACCAAATTCAGACGTACTGCCATGCCCACCAAATCAACAGACCCTGTGCCGGAAGCCTCAGCCACAGCCCCCAAATGGGCACCTTCATTCCGGCTCCTTTCTGCATAAGATGATACACATTGGCGGGAAAGATAGCGATCAAAAGAGCGATAACACCAATGGCAGCCATCGGTCTGTAAGAAGTCAGCAGTAATATGCCTAGTAAGATCTCAGCGGCTCCGCTTATGCTATTGATCAACTGCTTGTATTTCAAAACAGGCGGAATAATGCGGAGATAAAATGTTGGGTTGATAAAATGATTAATGCCCGCCAAAATATAAAGCACGGCCATCACGTACAAATGCCATTGCGTTTCCATTTACTGCTTTTCAAAAGCCACCTTTCTTACCCTGCCGGCGTTCACTTTGAAGCCATAAATTGCATTGCTGCTGTTCCTGGTAAAATCGATGTTTCCAGTCCACCAGGCTGATGATGAAAACCCATCTTTTTGCTTAATGGTCAGTTTAATATCATCGTGCCGTTGATGGTGAGCTACAAGCGTATCGTTGACTACCTCAAGGGTGTAGGCTGTTTCAAGCTCAGGACTGTAGAACCGGCCTGTATATTCCGACAGGACTACCGAAGATGTCTCGAAGGCTTCTTTTGGTTGGTCATCCCCAGCCGGAGGAGCCTCCGATGGTTTAGGAGGTACCTCTGTTAGCTGATCAGCGAGGTAGATGTCTGCAATTTGATAGGCAATATTGCCGGGATTGAATGACGCCAGGTTGCTGAAAACAATCACGGAAAAGCGCTGCTCAGGAAACCGATTGATAAATGTTCGGTAACCTGCATCAGCGCCACCGTGCGTTTTGTTGACCAGCCCCTTGTAGCTCCCTATTCCCTGCCCGAACCCATAGCTCATGGTGTCGCCTTTGTTGAGGATATAACGCTCATCCATCATTTTCATAATGTTGTCGTTACCTACACTAACATTTTCAAAATTGACTGCCCAAAGTGCCAGGTCTTCTACAGTAGTAAACAGACTGGTGGCACCCACGTTGGCATAGCTGAGAACCGATTTCTTTAGCTCTCCCTGGTCATTTTTGTAATATGAGTAGGCTCGTCCCCTCACAATCTTCTCATGGTCGTCGTAAAACAGCGTATTCTTCATTCCCAGCGGATCAAACATATTGGCCTTTGTCCACTCAGCAAATGACTGCCCCGTAACCCTCGACACAATCTCCGCCAGCAGTGTAAAACCCGTGTTGCAATACAGCATTTCCTCACCCGGCTCAAAGTTGAGTTCCTTCTGGTTAAAAATCAGTCTCAGCACCTGCTCTCTGGTGATTACATCATCCAACCTCCAGCCTGCAAGCGCCAGCAAGCTCCATTGATCCCTCAGCCCGCTGGTGTGGTGTACCAGGTGACTGAGTGTGATCTTTTTGCCGAAGTCGTGCATTTCTGGCAGGTACTTTCTGATGTCGTCGTCCATCGACACCTTGCCCTGGTCGGCCAGCATAGCGATGGCGAACCCTGTGAACTGTTTGGAAACTGACGCCACATGAAAAATAGTGGTTGACGAATTTCTTATATCATATTCGAGATTGGCAAAGCCATAACCTTTACTAAAAACTACTTTTCCATCCTTGACTACTGCAACGGTCGCTCCGGGAACGGTCTCGCCAGCGCCCATGGCAAACCTCATGAGCTGATCGATTTTACCTTCCTTTGTGGTAGCCACTGCTTCTACCCTGTCCAGCATCATCACGTAGTCACCCTCGCCCTCCTGAAACGGCGTAACAACTATTTGGTAGACGCCGCCTTCACTTGTAAATTGAAATGGTTCGGGGCCCCTGGCCGGGCTGTCAAATTCACGTAACAGTTGACCTTCGGGGCCAAATACTTTCACTACCACATCTACAGACACCTGGTCCGCAAACCCACTGGCAAGCGCACCTTTTTCAAGGTGAACCCTGAATGTATCAGTGGCCCCTTTTGCTAATTTTGATTCAAAAGGAGACGAAACAGACAAATCAGACCCCTCCGTTATCAGCAGAGTGGTGCCTGACCGCTCACAGCCGAACGCCAAAGACGCCGCCAGCAGCAGGTAGTTATATTTCTTCATATTATTGTAAGGCCGGGTTATTTGTATTTTTAATGAATGTATCGATTTTAGGTGAAAAATCAGCTTATTGCTACCCCAATTAAACTGTTAAGTCCAGGGCTGAGGCCACCTATTGATGAAAATGAAGTCAAGGACACATGTAAGCTTAAAGCCGAATAAGCGATGAAGGTTGCAGTGAGGTTAATAGGGCTCTTTTTTCTGCTCTTCTGGATCATCAACATACTCATAGACGGGCTCAAGCATTCAGAGATGGGCTATGAGGTCGATTTATGCGAGGATTACACGGAGTTTGATTCTTTGACTTCGGACAGGATCCATTACCGAAACTGGGATTTGATTGACTACCGAGCCTCCTATTGCACTCATTACCGCAGTTACGAAGACCTTGCAAACCAGAGCCGGAAAAAAAGGAATCTTATCAATCCGTCAAACAATGAATATGGAGCTTATTGGGGAAGTGTTTACAGGCAGCTAGTGGAAGAAAACGATGAATGGGTAAGCTTTATGGCCGACAGTCTTCTGCAAACTGCGTTGCTTGACAGCCTCGACGCTGCTTCGCTGGCAGAGTTGACAGTATCATTTGTGCAGGATATTCCCTACCATTTTATTAGTTCAGGAGACTGTTCCGAAGCAGACGCAACGAAACATCCTTGTGTGGCATTGGCCAAATTTGGCATCCTGTCACCTTATGAGTTTTTGCATACCCTGTCTGGTGATTGTGACACCAGAGCGGTGTTGCTCTTTTCTTTGCTTCGCAAACTCAACTTTGACCCAATGATTGTGGTGAGCTATGAATACAGGCACGCCATGCTGGCGCTCAATATCCCGTCTTCAGGCGATCACATTACTTTAGGTAGAAAAAACTACTATTTTTGGGAAACAACCGCTAAGGGCTGGCCTGTTGGCATGCTACCGCCTGATATGCAAAACATTGATTACTGGGAAATCGCATTAGTGAATGAACTATAACATCGCCATACTTGGGCTCATCGAAATAGTGTCGGCCGTTACTATCGGCATCTTCATCCTTGCCATTACCTACAAAATATTGCAATGGGTGGGTAGAAGGTATTATAAGATCTCCGAAAGCAACCTGGCCTACAGTATTTTCACTGCCAGCATCATGTTTTCGGTTGGTTTTATGATCAATGAGGTAATTCAGCCACTTATTTCCTCGTTCAGGCTTCTAAATCAGGACGCTGCCAGCTATGTGTTGGCCTTGAGGTATATTGGGCAGGGCGCTGTTTACATTGCCATTGCCTACTGCGCTTCCATTGTGATAGCGCTGCTGAGCACCTCCCTGTATGCCCGGCTCACTCCTATCGATGAATTTGAAGAAATAAGAAAAAACAATGTAGGCATTGCCATCATCATTGGTAGTATCATCATAACCCTTACCTTGCTTACCAAAAGTGGTGTAGGGCTTTTGATAGAGTCCATCATTCCCTACCCTCAATTACCTCCGAAATAACTGAACACTTAAACTATAAAAATATGCGTACACAATTATTGACTGTCTGTCTGGCTATGTTTGCTTTGACAGCTTTTGGCCAGAAGGAACTACTGGATGCTGAAAAATACCGGTTCGAGGTGATGGCAAAAAAGGATACCAAGACACTTGAGACGATTCTTGCCGACGACTTGATGTATACTCATTCGCACGGTGGCGTTGACGGCAAAGCCAAAATCATTGAATCGGTGGCCGCTGGCACCTACAAAAATGTGGAGATTCTTGAGCAAAACCCAATCTCATGGGGAAACACAGGTGTAATATCTGGCAAGGCAAGGTTCCTAATAGGAGACCCTAAGGGCGATCGTACCATTGTCCTCAAGTATACCGACGTTTACCGCAAGGAAAAAGGTACCTGGAAGCTGGCCGCCTGGCAATCTTTGCTGGTTACTGAATAAAGCAAAATGCCGGGGGAGCTATTCTCCCGGCTTATATATTTTCTCTGCGACTGCCTCAACGTCAGCTCTGTAGAACAATACATCTCTGAACTCCCCTTTCCTGTACATTTCGGCCTGGTCATTGAAATGCGGTGAAGCCGGATCGCTCTTTTGCCCGCCAGTGACTATCGCCTTGGCTTTCACGGTGTCACCAAACTCAACTACTGCCACAAAGCTGTTGCCACCTGTTCCGTACCACCGTTTAGTGCCTGGATATGGCCTGCTGCCGAATGCCGACAAAGCCCCCCACATGCTGCTGGTGTAGGCAATGGGGTTGCTTGCCAATTCATCGTTGAAAGGCTCCCTGATGGCACCCTCCACCCGCTGAAAGCGATTGATTTCTCCCCAGGCTGTTTCCCAGCTACCAAAATCGGCTGTCAGCTTGTCAACTGCTTTTTTCAATGCAGTGAGCTTCATTTGTGGCTCCACTTCGGTAGTCATATAGTCAATCATAGCCAGTTGCCTTAGCCGAACACCTTTTGTTTCGTACAAGTCCCGCATTAATTCCTGGGCCCAGAAGATGGCCAGCGCCGTACCTACCGATTCCTCCCCAAAACGTAAATCCCACTCTTTAAGCACTTTGATCGGGGCTGCCAGCTCAGCGTTTTTATCAGTAGATTTTTCATAGGCTTGCACAAGCGAAGGAACAAGATTTTCGAAACCCACCAAATACGGATCATATGCTGCTTCAATCAGCTTGTCAAGTGTAAAGTTCGTTTTCCCTTCCAGCACCCGAACGGCGTGAATGCCTCTTGCATTTTCCGAGTCAGGTGCCATGTATACGGGATAATGTTCAGGCTTGGGACTAAATCCGGCAGCTGCCGTAAATGGTGTCGAATTGCAGTTTTGAAGCCAACCGCTTTCGGGGTTCCGCAAACTAACGAGTTCTTCGATTTTGTGGAGCCCCTGCCAGTCGGTGGCCGGGTTGCTGCCATCAATAACGCCCGAATAATCAAACCGGGGGTCACGGATGGGCATAAAATTGCCATGGTAATAGCCAATATTGCCCTGATCATCCGCATACACCGTATTATTCGACGAGTTGGTCCGAAGCCGCATATTGTTGTTAAAGTCGTTGTACGTCACAGCCTTTGTCCGCATGTATGATTGACTGAGGGCATTCAATGGATCCTGCATCAGACCTACAGCAATCCATTTACCACCTTCTTCCCCTACAATTGGCCCATGGTGCGACTTGTAGATGGTGAACGTTTTGCTGGCGATTTGCTCGCCATCCTTGTACTTCAAAGTGACTTCCGAAGCCTCCAGGGCTCTCTCCTCTTCTCCATACTTGTAGAAATATTTGCCGTCCTTTTCTACAATTGTCTCGGCAAATTCGTCAATTACATCAGCTGCGCTGGAAGTATGCATCCAGCCGCAGTGCTCGTTGAAACCCTGATAGATAAAATATTGCCCCCAGGTAACGGCACCGTAGGCATTCAGCCCCTCTTCACTTACCACATGCTGTTCCGAGCGAAAAAAGAAAGAGGTGTGCGGATTGATAAGCAGCAAAGAATTGCCAGAGGCACTGTTGGAAGGTGCGATGGCAAACCCATTGGAGCCAGTTGGCTCAGGTTCGGGTTCGTAGGTGTACACTGAAGAAACCGGAGAAGCTGGCTTCCCCCCATAGAACGCCTCTAAGTTTTCAGTTGAAATGGATTCGATGTCACCACCAATGCTCCCTTCACTAAAAGTGAGGGGCATCCACGGTTCAAACCTGGTGAGCAGCATCGGCTTCACTTCAGGATGCTTGTAAAGGTAATAGTTGATACCATCAGCAAAGCCCTTCATTTGTTCTTTCATCCCCTCCGGGGCCTGATCATAAAGGGCCTTTATCTCCTCTTCATTGATAAAAAGCCGTTGCCGAAGGTCAGTATACAGTGCTTTCTCGCCTTCCACCTCAGCCATCCGCCCAATAGAGGTCAAATAATTGGTCTCAATACGCTTAAAGTCGTCTTCACATTGTGCATACATCATACCAAAAATGGCATCTGCATCGGTCTTCCCATAAATGTGGGGAATGCCCCAGTTGTCCCGAATAATGGTGACACGAGAGGCGGTGGCCTCCCAACGGTTGATTTCGTCAGTGGTGAATTCTGAAGCGCCCTGCTGTGGCGATTCGCACCACTGGAAAATAAACAGGGAAACTAAAATAAAGGTCAGTTGGATTGGACTTCTCACGATTGATCACAATTTGGTGGTTGAACAATATACAGGTTGGCCATTAATATAGTAAAACCGCTCAGGTAAATAAGCGTCGCCGCAAGATCGACCAACCAGGCCAGATCAAAAATGATTTTTTCTACAAATAAGTACTTTTATATCCTGAGTTGTCCTATCGTCATATGAGAGCACTTTATCAGATTGCGTTCCTTGCAGGCATCCTATTCAGTTGCGCCTGCAGCGATTCCAACCCGTCGCCGTCAGATGATGACAACAAACCGCCTTCTTCGGGAACCTCAAGTTTTACCATTACTACACTTGAGTTATCCAACGATCTAACGATCGACATTTATGTGCCGAGCGCAGAAAATGCTTCCGGGAAATACCCCATTATTTACTTCAATGATGGCGACGTTTTCAAAGGAGCCATTGCCAGCCTGACTTCTTACCAGTTTGAAGCTACTTCCACGGTAGAGCCCTTCATGATGGTGGGGATATCAGCAGGAGGCCACAGATACGGCAGGTATATACCCTACAACGACCCATGGATCAAAGAAAACTGGTCGGAATACTCTCCCGGTTCGATTAACTACACTGAAAGGCTCATCAATGAGGTGCTTCCGATGGTGGAGGAAGACTACCCTGTTGACCCGAAAAGAAGGGCGATATTTGGCTTCTCGCTTAGCGGGCTTTATGCCGCCTGGGCCGGGATAAATTATCCCGAAGTCTTTTCCTTTTCGGCCTCCATGTCACCGTCTTTCTGGGTAGCCGACTATGCCATTTTCGATGAGCCACGAGAGTTATCAAACACCCGGTTCTACTTCGACATCGGCACAAAAGAATGGAACTATTACGTGCCGATGATTGAAAGCCTGGAAAATCAGGGATTTGAGTATGGCAAAGATATTTTCTACTATGAGGTGCCCAATGGTATCCATGCTGAAAGTGATTGGGCCAGCAGGTTACATATTCCTCTTGGGCTGTTCTTGAATGGGGCTCCGGCGGAAGTAAAAGACTACGAGGTTATAAAAGAGTGTATTCCCAGTCAATCGACTGCTGGTCTGGTTTTCCAAAGGCTTAATCCTATCATTACTTTTACGAATGGTATTAGATATTCGCTCTCCACAAGCGCCGCATTTCAGGTCGTCAGCGGCGATGGTGTTGTGTTGGAAGATGGAAGGTTCGATGCAAAGGGAAGGAATATGACCGTTGAAATAAGCCATGATAACTGGAGTGAGCATATAGACCTGACAGACTGCAATAATTAGCCTTTTATTGGTGCCGACCCTGGTCGGCCCGAGGTTTAATACCAACCCTTTCAGGAAGTTTAAATCTGAATTCCTATATTGCATCACCCTAAACAACATGTCCCAAAAAGCTGGTGATTGAATTTTAAACACACCCTACATGAAGCTTTTTGTTCGACCAATTCTATTGAGTGGATTGGCTATTATTGCCTCTTCTACTGTTGCGCTTGCCCAGGAAACGTCTGAGATCGACTCAGGCGCCACCGCCTGGATGCTGACTTCTACCACACTTGTGCTCCTGATGATTCCCGGTCTCGCCATGTTTTATGGTGGCCTGGTCAGGACTAAAAACGTGCTCGGCACGATGATGCACAGTTTCACCGCCATGGGAATCATGACAGTTCTGTGGGTGGTCTGCGGCTATAGCATGGCTTTTGGTGAAAATGTGCTGGGGGGCTGGTTTGGCTGGAATTCCGACTATGTGATGCTTTCAGGCATCGACGACAGCATTATCGACGGCATCCCCGAATATGTATTCTCCATGTTCCAGGCAAAATTTGCCATCATCACCCCTGCCCTTATTGCCGGTGCAGTGGCTGAAAGAATCACGTTCAAAGGATACTGCTTTTTCATAGCACTATGGGGCCTCATCGTTTACAACCCTCTTTGTCACTGGGTATGGGCGTCTGACGGCTTCCTGTTCAATCTTGGAGCCAATGGCGCCATTGACTTTGCCGGAGGCACTGTGGTGCATATCTCTGCTGGCGTTAGCGGGCTTGTGGCTGTGCTCTTTATTGGTGCCAGAAAATCACATCCCCATTTACCCATGCAACCCAATAACCTGGTGATGACGATGATCGGCGCCGGCCTTTTGTGGGTAGGTTGGTTTGGATTCAATGCGGGTAGCAGCATTTCAAGTGGATTGAGCACCGCTCAGGCATTAACAGTTACACAAATAGCCGCTGCTGCTGGCGCACTTACCTGGTTAATAGTGGAAGGTTTTCATCAAGGGAAAGCAACGGCTCTTGGTTTTGCGTCGGGCATCCTGGCTGGTTTGGTCGCCATTACCCCTGCAGCTGGCGTTGTTCAGCCCGGTGGGGCCCTGGTACTGGGAGCTCTCTCTACCATTGTGTGTTACCTGGCAATTATACTAAAAAATAAACTCGGCTATGACGATACGCTAGACGCTTTTGGTATTCACGGCGTTGGAGGTATCATCGGTGCCATTTTCCTTGTGTTCTTTATCAGAGAAAGCTGGATGACAGACGCTGCAACGGCTGCAGGTGGCACGTGGACTGTAATGCAACAGCTGGGTGTACAACTTACGGCGATAGCAATAGCCATCGTTTATGCGGGGGTTGGCACCTTCGTCATCCTTTTTGTGCTCAACAAGTTTGTCAAAATCCGGGCCAGTGAGGAAGACGAAATGAAAGGCCTAGACAACGTGTACCATGGTGAGAAAGGATACGGAATGATCACTCCTAATTAACAGAGAATGAAACTTATTATAGCCATCATAAGAGAAAACCAGCTCGATCAGGTGAGGGAGTCACTGATTCAAGCAGGCATATCGAGAATCACCGTCAGCAACGTATCAGGTCACGGGCGGAGAGTATCCGAGGAGGTCTACAGAGGCCAGAAAGTGATTCCCAACCTGGTTTCTAACGTCAGACTGGAGATAGCTGTAAATGACAGCTTCGTTGAAACTACCTGCAACGCCATTATGGATGCTACTCAGGCCCACGACGGCGATATGATAGGCAGCGGCAAGATTTTTATCACGCCACTGGAAGAATGCATAAGAATCAGAACCGGTGAACGAGGTTCTGACGCTATATAACAACCCCAAGAATGTATTTTGGAAATATAGGTAATGAAAAGGCTGAGCTACTAACTCAGCCTTTTTCTTTTACCACTCGGTGTGGAAAATCCCTTCCCTATCGGTTCTCTCATAGGTATGTGAACCAAAGTGATCCCGTTGTGCCTGGATCAGGTTCAGCGGCAAACGGCCGGTGGTGAACGCATCAAAATAACTCAAACCTGCCACCATTCCTGATACCGGAATGCCCTGGCCAATGGCGTAAGCAGCTACTTTTCTGGCCGACACTTCACAGCTTTTAGCTTTGGCAGCAATGTCTTTATCCAGCAACAGGCTACTAAGTGCTTTATCCCTGGCATACGCCTTTCTCATATCCTCCAAAAGGCCTGAGCGGATGATGCAACCACCCCTCCATATTTTGGCGATGGTTTCCATATCGCAACCGTACTTATATTCCTTAGAGGCCGCCCATAGTTGCGTCATACCCTGAGCGTACGTAACGATGTAAGCAAAGAAAAGAGCGTCCTCCACATCTTTTACCGTGAGGCTGCTATCTCCTTTGATGGCCTTGGCTCCGTAAAGCGATTCAGCTTTTTCCCGATCAGCTTTCATTGAGGATATTTCCCGCATACTAACCGCCACATCGATGGTAGGCACCGGAATACCAAGATCCATGGCATTCTGAGACGTCCACTTACCTGTGCCTTTTTGCTTGGCCTTGTCAAGAATCACGTCAACCAAGTCTTTGTTGGTTAGCTCATCCTTTTTTGTAAATATCTCTGCTGTTATTTCAACCAAAAAAGACTGAAGCTTCGACTTGTTCCACTGATCAAAAGTATTGTGAAGTTGCTGATTACTCAGGCCCAGCCCCCGCTTCATTACGTCATATGCCTCGGAAATGAGCTGCATCAACCCGTATTCAATACCGTTGTGAACCATTTTCACGTAATTGCCAGCTGACCGGGCACCCATATAGTCCACACATGGCTCGCCATTGACTTTCGCCGAAACAGCTTCAAAAACCGGCCTTACAATTTCATAGGCATCTTTGTCACCTCCCGGCATAATACTAGGGCCAAAGCGGGCGCCCTTGGCTCCACCGGAAACCCCTGTACCAAAGAAGTAGATGCCTTTTGACTCCAGGCTTTCGGCTCTTCTGTCAGTGTCGGTAAAAAAAGAATTTCCACCATCAATGATCAGGTCACCTTTATCAAGCAACGGAGACAAATCGTTGATAACTGCGTCAACGGGGCCACCTGCAGGGACCAGCAACATGATCTTTCTTGGCCTGGAAAGTTTAGAAATAAACTCCTTTTTGTCGGTAGTGCCATCAACAACCTTTCCTGCTCCTTCTTCCCTCAACGACTTTACCTTTTCCGAATCCGTGTCCAGCCCATAGGCGGAGAAATTATTGTCTGCCACGTTCAAGATGAAGTTTCTTCCCATCACTCCGAGGCCTACGAGGCCAAAGTCATATGTTTTTTCCATTCCAGTCCTTTTTTTCCTTCCACATGTGGGCCGTGGTGCAACCAACTGCCTTCACACGATGTTAATTGCTTGTTTTTTAGCGAATATCAAGAGATTCAGACCAAAAATACTGATCTTCGCCAATTAAATTGAATTTTGCCATCATCCCTGTGTAGTACCTAAATGAAAAAAACTGATAATCAGATACTTACTATTTTCGGAGCCTCTGGCGATCTTACTGAGCGTAAACTGATTCCTGCTGTTTTCAATTTATTCAAAAGAGGTTTTTTGCCTGAGAATTACGCTATTCTTGGTGTAAGCCGAACAGACTTCAGCGACGAGGAATACAGGAAGAAAGTTGTTTTCGACAACCCGCACCTGAAAGCTTCCAAGGACAACCCTGGTGAGTTGGAAAACTTCGCAAAGATGGTTTTCTATCAGTCGATTGATACGAAAGCGGTAGTAGACTATCAGTTGCTGGCCAATCGGCTTAAAACGTTGTGCAATGACTGTCATACGGATCAAAACTATATTTTCTACCTTTCTACTCCCCCTTCACTTTACTCTGTGATTTCTAAGAATTTGGGCGAAGCTCAACTTAATACAGAGGAAAAGGGCTGGAAAAGGTTGATTGTTGAGAAGCCTTTTGGTTACACACTGGAAAGTGCAAAAGAACTAAACAACCAGCTGCTCGAGTCGTTCAAAGAAGATCAGATTTATAGAATCGACCACTACCTGGGTAAAGAAACCGTACAGAATACGCTGGTGGCCAGATTTGGCAACACTATTTTCGAGCCGCTTTGGAACCGCATATACATTGAGAAAGTAGAAATTACGGCTGCTGAGAGTGTTGGTGTGGAGAAGCGAGGCGGTTACTACGATGGCTCTGGCGCATTAAGAGACATGATCCAAAACCACTTGCTACAGTTGGTGTCGCTGGTGACCATGGAGCCGCCAGCAAGAATGGATGCAGAATCGATCCACAATGAAAAGCTAAAGCTATTCAGGTCCTTACGGCCTTTAACTCAGGATGACATCAGGGATAACGTAATCAGAGGCCAATACCTCAATTCAACTATTGGAGACAAACAATATCCCGGTTACAGAGAGGAATCTGGGGTTGATCCTGATTCAAGAACTGAAACCTTTGCGGCTTTGAAATTCTATATCGACAATTGGAGGTGGGCTGACGTGCCCTTCTTCGTCCGCACCGGCAAACGACTGCCAACCAGGGTTTCGGAGGTGGTGATTCACTTCAAACCCAACCATCACCATTTGTTCAGTCAGCGACGAATTGCTAACTCACAAAATGTGCTGGTCTTTAGAATTCAGCCCAACGAGGGTATTTTATTGAAGTTTGGCCTGAAGGTCCCTGGCAATGGCTTTAAGGTCGAAACGGTGAATATGGATTTCCAATACGATGGGCTGACGGATGCTTATGTGCCTGAAGCCTACGAAAGGCTGCTGCTCGATTGCATGCAAGGCGATGCCACCCTCTACGCCAGAGGTGACAGTGTTATTGCTGCCTGGGAGTTTGTTGACCCCATTCTAAAAGCATGGAAGGACGATCCTGACCTTCCCGTATACGGGTACCCCTCGGGCACCTGGGGGCCAGAACAAGCAAATGCGCTAATTGAAAATGGCCATGGCTGGCGGAATCCTTGTGCCAATTTGATTGATGACGGACTTTATTGCGAACTATAATAGCTGATGGAATTACATATTTCTAAAACCCCCAGGGCAGTAGCGGAGGATTTTGCCACCTTTTTGGTTGATCTCAACAAAAACAGTGACAAGTTAAACATCGCTCTCTCCGGAGGCTCCACCCCACAACTACTGTTTGACATTCTTGCTGCTGATTACAAAAAGGCAATAGATTGGTCGAAGATGCATTTCTATTGGGGTGATGAGCGTTGTGTCCCTCCTACCGATAAAGACAGTAATTATGGCATGACTAAGGCGCATCTGTTTGACAAGGTTGGTATTCCTGAAGCGAATATTCACCGCATCCTTGGCGAAAACGAACCCAGACAAGAGGCTCAGCGATATAGCCACGAGATCAAAAAGAACGTAACGTCGTCCGACGGGCTGCCCAGGTTCGATCTGGTAATACTTGGCCTTGGCACCGACGGTCACACTGCATCGATCTTTCCTGATCAAATGGAGTTGTTAAAGGCTACCGAAACCTGTGTTGTGGCCACACACCCTGAAACAGGTCAAAAGAGAATCAGCCTTTCCGGCCCAGTGATTAACAATGCCAAAAGCATCTCCTTTTTGGTAACTGGCGAAACCAAGCAGCCTAAAGTGAGGGAAATACTGAAGCACAGAGGAAAGTTCAGGACCTACCCTGCCTCACATATAAAGCCAACGAATGGTGTCCTTTATTGGTTTTTGGACGAAGCGGCTAGTGCCTAGTCTTTGACGATACGAGTACTGAAACTATCCCCTGAAGAAGTCGAAACGAGCAAGAGATAAACTCCAGGACGGATATGGCTTGTAGCCAACGCATATTCACTATTAGGTTGGACATTCTCCAGATTATCTTCCGTGAGTGTTTGCCCCACCAGGTCAACGATGCTTAGCATGATTTGCCCACTTATTTGGTTTTTAAACCGAATGTTTAGGTAATCATTAACTGGAACTGGGTAAACATCAATAAACTGAGACAAACTATCCTGAATGCCACTTATTGCATTCACCATGATGATTAGATTATAAGCCAGACTGGTGCTGTTTGGGTCACTCACTACGACCGGCACTTCCAGCTCCCCAATGTAGTCCAAAGCAGGAGTTACCGTTTGCCCTGATATGCTATAATTTTCGCCAACTCCTATTTTCAACGAATGGTTGGTTGGGAATTCATCATCATCGTCATCAACAAATACATATTGAGGCAGAATTTTTAGCGAAGTATTTTTGTCAATACTCAGTTCCTGTTGACCAATAATTTGCGGAACGTCGTTGCTCAGGTTTACTGAAAACTCAAACAGGTCGCTGTCATCAATGCCATCAGTTACTGTTACATTGATTTTTAACACTCCAACAAAGTTAGCTGATGGCTGAATCTTACCTTCAACAATCTGGTAACCATTCCCCTCAACCAGTTTCAGGGTCAGACTATCCAGCGGATCATCCGCATCAGTCACAGTTAGCAGCCCCAAATCGATACCAATCGGCGTATTTTTGCCAAGCGTCGTCGCTACCTGACCCGTAATTATTGGCTTGTGGTTAACAATGTCTACTGCGAACTCAAAAACCGGGCTATTATCCACCCCATCACTCACTGTCAATGGAATAACTATGGTACCGACAAACCCTGCGACCGGCCGAATCATGCCGTCTTCGGTACTAGAAAAGTCCTCGCCTTGCCCGATCGAAAGCTGGTAAGCAAAATCAGGCCCATCGTTCTCATCAATGATTTGTAAGTCATCAATTGATACAGAAAAACTATTGTTCTTAGTCACTTGCTTTGGCTGCTGCCCAACGATCGATGGCGCAACATTCATCACTTCAATTTTCAACTCAAATATATTACTGTCGTCAGCTCCATCGTTCACAACAACCGAAGCGGTTAATATACCTTTAAAATCATTCGGTGGTGTAACCACGTTTCCTTCCAACTGTCCACTTGAAACAGCCAATACCTTTACCACAAATCCATCAGGATAATGGTTATCTGAATCTTCAACAATAAGATCATCTACTCCGACCTCTCTTGATGCTGACTTCCAAATACTTGTAACTTTCTGGCCTGTGATCAGCGGAGGCTCATTTGTTACCTGAATTTCAAACTTATATACTGCACTGTTTGAAAATCCATCATCAACAACAATGTTTACCTGAAGTTTACCTCCATACGTTTCGTCAGGAAAGACCGTCATACCTTCCACTACATAGTGCTCGCCAGGCAGAACAAGTAGCGTATGTTTTGTTGGGTAAATGTCATCGGCGTCTGTCGCAGTGATATCTGAGAAGGACAAAGTATAGGAGCTATTTTTAGCTATTTCAACGGCCACTTGTCCTGTAATAACCGGAGGCTGATTGACAACTTTAATATTCAATAGAAATGGCGCACTACTATCATAACCATCACTAACCGTAACGGGAACCTTAATTGTGCCAACGAAATCCACCGGCGCTAAAATCTTTTTGCCATCAAAAGCATAATTATCCCCATTTTCCACAATGAGGCTCATCTCAGAAGCATTGGAATCGTCATCCAAAATGATCAAGTCATCCAAAGATATCTCGTGAGAGGCACCTCTGAATATGGTGACTGGCTGCTGGTTAACAACTTCCGGAATTTTGTTCGCTTTTACGAACAGCGCAGAGGTCATTACATATTGCATGGAGTCGCCGGAAGCACCCTTGGCCACTAGTTTTATATCATAGTATGTATCGGCAGATGGCTTGTTGAAAACACTCCCTTCGAACACTTTTCTTCCATCGAGGTTTTCGGTAGTAACAAATTCCACTGGAACGGTCTCGTAGTCATCCGAACCACTCTTCTTGATGTAAAGTTGGCTGCTAACAAGCGAAGAAAACCCAGGCCTTACTGAAAACCTTACCTTACCATCCAATACCTTTTCAAATTGGTTAGTAAGCTCGCCCGATTTATCTTGAAAATAAAACCCCGGCATAAAAGGGGACATAACACTGCCGCCTTCATTTTGAACAATGGAATTGGTTGTGTATTTGATGATGCCTTCCTGGCCAGGCATTTGTTCATGTGGAACAGTGAAATCAAATTGATACTGTCCGGCCTGATAAAACCCCCAGTCTGAGAAAAAGTCTCTTCCTGTTCCATTGAAAAGAACCAAGTCGTTCGCCGAAACTTTCACATTCATCTGATCATACAGGAAATAGGTTTCCTCTCCGAATGATCCCAAAAAAGCACTTGAACGGATATCGTAATTATTAAGGTAGGTCCCTGGGTGCAGAACTCCACCGCCAAAATTGATTGTTTGCCCCACATTCATTCCCGGCGTGTCGCTCAGTGGCCATTTGCCGTCGAAGCTCACAATCTTATCATCAAAGACCCTGAGTAGTTTAGTTCGCAACGAATGATATGAATCGTTGACATTCTTAGAAACATGTGCATCAAGCCCTAAGCCCCAGTTGTTAATAACTGAGGACTCAGTAATATATGCGTCTGCATGCCATATGTCTACAGGCAAATTTAAACTACTGCCCCAATTCCAACCAAAACCAACGGTATTTCCGCCCCCACCATAGTCGTCAAACCAATGCGCATTAACAAAGAAGGTAATATCATGAACAGCAGATGGGCCCGGTAAATCAAAATCAAGACCAAAGTGGTAAAGATCTTGCGGGTTTCGCTGAATGTCTACACTTTCAGAGAGTCCATCAAAAGCACCCAACTCTATGTTATACAACTTGTTGCCAGCCTCATTCCGAACATCAAATGTGTAGTTTGTTATAGCGAAGTACTCGGAGGAAAAATCGGAAAAATTTAATTCACGAAGCGCAGTGCCGTAGGAAACAATATTTCCAAACCTGCTGCTTTTTGACTGGATCAGTAAGGTTAAGGTTCCCTGATACCTGCCTGCTAAACTTTCACCATTCTCATCTGAAGCAGCAAAGGTTATTTTGTTTTCTACATCGGCCGAGGTTATCGAAATAGCGGTACTTCCATCAACGACAATATTTTCTTTCAGCGCAATCTTGCTCCAATCTTCAAACAGGAAAAATGCATTGTAAGTAGCGTTGGGCACAAGAAAGGTTGCAGTTAACCCATCTTCCGAAAATGAAGCATCGTTGGCCCCATAAGAAAAATCGTCGTTGAATAATTGGATTAGCTTATTGTAATCCCTGTTCAATTGATTGTCCTCAAAAGCAATTCTGACAATAGTCCCGCTAACGAAGGCCCAGGGTATTACAAGCATATCTTCTTCGCCTGCAATTGTCACCCTACCTCCGGTGGATTGTGAGGCCTTGGGCTCCTGTTCAAATACATTATTGTCAACGGCAAGAGAAAAGCCTACGGTGGTTGACTGGCCGGAACTTAGCGTAAAAGCTGTCTCAGTTGGAGTCAGTGTTACCCCTGCTTGCGTTCCTGTCACTGTTATGGAATACGATTGGTCAGAAACACTATTATTCGTAACAGTCACCGTCCTTGATCCACCCCAATTGGCTTGATCGGTTGCATTTAGTCCATAACTCAATTGGGTTGGATATGCAGTACAGCTGACACCTGCAGCTTTCACTGCATCTAACCTGCCAGAACCCTGTTGCATTACTTCCAACCCGAGGTCTTTGGCGGTTGTTGTGAGTGCTGCCTTTACCTGATCTACAGTCCAGTCGGGATGAATGTCTCTTAAAAGGGCAGCTACTCCCGCAACGTGAGGGGTAGCCATGGATGTTCCATTAAAATTCGCAGTACCTCCTCCAGGAACACTCGACGTTATATTTACGCCTGGAGCCAACAAATCGGGCTTGATTGCATAATTCCCTGCATTTGGGCCCTTGCTGCTAAAGTAGGCTAACATGTCGTTGTCGTCGCTGGCTCCAACTGTGATGGCTCTTTCCGCTGTGCCTGGGCTGCCGATTGTCTTAAAACCACCAGAATTACCAGCGGCTACGCAAAAAACAATTCCCATTTCCACAGCAGCATTGACAGCAATCGCTGTTGGCGACTGGTAGTCACCTGGCCCGCCAAGGCTCATATTCACAACATCCAGCCGGTCGCTATAATCGCCGTCACCATTGGGATCAACTGCCCATTCTATGGCATCAAGGATGTCGTCATCATACCCAAATCCATATTGGTTTAATACTTTAAGTGCCACTAGCTTAGCCTCAGGCGCAACGCCCACAAGCCCACCTCCATTGGCTGCAACAATACCAGCTACGTGTGTCCCATGTTCATTGTCATCGAAGGGGTCATTATCATCGTTCACAAAATCATACCCACCAACTACTTTAAAATCAGGACCAAAGCCACCACCCAGAGCGGGGTGATTGTAATCAATACCTGTATCAATTATACCAACAACAATTCCCTCCCCCCGTGTATCATAAGTGTCCCACACCTCCGGGGCACGAACTAAAGGTACACTAGTATCCAGAAAAGCCTTTACAACACCGTTTGGGTGGACGGATTCGACATAGTCCAGTTTTTGTATTTCTTCAACCAGCTCTTCACTAACTCTTATATGGGCCCCAAAGAAAGCTTTTGAATACTCCTTTTCAAGCGAAGAAACAGTCGATGTATTTTTACTCCCTTTTGTTCGGGCCGAGTGCAGCAAATTCAGGTCTGAACGTAACTTATCGAACAGAGCCGGATCCTTGAAAGGCTTGGCATTAAATCCACTTTGCTTGCTTTGCGAAGCAGAGGGTATGCCTTGTTTGAATTTAACAATAAATTCACCACGCTTTGCCTCTGGTTCTGTTAAGGCATTCGATGATCCTTTCGCATACAGTGTTACTCCCAGGGTATCTTTGTTGGAAAAGGTGTTTGCAACGTGGCTCCCGCTACCGTAGGAATTTGAATATCCTAATTTGTCTCTAACAGACAATACCTGTTGCGCTGATGCCTTGTGAATGTACATAAGGCATATAAAAGACACAAAAAGAAGTTGTCGGTTCAAAAGTTTCACTGGTTAAAAGTAAATATTTTAAAAATCTTTACTTCATAAACCGGAAACTAAATACATACCCTTAGCAATAAAAATATTAACTATTATAGTAGACTATCTTACTTCTTTAACTTCCTCACAAAGAAGTCAGCCGTCGCTTTTCCCGCTTTTAAGGAGTTCCCATGCTTCATCCAATGATGGGTGTCGTCGACGATGACGATGGTTTCCATCTCCACTCCTTTTTCAAGCAGTCGTTGCACCAAATCAGTGCTTTGGCTAAAACGGACATTTCTGTCATCATCACCATGTATTATCAGCACTGGCGAAGTCCAGCCGCCAACTGTTGATGCTGGAGAAGACTCCCATGCTACCTGGGCAGCTTTCTCGGCGTCCGGCGCTTTTTCATATTGATCTGGATACAGGATATCTCCGATCCTACCGGTCGTTCTCTCATGCACACCGTGAATATCGACGCCAGCGGCAAAAATATCAGAGTTTCGTCCCAGTGCCATGGCCGTCAAATAGCCACCGTATGACCCACCGTAAATGCCAATCTTAGATGCATCCACACCTGGCTGCTTGCCAAGCCAAAGCCCCGCTGCCTTAATGTCTTTGTACTCACTGGCTCCCCAGGTACCTGCATCTGCCGGGTTGTGAAATTCGTAGCCATAACCTATCCCCAGTCTGTAATTGACAGCAAGCACTGTGAAACCCAAACTAGCCAGGTACTGGTTTGTGACGTAGGCATTCGTGTAATAGTCGGAGTAATGCCAACCCAGCAACATTTGCCTCGGCGGCCCACCATGCACGTAGATGATGGCAGGGCCTTTCGCTGACCTATTGGTCGGTGTAAACAGCTGACCGTGGATGGTAAATCCGTCCTCAGATGTAAATATGGCCTGCGTGGGAGTTACCAGGTTTTTGGATGGGAAATCGGAAGGAATGCGATCTTCGGCGAGCAGCTTCACTTTGCCTCCGTTAGCCGGGAGCACAACCGGAAGCGGCGGCCGTTGCGCTGTTGCGTTGATCATTGCTATGCTTTTGCCGTCGCCGGTCATTACGGGTGTCCACTCAAGGCCCGTCCCAGGGGTAAGTACCTTCATATCGGCCTTGTCCACCGACACCTGAACTGCATGACGCCGGTCGAGATCGAGTGGATCGGGGCCTGTATTCCCGCTAAACAGCAATGTGCCACGGTCGCTGCTTAGGCTCACATGCTCAGCCATGAAATTTCCGGGTGTAAGCAACATGGGCTCGCCACCATTTTCGGGCATTGAATACATGTGAGGCCAGCCGTCTTTGTACGACATAAAGACGATCTTGCCTTTGGCAGCCCAATGGAGGTTAGCCCCACCGTGAGTGTTGGGTGTTGAGCCAGCCAACGTTTTGGGTGCCTCCCAGAGCTTTTTGGCCTGAGCCGTTGACACATCGGCTGACCAAATGGCCCACGGGCGATGCTTTCTTGCCAGTATCGAGTCGGGCGCACCACCCGCACCCGGGGTGCGAACAAAAACGATTCGTGTGCCATCGGGCGACCAATCTGGAGATCTGTCAAAATTGAAAGAAGGGGCCAGCCAGGTAATCGGCGTTTCTTTGTTGGTGAAAACCCCAACAAATGAATGGTCGCCCCTATTGGATACGAAAGCCATTCTTGCACCATCTGGTGACCAGGTGATGCTGCCGTTTCGTCCTCTTGCCGTAAACATTGCCTCGCCTTTCGCAGAGCCGTCAATGGGTACAGACAATATCTGCCCGGCTTTAACATAGGCCACCGTTTTTGAATTTGGCGAAACAGAGGGCAAGTCCCCATCTGCCAACATTTTTGGCTCTCCGCCTGCAAACGGAATGCTCCAAACCTGAACTTTTGGCGGCTCCGGAAGGAAAGAGGTATTCACCGGCGCATCGTCGTCCCAATTAGAGCCATGGTCTCCCCCTCTCACATAAACCACCCACTGACCATCAGCACTCACTGCCAGGCTCGATATCTCCTGTCCACTGTCGTCGTTGTATTGCGTAAGCTTTCTTACTTTGAAATCATGGCCTTCAGCTACGTAGATGTTTCTTTGACCTTGTTCGTTGAAAGTCCATGCTATTTTGCTACCCGTAGCAGCGGCAGTCAGGTCAGCCGGAAACGGATACGATTTAATGGATTCGAAAGAAAAAGGCTGAGCATGAATGTTTGCTACTGACAAACAGCAAAACAAAAGGAACAAAAAGATGGTAACAAATGGTCGCATGGCTTGTTAGAGTTAGTCGAATTAAACTAATCAAATTCGAGTGGTATTTAACAACTCTTTTTTCGAAAGGTTAAATTCAGTTATGGCCTTTTTTGGAAGTAAGTTCGATGCAAGCTTAGGCTGAAATAAATTATCATTGTTTTAAAACATTTAAAGAGCAAAATTTAGACAAACGATAACACCCATGATCAATTCCCCCTTACTCAAAGCCAACCCATCGCTGTATTCTTTCCTACCCATGTTTTACATGGTGTGGGCGGATGACGTGCTTACGCCAAGTGAGATAAAAAATATCCAAAGTTTGATCAACAAGCAGTCGTGGCTGAAAAACGAGGAAAGGGAATTGCTGCTGTCTTACCTGAACCCAGCGAAGCCGCCGTCTCCCAACGAGATAAAAAGCTGGCTCACAGAAATAAAACGTATCTCTCAGGAGCTGTCACCCGAAATGAAAACAAGCCTGGTTGACATTGGCAACAAGCTTGCAGAGCTTAATAGTATCGGCAGAGATGAAGTAGCCTTTCAGAATGCTCAGCAGCCACTGCGGGATATTGAAGATGCCTTGGGCATTATTAGCAGGGAGTCGGCATTCCATCTGGCGTCCAACGACAGGGCTGCTACCGAAGCGGAAACACTCGCATCTCAAAAAACATTTTCCGTTGATAAACTCAGGGCAATTTTGGATGGTGATCAAGCTGCCCTCATTGCTAAAGTAAAGACACTCCTATCCGACCCCGAGTTCAAATATCTGGACACCGGAGACCTTACCGAATACCGTGAAAAAGTACTCCATTGGTGCAAAATCCTTGCATCGCAAGGCTATGGCAACCGTGCTTACCCTAAAGAGTTTGGTGGCACTGATGACATGGAAGGCTATTTCACCATCATGGAGACTCTTAGCTACCACGACCTGAGCATGGTCATTAAGTTTGGGGTACAGTTTGGGCTTTTCGGTATGAGTATCTACTTCTTGGGCACCCAAAAACACCATAAAAAATACCTGGCTGATGCGGGTACGCTCAATCTCCCGGGCTGTTTTGCAATGACAGAAACAGGCCATGGTTCAAATGTAAAGGGTATTGAAACCACTGCCACCTATGATCACAAGTCGGGCAAAATCACCATTCACACACCCAACCCCAAAGCCCAGAAGGAGTACATTGGCAACGCAGCGCTGCATGGCCAAATGGCCACGGTATTCGCCAAGCTGATCATTGACGGAACCGACTACGGGGTTAGTGCCTTCGTTGTCCCCTTAAGAGACAAAAAAAGCAATATGCATACGGGCGTGACCATTAAGGACTGCGGCAGAAAGATGGGCTTGAACGGCGTCGACAACGGGGTGATACGTTTCGACAATGTGGTGATTCCAAAGGAAAGCATGCTGGATCGCTTTGCCAGCATCGATGAAAATGGGCAGTTCGCCAGCCCAATCAGCAGCGACAATCGCAGGTTTTTCACCATGCTTGGCACTCTTGTGGGCGGCAGAATAGGCATTCCCCGGTCTGGACTAAGTGCCACCAAATCTGGGCTTACCATAGCAATAAGGTATGCCGACGGCAGAAAGCAATTCGGGCCGGAAGGTGGTAGTGAGGTGCCTATTCTCAATTATCGCACCCATCAGCGCCGCCTTATGCCGCTGCTTTCCAACGCATATGCTTTGCATTTCGCCTTGCAATATCTTACTCAACGGTTCCTTAAAAGAACCGAAGAAGATATGCAGGAAATCGAAGCCCTGGCAGCCGGACTAAAGTCGTGGGCGACATGGAACGCAACCGCCAGCTTGCAGGAGTGCAGAGAAGCGCTTGGTGGCAAAGGCTATTTAGCTGAAAACCGCATCGCTGCTTTGAAAAATGACACAGAGATTTATACCACTTTCGAGGGCGATAATACCGTGCTGATGCAGCTGGTTGCCAAAAGCAGGCTGTCTGAGTTCAGGCAGGAGTTTGGCCACATGAACCTGTTCGGCATGCTGAACTACGTGACCGACCAGGCCAAGGTGAGCATCCAGGAAATGAACCCCATCACCATCAGAAATACTGATAAAGAGCACTTGCTGGATTTTGAGTTTCACCTGGCTGCATTCAGGTACCGGGAAAAAAGCATTCTGGCCTCTTCCGCCAAGCGGTTGAAGCACTACATCGACCAGGGAATGGACTCTTTCGACGCTTTCAATCAATGTCAGTATCACCTCGTCATGGTAGGTCATGCATACATTGAAAGGATTATTCTGGAACAGTTTCAGGAGAAAATTAGCGAAGTGACCGATGAGGGCAGCAAGCACATTCTCACCAAGCTTTGTCAGCTATTTGCCTTGTCTCAAATAGAGAAGAACAAAGGCTGGTACCTGGAGGCTGACTACATGGCCGGTGCCAAAACCAAGGCCATTCGCCAGCTGGTCAACACACTTTGTTTGGAGGTTCGGCAAAACGCTGTGGCGTTAACTGACGCTTTTGGAATCCCTGACACTTTGCTAGCAGCACCTATTGCTGTAAGAAACAGCTAAACTCAGCTTGTAAGAGATTGCCAGATAATGTCATGCACCGATGTTGCTGGCACTGGCGAATCACTTACTTTCTCATCAGTTATAAGCACTGGGTGGTATTTGCTATCTACCAGAGGGCTTCCATGTGAGCCTTTTATCAAATTGGCATCCAATGGGATCACGTCCATCACATAGCGGAAGCCAAGCTTCTTGCGAAGTAGTTTATATCCGGCCCTGAGCTTCGAACTCATAAACATCTCCACAGGATCGTAGCCAGGTTTCTTATGGATGTCTACAGCCCTGGCGTAGTCAGGTGCTTTGACATCGTCGAGCCAAAAATAGTAGGTGAACCAACTATGCTCGTCGGCTATGAGCACGAGGTCACCAGATCTTTCGTGGTTAATATGATGTTTCTTTTGCTGGGCTCTGTCCAACACCAACCTCACTCCCTGAGTAGCTTCGGCCAGCCGTTTTACCTCTTCCATTACCGATGGATCGTTGACATAAACGTGTGCAACTTGATGGTCGGCTACGGCAAATGCTTTCGAGGCACCAGCATCCAGTAACTCCAGCCCCCTTTCCTCCCGGATACTAAGAAGCCCCTTTTTGCGCAGCAGTCTGTTAAAGTGAACAGGCCTACTCACCGGGCTTATGCCGTATTCCGACAACAAGATAATATTAGCCTTCTTTTTTGTGTAGTAATCCACCAGCCCTTTTACCACCTGGTCAATTTCGGTGAGCTCCTTTCCTACCAACTCGAAGTCGGGACCGAATTTTTGTAAGCAGTAGTCGAGATGAGGCAAATAGATGAGTGTCAGCGTGGGGTCATATCGGCGATCGGTGAAAACGGAGGCATCGGCTATCCATTGGGTGGATTTGATGTTAGCACCAGGCCCCCAAAACTGAAACAAGGGAAATTGACCCAACTCCTTCTGCAACTCATCCCTAAGACCGGCCGGCTGCGTATAGCAATCAGGCATTTTTCTCCCATCGGCCAGGTATTGTGGCCTGGGTGTTGCAGAAAAATCAGCCGAGGAGTACATATTGTACCACCAGAACATTTTGGAGCAGGTAAACAAAGGGTCAACTTTCTTCGCCTTCTCCCATATTTTCTCTCCTGCTACCAGTTTATTGGATTGCTTCCAAAACTTTATTTCTGAATCCTGATTGTCGTACCAACCATTGCCGACGATGCCAGTTTCAGTGGGCCATTTGCCAGTAACATAAGTCGACTGAACTGAAGTGGTAACCGCAGGCAGCATCGGCACAATGGACTGCACCTGCCTTCCCTTTATATAGTCTTGAAGAAATGGTGTATGCTCTCCTATCAGATGGGCCGATAGTCCTACGACATCAATAACGACGGTTTTTTTCATTTGCTGCTTGATGGAACTAGCCATTGAGCTGATTAATCACCCATTTCATTTCCCTTACTATGGATTCATCTATTGGTAATTTCAGCCCATCTGGCAACACTTCCCAGGTGTAGGTTTCAATTTCAAGGTGATAGGTGAATGGCTTCGTCTTTTGTAGGTCAAGCACCTTCACAATGTCTTCTTGCGTCGATTTCAATACGCCGTAGTCTTCCACAAATAATGGCACATGAAAATGAGAACGCCATTCTTTTATGTCCTGATTGTCGGCGTCGGCAAGAGCTTCCGGTAAATCAGGATAGCGTTTAAAACCATCGCTTTGGGTGCGGGCAACTACTTGATGGAGATAGGTCGATTCGTTGAAGCCTTTGAAGGCAGCAATCACTGGGTTCCTCGACTCTCCTGATGCCATCGGGGCTTTTAACGCAGCACTGATCTGAATTTTACCTGTTTTAATACCTAAAGCGCTTAACTTGTTGACCACTTCCTGGTGATTTTCATAACCCACCGCAAAGTGACACACGTCATAGCAAAGCTGCACATGACGCTTGATAGTTGCCTCTGCCTCTGCTACAGATAGATCAAATTCCTTTTGCAACTCAGCTACCCCCAACGGAAGCAAGTATTTTTTGTACCAATCAATGAACTCTGGCCCGGATTCCAAAAGACCATCTGGCTCGGGTTCAATATCCAGGTGAAGTAGCTGCCCCGTGGTGTCATGTAGCCGTTTGAGGTGCTTGGCTACCTCAATCATTTTCATTGTGGCAACTTCAAAAACGTTGTGGAGTTCTTCAGGCTTGTGCCAATAACGATAAGTCAAAGGTGAGGTGGAGATTCCGCCTTCCATGCCTGCAGGCAGCAGCCGAGAAAGTATATCGAACAGGCGGGTGGTGTAATTCACCCTGTCGTTTGTAGTCCAGTCGGGGGCATGAACCTGCTCTTTCACACGAGTGTTGTGAAAGCCGCCGTAGGGAAACCCATTCATGGTGAAGACATAACAGTTAGAAGTGGACAACCAGTCTTTAAATTCAACCAAAGCGCCCTCTTTAGCAAGGTCTATCGATGCCTCATTAGATAAGCGCAGCCCTATCCCAAAAGGCTGGTCTGGGCTGCATTTCACTTTCACCGAAGGAATGAACTTCCTGAGTGCAGCGAAATGATCTGCCCAGCTTTCGCCGGCGTGTATATTGGAGCAGTAGGTTAAATAGCCAAAATCTGTTTTCATAGTCAGAGCCTGATGGTTTGTTCGTGAGCGTACCTTTCCAGCCACTCACTGGACTCACGAATAAGTTTCTCATTCATTTCATGCACTTCTTCCCCTGTCCCAATAGCTATCAATAGCATAATGGTAAGTTTACCCCCCAGGTGCTCCCGGAACTCGCTAAGCCCATCAAGTAGTGGACTATTGCCCTCTTCAAACTTCAGCAATGGATGTTGCAGAGGAAAGCCAAGGTTTTGAAGCACCACAAGAATTCTCCTGGCATCGTCCTCCGATAGTCGCTTGGTAAGCATTGAGTAGACTGTGTCGAGGGCGATACCAATCGCCACAGCCTCACCATGCCTGATGGAAAAGTCGGCCAGCGCTTCCAGTTTGTGTGCACTCCAGTGGCCAAAGTCGAGCGGCCTGGAAGAACCCGTCTCAAAAGGATCCTTGCCTGCAATATGGTCAAGGTGGAGTGCAGCACACCGTTTCACCAAATATTTCATGGCCCCCATATCACGGGCTGCCAGCATGGTGGCGTTGTGCTCAATCCAGTCAAAGAAGGAAGCATCCTTGATCAGCGCCACCTTTACGGCTTCAGACATCCCCGACCGCCAGTCGAGGTCAGATAAAGTAGTCAGAAAATGATAGTCGTTGAATACTGCAACAGGCGGAGCAAATGTGCCGAGGAAATTCTTTTTCCGATAGAAATTGACGCCATTTTTCACACCCACCCCAGAATCGTTTTGAGAAAGGACAGTCGTTGGAATGCGAATATGACGAACGCCTCTGTGTGAAATAGCGGCTGCATAACCCACCATATCGAGAACAGCACCGCCGCCAATAGCCACCAGATAAGAATGACGGTCTATGCCGTGAGCGTTCACCGCATCAATAACCTGATACAGGAGGCTTTCATCGTTTTTAGCTTCTTCACCACCCGGCACGACTAGTGTCTCAAGAATGAGGTGGATATTATCGACAGTCTCAAAATAGTCTTGAATACCTTGCTTTAGACCGGGATGCGCTTCGTCCACTCCCTGATCCAAAACAAACAGTACCTTCTGGATGGTACCTTCTTCCATTCTTTCTTTCAGAAAACTTGAAAGTGTATCGTTCGACCTATCGAAAAGGTTTGTGGTGAAATACACTTTGTAGTCAAACTTCACACTGAAGGACTGTTGTAAAAACTCCATAACTATGCTAATTGCCTGACGTCAGGCTGAAAATTTAAAACAAACAAATTCACGTTACAGCAAAGGCTTTCGCCAGCAATAACGACAAGGGCAACAAAAGTACAATACCCAGGGCAAAATACGTAACGCCAAAAGCTGATGCCCACGCAGCATTCATCAATATCAACGCAATGACTCCAGCTTTCACTGCCTTTCCTATATTTTTCCCAATAGGATCGGCTATCGCTTTGAATAACGGCAAAGCAATCATTCCACCAAATGCGAGAACAAAGGGCAATGTGAGATAAAACGTATTGTTTTCTATAGAGAACCATAAAACAGCGCTAATTACCACAGCGTAAAGCACCAGCGCATTGTACAGGGTCAATTTGCTTCCTCCATGCACTTCGCCCCGGCTGACCATGGTAATAGCGGCGATGTAAATCACTGGCACAATACCGAGCCACCAATACGTATCCAGCACACCGGGAACGATGCTTATACCAAGCGTCAGGTTCAACCCCCTACAGAGTCCCATGTTGATTGGCCCAAAAATGAGCTGATGCTTGCCCCACTTGTCGTAGACAACCGAGGAGAAGGCAATAGCCGCAGCAATCACTCCAGACGGCATCCAATTCACTTTGCCAGCGGCTAAAATACCGATACCCAAAAGCACCATCCCAAGCATTGCTGCCATAAACCTGGAAACCACACCACTGGGAATTGGCCGTTCTGGCCGCTCCACGGCGTCAAGTTCGGCATCAAACACGTCGTTGAACACAACGCCGCCACCATATAAGCCCATGGTGGCCAGGCTCAGCCAAATAATGGGCGTTGCACCGTAGGTGAAGCCAGCCAGGTAGCCCGAAATAGCCACACCAGCCAAAATGTCGGCTACCGCAGTGACAATATTGGCCGGCCTGGTAAGGCGCAGAAGTCCGATAATTTGCTTCAAATTATTTAATGATCAGGGAGTTCTTGTCCATACGTGGCTGCTGGCCGCCACGCAAAACCGTATTACCTTCGAATTTTTGGCTTTGGTCGATGTCTTTCACTGAGGCAAAGTCAGCCTCGTCGATTTGCCCACTCTGGCCAAACGCCGTGATGGCATTTTGGTAGGTAACCAAACGAATAACTTCATCGCTGATACCATGCTGTTTCATCAAAGCAGCTGTTTTTGGCACTGCCAACGGATCACTGATGCCCCAGTCGGCAGCGGAGTTGATCATTATTCTGTCGGGGCCGTACTGTTTCACCACTTCGACCATCCGCTCGTTACCCATTTTGGTGAACGGATAAATGGTGAAAGCTGCCCAAAAGCCACGATCCAATACTTCGTTTACCGTCTCTTCATTGTTGTGGTCAACAATCACCATCTTGGGGTCAAGGCCTTGCTCCAGGGCGATGTCCATACTGCGTTGGGTGCCTCGTTTTTTGTCCCGGTGAGGTGTATGAATTTGCACAGGCAGCCCTGCTTCTTTAGCCAGGTCAAGCTGTGCCCGATAGTATTTCTCTTCTGCCGGTGTCTGGTCGTCGAAACCTATTTCACCGACACCCACTACGCCTTCTTTGTAAATAAACAGTGGCAGGATTTCCATCACCTGCTCAGCCAAAGCCTCATTGTTGGCTTCCCGGCTGTTCAGCCCTATCGTGCAGTAGTGCTTGATGCCAAACTGCGAAGACCTGAACCGCTCCCACCCGATCAGGCTGGCATAGTAGTCACGGAAGGTGGCAATGCCCGTTCTGGGTTGCCCGAGCCAGAAGGCAGGCTCAATGAGGGCCACCACACCGGCGTCCGCCATGGCCTGGTAGTCGTCCGTCGTGCGGGATGTCATGTGCACATGTGGGTCGAAAAACTGCATGCCCTTTACACTATCGAGATAAACAGGGTTGGCGTCCCTTTTTTGTAAATCCGCCTCAGTAAAATTATCACTACAACACATAATCGTTCTGTTTTTATTCTGAGCTAAACCAGCTCTGTTTTCTTTGCTATACTTTCCCAGGAAATGTCACCCGATTTAACCAACGCATTCAGCTGCTTGTTCCTATCCAGGAGTTCAGCGGCAGCAGGAAATTGGCTCACACTACAGGCAAGAGCCGCAGCTTCTCTTTCGGTGCTATCGACAGACAGCACCAGGCGCTCCATGTCTCCAATTGTTTTTTCATTGATAAAAGGCCCGACACATCTCCACAACATAGGAGGTACAATCCTGTGTGCCGCCCATCTTTCATGCGCAAAATCGGAGAGCGTGTTGGCCAGCTCCAAATTTGCCCTGTCGTCTAACCCAATAATCAAATGCAACGGTTTTTCTGTAAATATTGCCTTCAGCACCAGTTGATTCCAGGCAGCTTCATCGAGTTGCTCAGAGGGGTATGGGTTATTACACATAATTGCCTCCAGCACATCACCGATATTGCTTCGTATCCCTTCGGCACACTGGGCTTTCCACGCTTCGGGGTAAGCTACTACAGGCAGCGCAGAATACAACGCCACCAGCTCATTCATTTCCGCCGCCAGAAACAAGTTTTGAATCCTGACTGTGTAATTGGTCTTGCTTGAAGCCGGCACCTGAATCAGTACCCACACCCGACACAAGCGGTCAATTGACCAATTGGTTATTTGAAAACCAGGTCTGATTTGTTGGATGTTAGTCACAGCACCTTCGCTAAGGCTCAAATGATTCTTGCCAATCTTTCTGGGAATAGCAGCGAAAGCCACATTTAATGCTGATCCGGTTTCAGAAGAAGAGATATCAGCCGCTTTTTCTTGAAGCCATCGCCAGGCATCGTCAGACACGGAGGACTCGATAATGGCTGACAAAGCGGCACTAAGCACCCTGGCATCGTATGAAAACATCTAAAATAGGGTTTGTTTAATTAAAATCGCTATAACCGACAAATATCAAAGGTTTTGACAAGTATAAAAATACCGTCCGACACATTGCGTGACATTACTCACATCACAACATATTTTTCGCTGCCCATTGTTCTGCTGTAATAAAAAAGTTTGATCAAATTGTGGACACAAAACATCCAACTCAAAATGATGAACTTGATGAAAACCATTCTATGCGCTTTCACTTTGCTTGCCCTCGTTCATTTATCCTGTGCACAGAAGGCTGACTCGATAATAAAAGAGATACCTGCGCCGAAATCATTTATCACACAACACCAGGGCACCTTCAATGGAAAGGCCCTGCGGTACAAAGCCGTCGGGAAGGAAACACACCTGAAAAATGATCAAAACGAAGCTATCGGAGCGCTGTGGGCGGTCTCCTATTTGCAGGAAGGAGTCACTGACTATAGCAAGCGGCCCGTCACTTTCATTTTCAACGGTGGCCCCGGCTCAGCTTCCGTTTGGCTACACATGGGCTTTCTGGGGCCTCGAATTGTAAAAATCGCCAGCAATGCAGATACCGACGACGGCGGTGCTCCCTACCCTATTGTCAACAATCAACAATGCCTGCTCGACGTTACGGACCTGGTTTTTGTAGACCCCATAGGCACGGGATTCAGCGTTCCTGTTGGCAAAGGAACGGGCAAAGATTTCTGGGGCCTAAACGAAGACGCCAACTCGGTTGCGCAATTTATCAGACTTTGGATTACCGAAAACAAACGGTGGAACTCCCCCAAATACATGTTTGGCGAAAGCTTTGGAACAACACGGGCAGCTGCGGTGACCAATGCGCTGGAAGGAAGTGGACAAAGTGTATCAATGAACGGCCTTGTCCTGATTTCTCAGGCAGTCGACTATCAGGGCTCTACATCTATTCACGACAACATAATTTCCTACCTTACCTACCTGCCAAGTATGGCTGCCACTGCGTGGTACCACAAGAAAGCCGGACAAGGCAAAACTTTGGAGGCTTTTGTGCAGGAGTGTCGGGTATTCACGACGGATGAATATGCGCCGGCATTGCTCAAAGGGAGCATGCTTACTGCAGATGCACAAAATCAAATCGCTGAAAAACTTTCCTATTTTACCGGGCTATCAAAAGACTACGTCTTAAAATCAGACCTGCGAGTACTTGTTCCACGGTTCCAGAAAAAACTGATGGAGCAGGAAGGACTCGCCATCGGCAGACTCGACGGAAGGTTCAAAGGCGATGAGGCAGACGACGTGGCGGAATCTCCAACGCTAGGCGATGCTTCCGACTACCAAATGGATGCAGCTTATACGGCAGCGCTCAATCACTATTTTGCCTCAGAGCTAAATATTGAAATGGACAGGCCCTATGTCACCTCCAGCGAAGAAGTTGGAGCTAACTGGCGCTGGAGAGATGCGCCGGAAGGTGAATACTGGGAACCGATTTATGTGAATCTAGCCAGAAAGCTTGCTGAGAGCATGCGACGTAACAAGGATCTTAAGGTATTGGTGGCTTGCGGCTATTATGATCTGATCACACCCTTTTTTGATGCAGAATACACCTTTGCACGCAATGGAATTCCTAAAGAGATGGTTCAGTTGACCTACTACGAAGGCGGCCACATGATGTACAACCACCAGCCTGATTTTGATTTGTTAGTGAAAGACATCAGAGTATTTATGCAAAAATAGCAAAACAAGCTGCCCTATTTTGTCATTCGGATAGTAAATGCACGTTCAAAGCAGCTGGGCCTGGTTTTATTTAAAATATTATATTTAATATTCGTTTAATGCAACTTATAGCTTTTGCGATCGTTAATTCTATAGTTGTACCAATAAATTTCAACATGAGAAAACTAGCATTTCTATTATCATTTTCAATTCTTTTTGTGTCATGTAACAAAGATGAAGAAGTAGACCCGGGTACTGCTCCGGCAATGCCTCCCAGTACGAGCATGGCTCCCAATTTTGATGATTTTAGTGGCAGTGAGGGCGATGGAGGTGGAAGGCAAATGGTTGTCAGGAATTGGGTATATGCTGCTACAAGTGTTGGAGTGTATTCTGGCATCCTTTCCGGAGCGCTGGTTGTTCCTGTTACTGCGTTTAAACTAGCGGTGAATCAAGAGGCTACATTTGATACAGGAACTAAATTATGGGTTTGGACTTATGATATATCTGTTCCTAACAGTGGCTCTTACTCAGTAAAACTTACTGCTGACGTGGATGGCAGTGATGTTACCTGGACAGGCTATATTTCGAAAGCAGGTGGTTTTACCGACTTCGTCTGGTTTACGGGGGAGTCCAATTTCATGGCCAATGCCGGCACCTGGACACTCTATGAAGGGCCTGACAAGCCAAATCCATGGCTGTCATCTGAGTGGTCCAAATCGGAAGTTGACGGAGTTGCAGACGTGACCTTCACAGTTGAAAAGCCGGGCGACAGTTTCGGAAGTTCGATTAGCTATATGGTTGATGCCGGCGCCGAACTGAACAGAAACGTCACCATCATTGACACCAATACCGAAAATTCAATAGAGGTGCTCTGGAGCGCCGAGAACAGCAATGGGAAAATCAAAAGTCAGGTCTTTTTTGAGGATAACTTGTACCACTGCTGGGATATAACATTGAACGACGTAGCCTGCGAGTAAATCCTAACAGGCAGCGATACCAGGGCCTTTGATTCCTTTGAATCAAAGGCCTTACTTTTTGCTGCGGGAGTAACTTATGTCACTCATCTCTACTTTCGGCTAACTTACCTTTGCAGAAAAAAAGAAGATATGAAGCTATTCTCCGTAAAAACCATCCTGCTACTCTGCCTCACTCTGGGTCTGGCTCCCTTCTTCCCTGAGCCGCACATTTGGGGTAAAATCAAGTGGATTGCAGGCGGCGCTGTCGGCATGCAGCCTATGGACTGGTTCGATACAATTTTTCACGGATTCCCCTGGCTATTGCTGATCGGCTTTGGCATTGGTACCCTCATCAAAAAAAGGCAAGGGCACCTCAATAAATAATTTTACTGGTATCAGCCTCAATCAGCGGCATTTCGTAGCCACCAAGGTCTATCGAAGCATTTTCAAACATTTCCCGTAAAGCTGCAGTATCTGTCGGCTGCACCTCTGTTTGAAAGAGGAACAATTGCTGAAGACCGGCGCTACCTTGTAAAGTCTTGATGCCGTCTGCTGTCACTGGATTATTAACAAGGTTCACGTATTCCAATCTCGACAAAGGCTGCAATTTTGACATAAGGCTATCGTTCAATCCACAGTCTCTGAGACTCAGCTTCGTCAAGTTTTGCATCTTCCCAAGGTATTCAAGGTGTTCTGGCTGAAGAGCTTTTCCTGTCAAGTCCAGCCACACACACTGTTTATTCATGGACGTAAGCAACTGAAAAGCCTCGGTCATGTACTGCTGCGGTACATGTAAGAAGTTCACATTCAAATAGTTACTACCATCGCTCACAGGCACAATACTCACGCCCAGCGTGTCGAGTCTCGTCACCAAAGCTGCATCTACAGGCTGAACCTTGTCCTGTGGAATATAGGTGTAACTAGCTGGTTTGTTGGACGTAGCTACATTGTACGCCAGAATCAGGCTATCGCTCCACGCCAGTTCATCGACGGTTTTGTCAAAATAAGCACCTGTGGCCACCCACTCCACCAATATAGCCATCTCGGCCTTACTCAACTGGCTCTTCTCTTTAGGTGGCATATGGTCATCATTATCAATCGGTAAGAGGATGTTTTCTATCAGGTGACTTTCGTCTGGTGAAGAAGCCACTATCACTTCTCCGTGCTTCCCTCCTTTCAGTATTTCTTCAGGTGAATCGAGCCTCAACTTTCCCTTCTGGGCACCGGGGCCGTGACAACTCTTGCATTTTCTGTCCACAATATTGGCAATGGCCTCGTAGCCCAGCATCTCTTTTGTCAGAACAATAGGGGGAACAGCTGCTCCCTCTTTTGCAAACCACTCCGAGAGCGGTGGCGGCGTCAGAAAGCCGTCTCCATGCGTAATGCTGCCTCCCAAGTGCCCGGTAATAACCAAAAGCATTCCTGAAACAACCAGCGCCATTTTAAAAGCTTTCTCATTTCTCGAGTGTACGAAAAATGCCACCCAGCTAATAACAACAAGGCCTATGCCCATCCACTGATGCCAGGCGATCAGTTCGTTTGCGTAACCACCCGATTGTGAAAGTATCCAGCCTGTGAAAGCTGACAGCGTGGCTGAAACCGCCGCAAGAAAAAGCACAATGTGGTTAGCTCCCTTGAGGTAACTGTAGTTTTCCTTTAAGCTCATGAAGCCAAAAAGGATGGCAATCATCAGCATACCAATAGGCAGGTGCACCAGCAGCGGGTGGAATTTTCCAATAAACGAAACAATACCGTAGTCCATAGAAGCCGAGCAGCTGGGTTATGAAGTGTATCGGTTTCTGATCAACTCTAGCATATAGCGATTGATGTCCCACTGGTTGGCAACGGGTTGTCTGGTGTAGGGAATGGTAGGCATATAGTCAGCCGGGCCAAATTCAGTCAGGAAGGTCATCGTGTCGGCACCGGCCTTTTTCCGAAGCTCGATCACCTTGTCCCACCACGCCAGGTGCTGTTCAAGGGCCTCTTTCCATTCGGGCGCCCTTGGGTCGTTCACCTGAGGACTTTCCGGATGCCCGACACGAAGGTGAATGTGCCTGGTGCATTGCAAAGCCATGTCTACCGTTTCCTTTTGATCTTGCAGCAAAGTCTCATGTACATTACACCAATGTGAAATGTCCAGCGTCAATGTCAGATCCGGGTTTTTCTCGATGAAGTTTCTGGTAACCGGAGCCGAGTACATGATGCGGGAGCGGTGCGTTTCGTGGTGAATGCCTACGCCCGACTCCTTGCTGACCTTATTGGTCAAGTCAAGGAATTGTTTGTTTTGCTCGTAGGAAAAGAAGTCTTTGCCGGAGTGACAGTTGATGTACAAAGGCTTCATCTTTGCAGCGGCCCGAAGATTCGTTTCGAAGAGTTCAAAATGAGGCTGAAAGTCAGGCTGGTATGCACCCACAAGAATGCCGTACGCTAATCCATTGGCTTTGGTCGCATTCACCAATCTTTCTCTATCTCCGGCATCGGTTGGATACCATACCTCCAGCCCGTCATAGCCATAGCTTTTGATTTTTTTGCAAAAGTCCTCTATGGTATCTCCATCTCCCCAGTTGGTAGCCAGTATTTTAATCTTCATATCAGGTGTGTTGGTTTGTTTTCGGTTGGAGGCCAGTAGTGGTGAGGCCGCCAGCCCCACTCCTATGCCTGCCCCTAATGTGGTTCCAATAAAATCTCTTCTTTTCATCTAAATTGATCAACTCAAAATCTCCGTCAGCACCCTTCCATGCACATCAGTCAGCCTGAACGGGCGTCCCTGGAATTGGTAGGTGAGCTTCTCATGGTCAAAGCCCAACTGGTGAAGAATGGTAGCCTGAATATCGTATGTAAGCGCTTTGTCTTTCACGGCTGCATAGCCTATCTCATCGGTTTCCCCAAAGCTGAAGCCTTTCTTGATGCCACCTCCGGCCATCCAGATGGTGAATGCTTCCACATGGTGGTCACGGCCCAGGTAAGGATTAGCCTTGCCCTCCCTGTTTTCCAGCATCGGCGTTCGGCCAAACTCTCCCCCCCACACCACCAGTGTTTCATCCAGCAGACCCCGTTGTTTCAAATCAAGGATCAGTGCTGTTGTGGCTCTGTCCACCTGCCTGCATTTGCCCTGCAGGCCAGCCCCAACAGATGCGTCCGGGCCTGTGCCATGAGTGTCCCAGCCCCAGTCGTAGAGCTGCACAAAACGCACCCCATTTTCCACCAGCTTGCGAGCCAGCAGCACATTGTTGGCAAAGCTGGCCTTGCCAGGAGTCACTCCGTACATGTCTTTGATATACTGGGGCTCTGAATCGATATTCATCACTTCCGGCGCCGACATTTGCATGCGGAAAGCCAGCTCATACTGAGAAATGCGAGTCAACGTTTCCGGATCGTTGAACTCCTCATGTGTTTCCTGATTCACTTTATTGATGGCATCAATTGATGCTTTGCGCAAATCACGGGTTACATTGTCCGGATTATTGATGAACAATACCGGGTCGCCGACTGAGCGGCACTGAATCCCCTGATAAACGCTTGGCAAAAAGCCACTTCCCCACACGCTTTTCCCTGCATCGGGTGTGCTGCCACCGGAGGTGAGCACCACAAAGCCAGGCAGGTTCTGGTTCTCCGTTCCCAGGCCATAAGTCACCCAGGAGCCCATGCTTGGTCGTCCAAGCCTGGCTCCGCCTGTGTGCATCAGCAGCTGAGCCGGAGCATGATTGAACTGGTCCGTTTCCAGGGCCTTCACAAAAGTGATATCGTCGGCAATGCTGTGCAGGTGTGGCAGAAAATCAGAAATCCAGGCGCCACTTTGGCCTCGTTGCTTGAAATTGGCCTGAGGCCCCAGCATTTTGGGCACCCCCCGAATAAAGGCAAAACGTTTCCCATCGAGGAATGACGCAGGGCAGTCTTGACCATTGAGCTTTTGTAGCTCGGGTTTGTAATCAAAAAGCTCCAGTTGTGACGGAGCGCCAGCCATGTGCAAATAAATCACTGACTTGACCCGTCCGGGAAAGTGAGGCGCTTTTGGCGCCATCGGGTTGCCTGAAGCAAATGAGTTCAAATTGGAACCTGTGTCGCAGCCCCACAAAACAGACGATAAAGCCATGGCTCCCATGCCCATCCCGCAGTCTTTGAGGAAGTGCCGCCTGGTTTTGAGCCTGGCCTGCTCTATGTTCGCTTCATGAATCAGTTTCTCGTAGTTGGTCATGGCTAATTCCTCGTTACAAATTCATCCAAATTTAGAATGGCTGCGGCCACCAATTGCATCGCCTGGGTTTCAGCATCTTCCTCCCCTTCATAGCTTCTGAGTGCTTGGTTGTACAGGTTTTCTAATGTCTGCCGCTTACCTGGCGTGATAGGCTTTTTCATCGCCGCCCGGTATCCATAGTCGATATGATCCTCCGGCGACTCTCCCGATTGCTTCATCTTGAGCGCTAAGTGATGGGCAGCTTCCACATACACAGAGTCGTTGAGCAGCACCAGGGCTTGAAGTGGTGTATTAGTCCGTATCCTGCGGGCCACACACACTTCTCTGGCAGTGGCGTCAAAAGTGAGCATGGCCGGGTAAGCACTGGTGCGCTTCCAGTAAGTATACACACCACGCCGGTATTGGTCCTCTCCTTCGCTCTGCTTCCAGTCGGCGTTGGAGTAGGCAGAATTCCAAATTCCCTTAGGTTGATAAGGCATCACACTCGGGCCATACATTTTACTACTCAACAGGCCGCTAACTGCCAATGCCTGGTCACGCAGCTGTTCTGCCGAGAGCCTGGTACGTGGTGCCCTTGCGTAGTATTGGTTGAATTGGTCTTTTTCAAGCACGTCGTCGGTTGCCACTGAACTTTGCCTGTAGGTGGCCGACATCACCATGGTCTTCAGTATTTGCTTCAGGCTCCAGTCATGCTCATTCACCAGCTGCCACGACAGGTAATCCAGCAGCTCCGGATGTGTTGGCTCTATCCCCTGGCTGCCGAGATCCTCCAGCGTTTCCGCCAATCCCTGACCGTATAGTTGCTCCCAAAGTCGGTTAATGATCGTTCTTGCTGTGAGTGGGTTGGCAGGATCCGTCAGCCACATGGCCATGCCTAGTCTGTTTGCCGGTGCTCCGTCGGGCAAATCCGGGAAGACTTCAGGAACGCCGGGCTCCACCTTCTCCCCTTTTACCAGCCAGTTGCCTCTTTCGAACACATGGCTTTCTCTTGTCATCCCCGGAGGATTTTCCACCATAATGGGCGTTGTCTCTACTTTGGCGTTCACCAGCTCCCAATAAGTACTTTGGGCATCATCGGCCGCTTCACCCCCAGGAAACTGGCTGGAGAAATGAAACCAGTCAAAGAAAATACCGTTGGCCGCCGGGTTAGTAAGGCTGGGGCTTTCGTAGGAAAGATAAACATGGTGGCGTCCTTCTACACCGGCAAAAGAAAGTGTGTCGATTACCCATTTACCACCCGTATCTCTCATTTTCAGCTCTTTGAGCACACTACCGCTTTTTCGGTCGTCCAGTCTGATCGTCCAGGTGCCGTCCTTTATATTGGTTCGGTAGCGGTAAGTGAGTAAATTCCTGGCCGTCAGCTCCACGCTGGGCAGCCGTGCCACTCCATGATTTCGGAACACCAGCCACTTAGTATCGGCAAGCTCTGCATCGACGAATTCGTCGGCCGTGATAGAATTGATGGCGGGCTGCCAGGTTTTCACAAACTGGACAACTTCCTTCGTTTTGGATGGCGTCGCATTTTCTTCAAGCCAGTTCTTCAGAGAGGCTAGTTTGGTGCTGTCTTCTTCTTCAAAATGCCTCAGTAAAGGATATTCGTCATAAGTGTCTTCGTCCCTCGTATTATTGAAAAATGCGGCAAATCTATAATAGTCCTCGTGCCTGATTGGGTCATAAGGGTGACTGTGGCACTGCACACAGGCGAAAGTAGTGCCCATCAGCACCTCCCAGGTAGTATTGACACGGTCAAGCACGGCAGCTACTCTGAACTCTTCATTATCCGTGCCGCCTTCATCGTTGGTCATGGTATTTCGGTGGAAGGCTGTGGCAATGAGCTGGTCATCGGTGGGATCGGGTAAAAGGTCTCCTGCCAGCTGCTCAGTAAGAAAGTCGTCGTAAGGCTTGTCCTCATTGAACGCCTTGATCAGCCAGTCACGGTAATGCCAGATTTCCCGACCAGGATCACGCTCGTAGCCCTTAGTGTCGGCATAGCGTGCCAGGTCAAGCCACATAGCTGTCCATCTTTCTCCGTAAGCCGGATCGGCCAGTAATGCGTCCACCACCTCTTCATAGGTTATTGGGTTCTCTTCAGTCAGAAAAGCTTCTACCAACTCATCAGACGGTGGCAGGCCGGTCAAATCCAGGCTTACTCTTCGCAGCAAAATGTCTTTCGGTGCCTCCGGTGAAGGCTGCAGACCCACCTCGGAAAGCTTTTTTCTTATGAACAGGTCTATAGGTTGTTCCGAAGCGGCCACTTCACTTTCCTTCAAAGACGCAAAAGACTTGGGGGTCGGCAGTTCTGGCTTCTCTACCGGCTGATAGGCCCAATGCTCTCCCCATTCTGCTCCCTCGTCAATCCACCTTCTTAAAATGTCAATTTCTTCGTCAGAAAGCGGCTTCTTCTTGTAAGGCATTTTCACCTCAGGGTCATTGGCCAGGAGCCTTCTCATTAGCTCGCTTTCGCCGGCATGACCCGGGATAATAGCCGGCTTACCTGACTTGGTATCACCCAGGGCCTCTTCTCTGAACAGCACACTAAAGCCACCGTTCTTTTTCACACCACCATGGCAGGTAATACAATGCTGGTTAAGAATGGGCTTGACTTCCGTGCTGAAGTCGACTTTTTTGCGGGGGTACATTTGCCAGACGGCTAGTCCTATTGCAAGGGCCAGGACAGGCAAAATAAGGAACCGGTAGTTAAGCAGGTGTTTCATAAAATACGACACCCTAATTACAAAAAATTCGGAGGAAAAGCGACAGAGGATTGGATTAAAGAGGTTACTCTGTGCGGAGGCGCATAGAGTAACCTCTTTAATTTAACTCACGTCAAAAGCCGACACATAAACCGGTCCCTTCATCGTAGCCAGGTCTACCCCATTCGATTTTACGACTACATCCACCCGTTTCGGCTTGCGAAGCTTGCTCACCAACCCAAGTCCCAATGATTGCATCACAGGATAAAGCCTGGAAGTCGGGTCGATACAAATGACAGCCGAGTAGACTCCATTTGCTGCAAGCGCATGTGTCAGTAGTGTAGCCAGTTTCTTTTCGTGGCCCGGCCTATAGTACACCCCTTCGATAGTGACAAAACGATAGTTGGGGTGAAAGATCTTGCTCAGCAGTCGCACTTTTGGAAAAACATTTATCATCACTTTACCAGCCTTTCCCGGCATGTCATGCACCCGCCAATTCTCCGGATTTGCCTGAATGCCTGCCACTATTTCTCCCTGCTCTCTGACCACAAAGTAGTTCTCTTTGTAGAAAAGGTTCTCGTCCGTTACAAGCACATGGTCACTGTAAAACCTCAGCAGCATGGGCTTAAAGTCGCCCCATTCATCCGGCGACAGCTTTTTAATGTTTTTACTCAACCGTGGATTGAACCGGCTAAAGACCAGCGACACAAAGGAACCGACCTTTTCAAAACCGAAGCTCTTCACAAATGCCTCTGATCTAACATTTCCGCCATCGATGTACGCATAAAAAAAATGGGGAGCCTTTGCCTCAAAATCCGCACCGCTAAGCAACGAGCGAATCTCCCGACGCAACACCCCGTCTTCCTGTGGTCGTTCTATGTACTTGTCGCCCAGTTTTCTCAACGAAGGGTGAAAGGTAAAGTACCTCACATAATACGATTCGCCCACCACGCCTCTGTTGCTTGCTTCCCGTTTACAAAAGCAACAGGTGGCTATCACTTTGCTTCTGCGCACCAGGCTGACAAAAAATGGCTGAGTAATGATCGTATACTTCTCTGCAGCCTGCAAGTGCTGATACATCATGCTCTTTCCCGGCGTGCCAATGACATTATTATCCAGCAGCTCTTTCACCCCCTGAGCAGGCACCCTGTCAATGTTCAACAACTTCAAGTCTGGCATAAGCTGCCAAAATTAGATGTTCTATTCCTTCTATGAAACCTTTCGTGTGATAGTCCGTATTTTGATTTTAAAATACCGATCGGTATATTTGTATCTTATGAGAAACCCTGAGGTAACCAAACAGTTGATTGTGGAGAAAGCCATCTCCCTGTTCAATACGCAGGGTTACCGGGCTACATCATTGTCGGACATTACCAAAGCCGCCGGTATTACCAAAGGGGCCATTTACGGGAACTTCAAAAACAAGGATGAGGTAGCGGAAGCTTCTTTCGAATATGCCATCGAAGTGGTGATGCAGGAAATGAAAGAAAGGATCAGCGCTGCAGCAACAGCTCCACTAAAGCTGAAAGCTATTGTGAATTATCACGAAGAGTACATAAAATCACCACCTTTTTCAGGAGGATGCCCGATCATTAATACCAGCGTAGAAGCAGACGACAATTACCCGCAGCTGAGGTCGAAAGCTATCCGATCCGTCGGTATCATGAAAACCTCCATTACCAAAATATTAGCCCGTGGTATCAGGGAAGGACAAATTGATGCCAGTGTCAATGCCGAGGCTATTGGTATGATGATTTATACTTCAATCCAGGGGGCGATTGTGCTTTCCAAGGTCGAAGGTGATGGGCAGTCATACGGTGTCGTTAAGAAATACCTTCATTCACTCATTGATTCAATAACAGTTTAAATTTTTTTGCTCTATTAAATACCAATCGGTATATAGCTATGAAAAAAGTACTTATCCAAACATCAGGCGAAGAAAAGAAAATTGAAAAGCCTGCCAAAAAGACCAATGCACAAATGGAATGGCTAATCAAGGGTTTGCTTACACTACAGCATGTGTCTCCTAAATTAACCTCTTCCATTATCTGGAACCAGTTCACCAAGACCCCGAGAGTGAGGTTCAACGACAAGCAGAATGCCCTGATTGAAAAGGCCGAAATCAGCGTCATCAAGTACAGGGGAAATGACCTTAAGGCCTACCGGTGGTTGCCCGCAGACGCCAGCAACGGTAAAACCATCTTGCTGTCTCATGGCTGGGGTTCCAAAATCGCTGACTTCCGGCGGATGATTGAAACACTTGTAGCGGAGGGCTATTCGGTCGAAGGCGTTGATATGAAGGGGCATGGCTTGTCAGCGGGCACTCATACCGCACTCCCAGAAATCCGGGACGTGCTAAAAACCCACTATTCACGAAATGGCCCTTACCATGCCGTCGTCGGTTATTCCATCGGCGGATTGGCGGCCGGGCTGACGGTGAATGAAATGAGCACCGCCTTCCATCCCAATCATTTAATTATTATTGCTACGCCACCGTACACCCGGTATTTCTTCCAGGAAATCATTGACCAGGTTGGCTGCAAAGAGCGGGTGTTCACCGAAATGTGTGAATTGGTAGAAAAACACTACCATGAGTCAATCGACTATTTTGATCTCAGAAATAAGGCCGACAATCTGCAGCACCTCGACCTGCACATGATTTACGACGAGCACGACAAAACAGTACCTTTCACCAAGGGCCTCGAACTCAACGAAATGCTGCCGATGTCTTCCTTCGTGCATGTAACCGGCACCAGCCATAACCAGATTATTGCTGATGAGAAGGTGATCGGGTATATTCTGGATGCGGTGGCGGTAAAAGCTGAAGTCTGATGAGAAAATGAGCTTACTCGGCTCCCATAATAACTACCACATATTCACACGTAGCCTAAAAACAAGCGCCATTAAAGAGTCTAAACCAAATGCCATTCTACGTTTCTCCAATAAATTAATTCGTTAACTTTACACTATATCTTGAAAAATCCTGCCATGAAAGGAGTAACCTTCATTAGTGACGAAAATAATAAAAAGCGTTTCGTCCAAATAGATCTTGAACAACTTGAAGAACATCAGGGTGAAATTGAAGAATTGCTGGACGTAGTCATTTCAGAAAGCAGAAAGAATGATGATGAGATTAGCTGGGAAGAGCTGAAAAAACAGCTAAAAGCAGAAGGCAAACTCTAGTGTACCAAATCAATTTCAAACGGAAGGCGGGAAAGGAACTCCTAAAGCTACCAAGTCAAGCAGTAAATGAAATATCTTCTTCAATCGACGCTCTAGCAGAAAACCCCAGACCGGACGGCAGCAAAAAATTAAAGGGGAGTAATGAAAGCCTGTGGCGAATTCGTGTTGGTGACTACAGAGTAATTTATGCGATTGAAGACAAGATCAAAATTATCAGTGTGAGGAGAATTGCGCATCGAAAGGATATCTACAGGTAAGCTTCCTTTTCATTACTGGGTTCTTGCCTTCCTAACCCATCAACCACGCAAAAATCGCCGGCCCCCAGTACATCCTGGTGAAATAATAAGTGCCGAGCCCTAAAAAGCCCGTGGTAAGCAGCAGAATGGAAGCAACACCATAGTTGTACAGGGCCGTTCTGTTGGCTTTTTGGGAACGAACAAAAAGCTCCACCACCAGCAGGTTTGGCAAGTAGAAGAAGAAAGCCATCACCCGGTCGAATAAACCAGTGAAATGCTCGGTATGCCCAAGGCGATCGGTAAAGGAGAACCAAAAGCCGTAGTCCATCCTGTAAAGCCAGGAGCCAATGGCCAGGGCGTAGAGCCGCAAAGCCCATACCCGGTGAAGGTCGATGCGGCGGGCGGCTGCGTGCCTATAGGTTTGAATGCCTGCAATGAACATCAATACACCGTAAAGCCCAAAGCCTATGTCCATCACCGTGCCGCCAATGGTGCTCCTTACGAAGATGAAAGTCAGCCCGCCAACAGCAGCAAGCAAACAGGCGACAACATACACACGGCCAACCCAACGATGAAACACCGGGTAACTATTTCTGACAGCATCAATCAGTTGAATGCTTCCGAGAATGAGAATGATTCCCCCTGCGGCAAAGTGCAGGCCAATACCGGAAGTGGCTGCGGTGTCACCTTCCCGGTAAAGATTGGGGAGCAGGTCGTTCCATTTGTCCAGGTTACCTCCGGCCAGCGGAGCAGCATAGAAGGCCAGGATATAAAGACCAAAAAGGCCTGCGCTCACCCACACCATTGTGACGAGCAGGGTCTTTGTCCATTGGAGTATTTTATCGCTGATGACTGATTGGGGAGATGACTGTGTGCTGGAAACTGATTCGGAAAATGACATTAGCTGATCAAAAAGTTGATGTATTAAAAAGTTGGCTACAATTTAAAACAGTTTGTGTTTTTTAATGGGCGACTGCCGTTTTTTCTTGTCACTAATACGGTGCTCACCCGGAAACGAAGAACTCAGAGAAGGAGCCTGGGATAGCGCAGACCATTGTGACAGGATAAGTAAACCACGGTCTTTCACTGACCTGGCGAGGTTTTCAGGTGTTTGTCGGTAGTGGAGTATTACTGCGGCTACTTTAAGAGAGCATAACTAATCATCAAGTACATCCATCTCACCCCGGCTCAACCTGCGGGCTTTGTAGATGCGATCGATTAGAAACAATAAAAGCAAAACGAAGGGAACCTGCAGCACAACCGGCGGGATGGTCACCTCCCACTCTCCCCAGGAAAATACCACATTAGAAATTGAAAACATAGCGACCAGGCCAAGTACGAATCCGGCACCAAAAAAAACATACATCTTTCTCACGTATTGCCCGGCAATTGAGCTTCGTAACTCTTCTTTGAGAATCTGATCCATGACCATTTCTTCAAAGTTGTCGTCAAGCACAGGCAAGTCTTTTTTGGCCAGCAACTGTTTGAATTTGTCGTTATCTGTTGTCATAGCAGCTCTCTTGTTTCGGATTTTAACAGCTTATTCAAATGAACATAGAAGGCTTTTTTCCCTCTAAGTAGCAGCATTTTCACTTTAGATTCCGACCATCCCGTCATTGTTCTGATTTCATTGATGCTGTTCTCCTGTAAATAGAACAACTCCAATGCCAGGGCATACTCTGTCGGCAATTTTTCCAGCGCCATAGAAATGCACCTGCTCTGGTCATTTTGCACAACCAACTGCAAGGTGTTTTCGACCTGAACCATCTCGGCATCCGACAGGTCATCAATAGTTACCGTGTCCTGGCTCTTTGAAGGCTTTGTCTTTCGCAACGACTCGTTGATGACAATGCGGCCCAACCATGTTTTAAACTGTGCCTCCCTTCGGAAGGTGTTCAATTTCTGAAAGGCTTTGATAAATGATTCTTGTACTGCTTCTTCCGCCATGTATTGGCTTTTCAGAATGGTATATGCCATCGAAAAAGCGTATGTCTTGTAAGTGGTGACAAAATACTTGAATGCTGCTGTATCACCGTTGAGCACCTTCTGAAGATAGAATTCGTCCATCTATTGCCTTTTCTTCCTTTCAATGTTATTACCGGCAATTAACCCGATGGCCCCAAACAGAAACATTAGCGGTAAAGACAGGAATGGAAGAATATCGCTGTGAAAATTTGCCTGTGTTTGCTTAAGGTAAAGAAAAATAGCAAGGCCCAGTGCAAATCCCAACGAGCATCCCAATATAGTGTAGCCAAGTATGAACCAGGGAAAATGCACTTCCCTCTTTTTATACACTTCGGATATGTCGGTGCCTTTTTCTATCAGAAGCATCTTTTCGCTGTTTCTGAACTTGAGGTAGTAGTAGTAAGCAAAGAACACAGTGGCAAAGAAGCCAAGCCAAATCACTGCCTCAAATAATTTTCTGATTAAATCCATTTTTTTGTGTGTTAAGTTAAGATTCTGTTCAATTACCTGTTAGATACATCGCAGAGGAGAAAAGTCACAAACTGCTTATTACAGCACCAGTGGTTAGGGGCTTGTTTAAGTTCTTGATGGGTTACTTTTCCCCTTTTCAGGAAAGCATTAGATTAAGCCAAGTTTACCAACCTATTCAAAATACGTGATGTCTGACACAGTCAATATCATTGGATTTGTTCAATCGGTTTTTGGTGTTCTTGTTTTTTTAACAAAACGCCCGGGACACCTGAGCTTTACTTTCCTAACAATTTGGATGGCGGTGATTGCTATATTTATGGGGGCCTCCCTGCTTCCGTTTCAGGTGGTGGAGTATTTCAAACCGGGGATATTCCCACTGATGTTCCTCACAGGCCCACTGCTTTATCTCTACGTTGGTTCGCTCACCATAGAAGATTTTCGGCTCAAACCCAGCCAGCTCATTCATTTGATACCCTTCCTACTGGTAGCTATCCATCGCTCTACCATTCATGTAGTGCCAATTTCCAGCAGCCCAGATTTAGTAGAGAACCCTCAATACCTCTTCAATAAAGTATATTATACATTGTTGATTATTTCAGCCTTTACTTACTGGTTGCTGGGCTTGCAATTGATCGTTAAGCATCGAAAGAAGATGCCCCTTTACTTTTCTAATTACTCCAGCAAAAACTCGCTGAATTGGCTGATTTTTGTGTTGTCCCTATTTCTGATAGTGTTCATGGCCAGCTTTTTTAGTTTTTTTATTAACAATATATTGGGTTTAGCGCTTGTGCCATACACAACGCTGTCTTTAAACCTGACAGTTTTCACATTTATTATGGTCTACTTCGGGATCAATCAATCTGCCATTTATTCCAAGGAACGACCAAACCTGAAACCGATTCTGCAAAAAGTATCTCCCGGCGAACCAGCATCAAAAGCCGTTGGAAGTCCTCTATCTGACGAACAGATGAATGAACTCTCCTTGTTGGTGACCAATTACCTGGTTGACAAAAAACCTTACCGTAACCCAGACTACAACCTGCAGATGATGGCCGACGACCTGGCTATTTCCAGGCACAAATTGTCACACGTGATCAACACAGGCCAAAAAAAGAATTTCTATAAGTTCATCAACGAGTTTCGGGTGGAAGAAGCAAAAAAGATGCTGGCCGACCCATCCTTCGACCATTACTCTGTACTTGGAATAGCTATGGAATGTGGGTTCAATGCCAAGACGTCGTTCAACCGTATCTTCAAAGACGAAACGGGCCTCACTCCCACCGAATTCAAGCAACGCCTTGAGCCGGCAACCAATCGGCGCAGCCAGTCAATCAGTTAGCCCGCCCTCTCAAGTGATATCCTTCAGCAACTACTAGTACCAACTTATCCATTAGTACGCCTTCCACATTTTTGCTGAATAAATTTGATTGATCTCTTTCCGCAAGTGCGGCAAGACATATTCAATTTGTCATCAAACACCACTCGTAATTATGAAGTCGTCAATCAACTGTGTATTTCAGCAACCTCCGAAGAGGTTCGATGTGGGAGCTGTAGCTTCCAGCACTTCGGTCTTATTTGGGCTGGCCACATTTTTATTAGCGTCCTGTACTGAGAAAAGCAGCTTTGTTCAACCCACGCTAGGCACCCGATCAGCTCAATTGATAGAAGTGGATGGCTTTCAGTTCAAAGACCTTAATAAAAACGGCACACTCGACAAATACGAAGACTGGCGATTAACGCCTGAAGAAAGAAGCCTGGATTTGCTTGCTAAAATGTTGGTGGAAGAAAAGGCAGGCTTTATGGCGATCAACTCATTGAGTATGCTCGGGAGTCGGAAGGCTAAGATTTCCGAAGGAAAATACCAGGCAAGTGACCTGGACGAAGGGCAGGTAAAAGATGACCGACCTGCTGGTGCAGGCAATTTTATTGGCGCCATGAACGAAGTCACCAGCACAACTCAACGGGTAAAGGAATTTCATAACCGCCATTTTATCCTGCGACTTAATGAAAGTGCCGGAGTGATCGCCGAATGGAACAATAAGCTTCAGGAGCTTTGTGAGAGTGAGCCACTAGGTATTCCGGCCATCATTACCTCCAATCCCCGTAATCACATTTCCAGCAACGCATCGGTCGGTACGGCACTCAACGCCTCCGTTTTTACTGCCTGGCCTGGTGAGCTTGGCCTATCTGCTACACGTGACCTGGCCCTGATCCGTGAATTTGCCAGTGACTCACGCCAGGAATGGCTGGCAGCCGGGATTAGAAAGGGATACATGTATATGGCTGATTTGTCCACCGAGCCTCGCTGGTCGAGGGTCGATGGTACTTTCGGCGAAAACCCTGAATGGGTCGCACAGGTGATCAAAGAGATAGTGATTGGCTTTCAGGGAACAAAGTTGGATACCAATTCCATCGCACTGACCATGAAGCATTTTCCAGGCGGTGGATCAGGCAAGGGCGGCCAGGATTCTCACTTCGACTGGGGGAAAGAACAAGTATACCCTGGTGGCAGATTTTATGACAACCTCCTGCCCTTTCAGGCAGCCATTGACGCTGGCACTTCAGCTATTATGCCGTATTATTCGCTGCCCAAGGGTACCGAATTTGAAGAAGTAGGCTATTCGTACAACAAAGCGGTGATAACAGGTGTGTTAAGAGAGAAAATGGGATTTTCCGGCATCATCAATACCGACACCGGCCCAATCACACGCATGGTGTGGGGAGTGGAAGATCTTTCTATTCATGAGAGATACAAAAAAGCATTGGAAGCCGGTTCAAATATCATTTCAGGAGTTTCTGATCCTGCCGACCTGCTGGAAGTCATCAATAAGGGGATGGTAGACATGAGTTTGATCGACAACTCAGTACTTCTACTGCTAAAAGAGAAATTCACATTGGGCTTATTTGAAAACCCGTATGTAGATGTCGCCGCAGCAGAGGCAACAGTAGGCAGCGATCGCTTCAGAGAAAAAGCTGCGGTGGCGTTAAGAAAATCGATCGTGATGCTTCGCAACGAGAACAGCACACTTCCTGTTAAGGCAGGCACAAAAATATATGTAGAAACCCTACAGTCGCCAGGCCGCGGCGAAGAAGAAGGATCGACCAACTTTATGATGGAAGCAGACGGCAATCATGAAGTAGAATTTGTGACAACACTTGCGGAAGCTGACCTGGCCATACAGTGGATCATTCCTTCTAACTCAGTCTTCAACTCGGACGGAGCACCCATTTCAGTTTCACTTTCAAAGAAAGGAATTGATGTAGGCCACATTAAGGAAGTGATTGGCACTGTTCCTACCATTTTGGTAATTGACTATACGAATCCCTGGGTGATAGATGAAATCTACAATGATACCAACAAGGGGAACGTAGTCGGTGTTTTTGCCACCTTCGGCACCACACCGGAAGCTCTACTGGATGTGATCACAGGCAAGTTTAACCCAGCAGGTAAAATGCCCTTTTCAACACCAGTTTCTGACGAAGCAGTCGAGAACAACCTGGAGGACGTTCCGGGCTACCTGGAAGCAGATGGTTACGCCTTGTTTAACTATGATGAAGGTTTGAGTTATAAGAAATGATGCCTCGGCGGTGAAAGAATGGACAGGTACATTGCGAGTGCAACTGGCAACTGCAAAAACTACTTCAAAATGCCAGAAAGGGTGTTTTACACGAAAGTCGCCTCTCGTGAAATGATAAGCGCTTGCGTGGGTACCTCATAAGCGCTTGTCTCCCTATGTGATAAGCGCTTATCCCGGTACCTGTTAAGCGCTTGTCTCACCCCCTCATAAGCGCTTAACACGAGGCGGATAACAGCAATACATGAGGCGAATAAGCGCAATACTTGAAACGGACAGGGCATATATAAAATCGACAGGTTTTACATGAGAAGAAAGTACCTTGTAGAAGAGCCGTTTAATGCACTGCCTAGAAATACTATAGCTAGTGAAAAGCTACGCCTCACTATTAAATTTCGCACGTCAGACAAGTCGTATATCGTCAAACTTACCTTTGATAACTCCCATTATCTCACTAAAATTACTTTACGCTAAATATGGATTTTTGCTAAAACATATAGCGTCTTCAACCAGTTCTAAGGAGTATAAAAACCAAAAACTATGAAAAAGATACTCACCTACGCTTTCTCTTTGATGCTTGTTCCGTTCCTTGCCTTCAGCCAGTCCGACAAGATCAAAACCAATAAAGGAGACCTGACCATCACCCCCATTACCCATGGAACTGTAGCATTCCAATGGAATAACCTGACAGTGTTTGTCGACCCTTATGGCGGCGCTGACCTGTTCAAAGGCCTCCCCGCTCCTGACCTGATCCTTATTACAGACATCCACGGCGACCACCTGAACCAGGAAACACTGGACGGGCTGGATCTTTCCAAAGCGAAGATTGTGGTGCCACAAGCCGTCGCTGACCAAATCGCCGAGAAAAACAAAAGCCAATTGGTGATCATTGGCAATGGCCAAAGCACTGACCAAATAGGGCTCAATATCAAAGCCATTCCGATGTACAACCTACCCGAAAGCGCTGACTCCCGCCATACCAAAGGCAGGGGCAATGGCTACATCGTCAATTTCGGTGGCAAGAATGTTTACCTGTCCGGCGACACATCCGACATACCCGAAATGCGTAACCTGAAAGGCATCGATGTGGCCTTCGTTTGCATGAACCTCCCCTATACCATGGACGTGGATGCGGCCGCCAGTGCAGTGATCGATTTCAAGCCTGGCATCGTATATCCTTACCATTACCGTGGACAAGGCGGATTGAGTGATGTTGAGAAGTTCAAATCATTAGTAAATAAAGGAGCCAGTAAAGTTGACGTAAGACTGAGACAGTGGTATCCAGCGCAGTAATTGACATTAAGCCTTTCCAGCTTTTATAACATCACCAAGGCCTGTCCCCCGGCAGGCCTTTTTTAATGGCCATTCAACATGAGTTTGGTGCCACCAGCTAATGCTGTGGGCACCACTACCACTTCGCCAAGGTCTGTCCCCCGACAGACCTTTTCTATTATCGCCCATCACAAAGCAGAATAAACTTCATTCATTTTTCATTACTTTGACTTCGTTGAAAGACTTCGAACAAAAAAAACCTAGTTGTGGCATTGAAAAACACCTACCTATTCGCAGCAGGCCTATTACTTCTCAGCGCCTGCCAAACCAAACCCCAGACTGAAGAACAAGAGACTCCTACCAAGCCCAATATCGTCATCATTTTCACCGACGACCAGGGCTACAACGATGTGGGTGTTTTTGGCGCCAAAGGGTTTAACACGCCCAATCTGGATCAAATGGCGAAGGAAGGTGCCCAGCTGACCAACTTCTATGTCGCCCAGGCGGTGTGCTCAGCTTCCAGAGCTGCGTTGCTCACTGGTTGCTATTCCAACAGGGTCAGTATTCATAATGCCCTGGGGCCGGAATCGAAAATCGGTCTCAACCCCGACGAAACAACCCTTGCCGAAGTGCTAAAGGCAGAGGGATACGCAACGGCTATCTACGGCAAATGGCACCTAGGCGATGAGCCGGAGTTCATGCCGACACGCCAGGGCTTTGACGAGTACTTTGGCATTCCCTACTCCGGCGACATGTGGCCTAATCACCCCTGGCAAGGAACGGTATTCAATTTTCCGCCGCTCCCTTTGTATGAAAACGAAACAATAATCGATACGTTGGAAGGTCAAAGCCAGCTGACCACCCAGCTAACGGAACATGCCGTCGATTTTATCAAACGCAATAAGGACAAGCCATTCTTTTTGTACGTGCCACATCCGCAACCACACGTGCCTTTGTTTGTATCTGACAAGTTCAAAGGCAAATCGGAACGTGGGCTCTATGGCGATGTGATCATGGAAATCGACTGGTCGGTGGGGCAAATACTGGCCGCTTTGAAAGAGAACGGCCTCGACGACAATACATTAGTGATCTTCACATCCGATAATGGCCCCTGGCTGTCATACGGTGGACATGCAGGTTCGGCCTATCCGCTGAGAGAAGGCAAAGGCACCAGCTGGGAAGGCGGCATCCGTGAACCAGCCATCATGAGGTTCCCCGGCAAAATACCTGCCGGCAGCGTGATCAACACACCGATGATGACGATTGACCTGCTACCTACCATAGCGAAACTAGCGGGCGGCACTATGCCAGAAAAGACAATCGACGGGAAGGACGTTTGGCCGATACTAACTGGACAAACCAAAGACTCACCTCACGAAGCGTATTTCATTTATTACAGAGTGAACGAATTGCAGGCTGTAAGAAGTGGAAAATGGAAACTTTACCTACCCCACACTTACCGAACCCTGAACGGCCATGAAGGCACCAACGACGGCTTACCTATCGACTATGAACAAGCAGAGGTGACAAAGCCAGAACTGTACGACCTTGACGCAGATATGGAAGAAACCGCCGACGTAGCAGCGGCTAATCCAGAAGTGGTAGACAGGCTATTGAAGCTGGCCGATGGCATGAGAGCAAAACTTGGCGACAGCATAAGAGGTGTGGAAGGAACGGAGAACAGGGAGCCGGGGCGGGTCAGTAGGGAAGATCAGGAGTAAAACTCAGCAAGACCTTTAAACGTTCTTTACCGCCAACCAATGCTGGTTTCTGTCAGACCTATTTTCTATATTTAACCTATGAGTTCTATCGTAGTAAATCCTAAAAGCGAAAAAGAGCTTCGCTTCCTATCAGAGTTGCTGCAAAAGCTGGGCATCGACGCTAAAGTACTATCTGATGAAGAGGCTGAGGACTTAGGTTTATCGTTGCTTATCAGGGACGTTGATCGATCTGAGCTAGTTTTGGAAGGCGAAATAACTGACAAGCTAGGCGGTTAAATGCAGTTTCGTTTCCCGTACTTATTGACCCTAACTAAAATCTACATCAAAATACGTCTTCGCATTGTCCCGCAAATTGTACCTGCTCATCATCACCTCACCATATGCGCCGGCAGAACGGATGGCCAGCAGGTCTCCCCTTTTGCTCTGCTTCAGCTCAATGCCTCTCCGGAAGGCATCTGACGATTCGCAAATAGGACCTACCACATCGTAAGTTTCGAATGCCTGGCTTTGCGAAGTGATGTTTTCAATAAAGTGCTCCGCCTGATACAGGGCCGGGCGGATGAGTTCTGTCATGCCTGCGTCGATAATCAGGAACTTGATGGTCTCTCCCTCTTTGTTGTAAAGCACTTTGCTGATGAGGCTGCCGCATTGCCCCACAATGGCCCTGCCCAATTCGAAATGCAGCTCCTGGCCAGGCGCCAGTTTCATTTGTTTTTCAAATACCTCGAAGTAGCTCTTGAAGTCAGGCACGGGATTCGTTTTGGGCTCCACATAGTCGATGCCTAAGCCACCACCAACGTTCACATGCTGGAGCTCGATTCCCTTACTGCGGAAGTAAACGTTGAAGTCGTTGGCCCGCTGGGCAAGTTGTGTGTAGCTCTCCAAACTCGTCACCTGAGAACCAATATGAAAATGGATTCCGGTTAACTGTATGTTGGCAAGTTGAGGCAGCTTGTCAATCACCTCGTCGATCTCTTTGGGAGGCAACCCGAATTTATTCTCCTTCATGCCAGTGGTAATGTAGTGGTGCGTTTTAGCGTCCACATTCGGATTGATCCGCAATGCGATCTTTGCCTTCTTGCCCATCTTACCCGCCAGCTCATTGATCACTTCCACCTCCTGAGCCGACTCGCAGTTGAAACAAAAGATGTCGTTGCTCAGTCCAACAATGATCTCCTCGTCCGATTTTCCTACGCCTGCAAATACAATTTCCTCCTTCGGAAAACCAGCAGCCAAAGCTGCCTTTACCTCATTGGCACTCACTGCATCGGCGCCCAAATGGTACCGCCTGATGATTTCTAATATGCGTGGATTCGCATTGGCTTTCATCGCATAGTGCACCTTATAGCCCTTGCTCAATCCGTGTTTTTTTACCTCATCCAACGACTTTCCGAGTAGCTCCAGGTCATAGAAATAGAAGGGGGTGGGTATATTTTGGATACTGCCAAGCAAAGAAGTGATATCGGCCATTAGAACTAAATTTTACTTTAAATAATGGAAATTAACTAATTGATTAAAAGATGATTACAAAATAGTTATAGATTTCATCTATGAGTACTTTCAGGCATAAAAACCTGCGGGAAGCTGCAAAGATAGCAGCCTATTGGAAGTCCTCATAAAATGTTTTGATCTCCTCCAACAGATTTCCAATATCAGCCGGATCCAAGGCCGCATGCAGAATGATTCTGCTGATTGGGCCGGACGTTGGCTTAGGATATGGAAAATGGGAAATGATGATGTTCCTACTCAGCAGGTAAGTGTAAAGCGGCTGGCTTTTCGAAAAGAAAACAGGCAACACAGGTTGAAAATTAAAGTGCTGCTTTACCAGCGAATGGCTCCCAAATGGCATCTGAAACTTACGGAGCTTTTGCAACTGACGAGCTCTTATCTTACCTCCTTTCAGGAGCGCATGGAGAAATGCGGGTGCCGACGGAGCGGCTCCCACAAACCATGGTGATTGGCGGATCTTCTTGATCAGGTTATGAGAGCCTGCGATAAAACCCGCCGCCAGTCCGGGTGCTTTGCCCAGCGAGGAAGTCACCACCCACTGCACATGCGACGGTAACTTCCGAAGCTGCGACGCCACCCCTTCTCCGTCCTTCCCGGTCAGCCCAATGCCGTGCGAATCGTCGACCACCAGCAGCACTTCGTGCAGGGTGGAAATGTCAGTGAGCCAGTCGAAGTTAACGGGGTTGCAAAAAAGCGGATCAGTGGAATTGCAAAGTAAGACCATCCGGCGAGGCAGCATTCCTTCCAGCTGCACCCTGATCATCGTTGACCAGCTGATGAAGTCACCATTGGTAGCGTCATCTGAATTCCTCCAAAGTGCTGGATGACAGCCGGGCGCATATTCCATGCTCCATTCCATGTCTTGCAGCACCTTGATCAGGAGCTGTCCAGAGGCAAAGCCAGACGAGGTGACCACAGCATCGCCTGTCGATAACCAGTCAGCTATGTGGCGCTCGGCCGCTTCAAAGAGACGGTACTGCACGTTGCCATTCCTGGAACCGGAAAAATGCACTCCGTATTTGTCTACCCCCTCTTTGATGAGCTCCTGGTATTCTTTATCAACCGACAGGCCGAGGTAAGAAGTGCCGCTGAAATAAAGCATTTCTTTACCATTGACATGCAGCGTTCTCCCTGGAAATTCCTCTGACCGCATCATTCGTTTCTACTTAAGGCTGGC
>TARA_R110002012_G_scaffold21521_1_pt1 | contig 61787 bp, 47 predicted proteins | sample TARA_R110002012 | Tara Oceans TARA_R110002012 (sample SAMEA4396515) | marine metagenome | biome: Westerlies Biome; feature: [DCM] deep chlorophyll maximum layer (ENVO:01000326); material: water (ENVO:00002006), including particulate matter (ENVO:01000060) such as... | depth 40 m
TATCCATCGAAACCTATCATGAGCCCATTGAACATTGACCCAAATATTAAAAAAGCTACAACGCTTCCCGCTTCTTTTTACCGAGACAGCCATGTGTTCGAAAGCCTCAGGGAGAAAGTCTTCGCCCGGTCGTGGCAGTGGATAGGGCAGGAAAGTCAGGTAGGCCTTTCGGAGAGTGTCTATCCGCTCACTTTGCTGGAAGGATATTTGGACGAGCCTCTTTTGCTGACAAAGGACAGCGATGAGCAAGTACGCTGTCTGAGCAATGTGTGCACACACCGGGGAGCATTGCTTTGCATGAATCCTGGAAGGGCCAAAAAACTCGTTTGTCAGTACCACGGACGGCGGTTTGCGCTGGATGGCCAGTTTGAGCACATGCCGGAGTTTGGTGAAGCAGAAAACTTTCCCAGAGACTGCGACAACCTGCCCTCGCTCGAGTTGCGCACCTGGTTTGGCTTTCTTTTCACCTCGTTAGCACCGGCGTTCGATTTTCAGCAGGTAATTGACGTGATGCAGGAGCGGGTAGGTTTTCTTGACCACACGAAGTTCCGTTTTGCGCCGGAGTTCAGTAGAGACTACCTGGTCAACAGCCACTGGGCCCTGTATTGCGACAACTACCTCGAAGGGTTTCACATACCATTTGTGCACAAAGACCTCAACGCCGTGCTCGACTACGGCACTTACACAACGGTGACTTATGACCATTGCAACCTGCAGATAGGGTACGGCAAACCCGGCAGCGATTGCTTTGAGCTGCCCAATGGCCACCCCGACTCCGGGAAAGTGGTTTCAGCCTGGTACTATTGGGTTTTCCCCAATATGATGTTTAACTTTTATCCGTGGGGACTTTCAGTGAACATAGTGAAGCCTCTCTCCATTGGAAGAACCAAAGTGAGCTTCCTTACTTATATATTGGATGAGGAGCGCTACAAGCAAGGAGCGGATGTGATGACCGACAAGGTAGAACGGGAAGACGAGTTTGTGGTGGAGGCTGTGCAGAAGGGCATTCGATCCAGGTTTTATCCGGGAGGCCGGTTCTCACCAACACGAGAGAAAGGCGTGCATCATTTTCACACCTTGCTGGCGAAGTTTGTTAAAAATACCGAGAAATAGGTATGTAGCGATAATGGTAAACCGGTACCTTTCGAAGTAACTAATATTTCACTCTAACCCTTACTTATTATGAAAAAGCTGCCGATCAATGTGTCATTTGTTTACAATGCTGAATTCCGACAAGGAGATCCACCAAATGATCCACCACCACCACCACCGGAAGATCCCAAACCAGGCCAAGAAAAATAAAATTGAATGAATCCGAGATTATTATCTGTAAGTCTAATTTTCATTTGTCCAATTGTTTGCGGTCAGGATTTTAATAAAAAGGCTGAAATAGACAGCCTTTTTTCAATTATTGCTAAGCATAGAAGTCAGAAGCCAGATTCAGCCTTGGCTACTTCCTTTTATTTGGAATCCATACTTCAAAGCCAGGAAAACGATAGTCAACTAGCAGAACTCTACTGGAATATGTCAACTGCTTTTTTTTATAAAAGTGACTATCCCAACGTGATAGATTTCGCCAATAGATCAATTAGTATTTTCCGATCGCTAGGAGATTCACTTAGAGTAGCTGACAACTACACCACATTGGGGAGTGCACATAAGTATCTTGGGCATGTAAAACAGTCCCTTGAATATAGCCTTAGGTCTATCGAACTAATGAAAGAGTATGGAACTCGAGTTGACTATGCAACATCCCTGTATGCGTTAGGTAATTATTACATGGAAATAAAAGAATATGACACTTGCGAAAAATATTATCTAGAAGCTTTAGAAATTCTGGAAACGACGGATACTCCAGCTAAACTTGCAGATATGTACTATAATATGGGAATTCTCGCCTCTATAAATAAAGGGCTAGAAGAGTCCTCTGAATTTTATGAAAAGGCGCTGACTTTGTATCAGGAAGCCGGAGACGATGCAAGTTTTCCGAAAGTATGGACTGCTATTGGGTACAATTTCTTTAAGCAGGAAAAATTTGCCAAAGCGCGAACCTATTTTCTAAATGCAGACAAAGGCCTTTCCAAATCTAGTAGCACATACAAATATTGCTATAACCTCGCTTCTCTTTCCAGAACCGAATACCAACTTAAAAATTATGCAGCGGCATTGGACTATGCCAAGCGAGTCGATGAAACGGCCACTGAAATGGGTGTATTGAGGTTTAGCATTGATGCACAGGAGCTATTTAAGCAAATCTATAATGCGCAAGGTGAATACGAAAAGGCCTACGAAAGCTTAGGCCGTTATCATACACTGTCAGATTCTCTCTATAGTTTGGAAAAAGAAAAGACAATCAAAGAACTCACCATCAAATATGAATCCGAGCTAAAGGAGCAGGAGATTGAAAAGCTTTCGTCAGAAAAAGAACTTCAAGAAAAAGAAATTCTTCTCGCTACCACTGAGAAGAATGCCTACATGATCGCTGTTGTGTTTGCTATTGCGTTGGCGCTGGCCATTCTGGCCTTTTTCACTCAAAGACAAAAAGCCATGCAGTTGCGAAGCGAAAAGGCCCTGGCGGAGCGAAATACGCAGATCAATTCACTGCTCCAGGAACAAGAGGTCAACACACTAAACGCCTTACTTGAAGGGCAGGAGAAGGAACGCCTCCGCATTGCTGAAGAGCTGCACGACAGGCTGGGGAGCCTGCTTTCGGCCATTAAACTCAACTTTAACGGCTGGATAGGGAAGCGGGATCTGAGTCAGGACGAGGTGGAGGACTATTCTGCCAAAACCAGCGGTCTGCTCGATGAAGCCGTCACGGAGGTCAGGCGGGTGTCGCACAACCTCTCCACCGGGCAGGTGTCTCGTTACGGCCTGGTTGGGTCCATGGAAGACCTGGCAGCCACTGTCAATCGCTCGGATAGCATCAAAATGAAAGTGCTGCATTTCAACCTCGGCGAGCGCTTGCCCATTGAGCTGGAAACTGGCATTTACCGCATTGTTCAGGAAATGCTGGCTAACGTGCTAAAACATGCGCAGGCCAATGAGTTTACCGTTCAGCTAAGCAAGACGGACAATAGCGTTATCCTGACAGCTGAGGATGATGGCAAAGGATTTGACTACAAGGAAGCCAGAAAGCGGGGAGGCATCGGCCTCCATAATATTGACAATAGGGTAAAGAAATTCGGTGGACAGTTCAGCGTGGACTCTTCGCCGGGAAAAGGAACCATTTTTACATTTGAATTTCCATTAGAGGCATGAGTGATATTAAGGTGTTGATAGCAGATGACCATCATTTGATGGTGGACGGCATTAAGTCGTTGCTAGACGATGTAGAGGGGCTGGAGATTGTTGGCGTGGCCAACGATGGAGAGGAAACCATGGTGTTTGTTTCCAGAAGGCCCGTTGACGTTATTTTGCTCGATTTGCAAATGCCCAAGATGAACGGCTTTCAGGTAGCAGAGCAGATCAAAAAGAAGTACCCGAAAATCCGCATCCTCGTGCTGACTATGTACGACAAGCCTGGCTTTATCCGTGAGCTGCTGGAGTCGGGTGTGGATGGCTATGTGCTGAAAAACACCGGCAAAGAGGAGCTTGTGCAGGGAATTATGACCGTACACAAGGGTGAGAAATTCTTTAGTAAGGAGGTTTCCGGGATTTTCTATGACAGCTTCCGGAAAGAGAAGGATGAAAACACCTTTCTCACTAGCAGAGAGATTGAAATCATTAAACTGATAGCACAGGAGCTTACTTCTCAGGAAATTGCCGAAAAGCTATTCCTAAGCCACTTTACGGTAGACACCCACCGCCGTAATATCATCAACAAGCTGGGAGTGAAAAACACGGCAGGCCTTATCCGCTACGCCTATGAGAATGGGTATTTTGATTTGCAGAACTAGGGGTTAAAGCTCCAAATAGCAAAAAGCAAACGTCAAATAAGTTCCAGGGCACAAAATAGGAAATTTCAAAAAGGAGTTTTATCAAGGCTGCATCTAATCGTTGCCTGAGCGAAGCTATTTCGTAGTCCGCCAGCTAGCGGAGAGAAATTCGCTATTTCATTTTCCTGTTGCCAGCAGTTACTTTCTCGTGATGCCCGTGGTCTGTCCCCCGACAGACCTTGACTAAACTCCTTTGTGGTGCCGAAGGGCTGGCAGGGGACAGCCAGGGTGCGGGAGACAAATCTCGAATGTGCAAAATGAGAAACTTCAAGCAGCCGCTTTGTCAAGGCTAAATCTAATCGTTACATGAGCGAAGCTATTTCGTAGCGTAGCGAAGAAATCTTTTGCTTCATTTTCCTGTTTCTAGCTGTTGTTTTTTTGTGATCCCCGTGGTCTGTCCCCCGACAGACCTTGAATAAACTCCTTTGCGGCGCCTACGGGCTGTCAGGGGACAGCCCAAGGGACGGGAACTTCAGCTATTTGAATTTGTGATTTACTTGAGATTTGACGTTTGCGATTTGTCTTTCTCAGTTTCAACTACCACTATTTTTACTAGTTTTAGTTTTGCCAGTTATTTCTGTTAAAACGGAGTATATAAATGGTGCATATTCTCCAGCAAGAAACCCATTGATTTAAATGAAACTGAAGCATTTCGTTCTGATCGTTGTTATCGGATTTTCTTACCAAACTAATGGTCAGGTGCTTATAAAACAGGCTAAAATTGATAGTCTGTTTGCAATTGTGGACGGCTTGAGTACGACTTTTCCAGATTCCTGTTTGTCCGCTGCGATTCCTTTGGAACCGTTACTTATTGAGATGGGAGATAAGGCGAAACTCGGCTTGTTTTATCGAAACATGTCGTTGGCGCATTCGAAAAAAGCCGATTATCTAAATACAATCAAATTCGGTCAAAAGTCCATTGAATTGTACAGAGAACTTGGTGACTCTTTAAGAGTAGCCTATAACTACAACACATTGGCGAATACCAATAAATACTTGGGAAACAGAAGAAAGGCTCTTGAGCTTTTGTTTAGATCGCTGGAATTGAGAAAAGCGTTTGGCTCACCTGAGCAATACACAATCGGATTGCACTCTCTGGGTAATTATTTAATGGAAATAGGTGAGTACGAAAGAGCAGAATATTATTTTTTAGAAGCTAAAAAGCTATTGTTAGAGTTGAATGACATATCAAGGCTTTCGGATTTATATACAAGTCTTGGGGTCCTATACGGAGTTCGTAAAGATTATGATAGATCATCTGAATTTTATGAAGCCGCTCTCGAAATGTTCAGAGAACTAGGAGAGGCTGGAGAATTCCCAGTTGTTTGGTATTCCTTGGGCTATAATTTTTTTAAGCAAGGTGATTTTCAGAAGGCAAAAGCATACTTTCTTAGAGTACACAGGAGCGACTTGAGGGCCAGAGACAAGTATAAATATTGCTATAATTTACTTTTGCTAGCCAGGGTGGTAAACCAGCTAGGAGATCACCAAGGGGCGTTAAGCTATTTAAAAATGGGGGATGAGTTGGCCAACGAGATTGATGCACTTGCGTATCGTAAGGAAGCCCAAAACTTATATTCCATTATTTATTCGGAAACGGGAGAATTTGAAAAAGCTTACAATAGTTTGGAGTTGTATCATGATCTGTCAGATTCTCTATATGGCTTTGAGAAAGAAAATACCATCAAAGAACTCACCATCAAATACGAAACCGAGCTCAAGGAGAAAGAAATAGAGAAGCTCACCTCGGAAAAGAAGGCGCAGGAGCAGGAAGTGCTGCTGGCTACATCAGAAAAGAATGCCTACCGGGTGGGTATTGTGTTGGCAGTGGCGCTGGCCATTGCGGTCTCGGCCTTTTTTGCACAACGGCAAAAGGCTAGCCAGCTCAGAAGTATGCAGGCGCTAACGGAACGCAATGTTCGCATCGATGCGCTTTTGAAAGAGCAGGAGGTAAGCTCGCTCAATGCCCTGATAGAAGGGCAGGAAAAAGAACGCATGCGCATCGCTGAGGAGCTTCACGACAGGCTGGGCAGTATGTTGTCGGCGATTAAACTCAATTTCATTGGCAGCACTGTCAAAAAAGACGTAGAACAAAAAAGCCCCGAAAACGAGACAGTCAAAACCACCCAAATGCTGGATGAGGCGGTGACCGAAGTGAGGCGCATTTCTCATAACCTCTCTACCGGTCAGGTATCCCGGTATGGGCTGGTCAGCTCCATGGATGACCTGGCAGCGAGGATCAATCAGTCGGACAGCGTGGTCATGAAAGTGATGCACTTTAACCTGGAAGAACGGCTGCCGGTAGAAATGGAAACAGGCATCTACCGTATTACCCAGGAAATGCTTGCCAATGTGCTCAAACATGCGCATGCCAGCGAGTTCATCGTTCAGATGAATAAGACAGAGAATAGCGTGATACTGACTGCGGAAGACGACGGCATAGGCTTCGACTACAAAGAAGCCAGAAGAAGGGGTGGCATTGGCTTGCAGAATATTGAAAATCGTGTGAAGAAGTTCGGAGGGCAGTTCAGTGTTGACACCGCTCCGGGTAAAGGAGCCATTTTTACATTTGAGTTTCCACTGGAAGCCTGAAAGAGATAAGAGGTGTTGTCAGACATTTGTTGAAATGTCAAAAGTCAATCTCAAATAAGCTCCAAGGCACAAAATGGGAAACCTCAAAAACCAACCTCCAACTCCGTGGTCTGTCCCCCGACAGACCTTGACGAAAGCCTTTTGCGATGTGTTGGGGCTGTCAGGGGACAGCCCAAGGTCACAAGACGAGCCAAGGTGTGGAAGCCTGAAAGAGATGGTAGGGGTTGTCAGACATCTGTTGAAATGTCAAAAATCAACCTCAAATAAGCAGTTGAGCTGCTACAAGGAAACCCCAAATAACAAATGACAAATCTCAAATAAGCTCCAAGGCACAAAATGAGAAACCTCGAAAACAACCTCCAACTTCGTGGTCTGTCTCCCGACAGACCTTGACTAAACTCCTTTGCGATGCGTTTGGGCTGTCAGGGGACGACCCAAGGTCAGAGGACGGCCCAAGTGTCGGTGGATCTGATGGCGTAGCAAGTTTCGGATTTCGCTTATTCGAATTTGAGATTTACTTGCCTTTTTTTGCGCTTGTTATTTGGGTATTGTTCTTTAAAAAAGTGCTATTCTCTCAATTTCAGCGCTTTCACTTCCTCAATATTCTTGCAACCAGCCAAGCCCATGTTGAGCTCAAAATCGGCTGCCATGTTCCTGATGACATCGTATACCCCCTCTTCTCCGTCAATGGCCAACCCGAAAGCATAACTCCTTGCCATGCAAACGGCCGAAGCACCGAGTGCCACCGCTTTCATCATGTCCGCCCCGGAGCGTACGCCCGAATCGAGCAGGATGGGGAAGTCTTCACCAACGGCTTTTTTCACTTCTGGCAACATTTCAATGGTGCTCACAGCGCCATCTACCTGTCTGCCTCCGTGGTTAGAAAGTATAATGCCATCCATTTCATGTTCCATGGCCATTTTCGCATCTTCCGGGTGCAGAATGCCCTTCAGCAGAATGGGTAGCTTGGTTCTTTTTCTCAGAAATGCGAGATCTTGCCAGGTAAGGGAAGGCCGGGAGTAGATATTGATAAATTGTCGGACGGCAGCCAGTGGTTCGCCAGAAAAAGCGTTTTTAAAGAAGTTGCCTGGGTAGTTGTTTAATAATTGAATAAGGGACAGAAAGGTGGTTGGCCTGATTTTCCTTTCCACAGGCGTTTCCTCGCCGATGGCTTTCTCTCTCAGCAGGCGCATAAACACCGGATCGCTGGTGTATTGAGCAATGCCCTTGGCTTTCAGGAAGGGGAGGAAGGCCAGGTCGAGGTCCCTGGTTCTCCAGCCGAGCATGGAGGTGTCGAGCGTTACCACGATAGCCGAACAGCCACAATTCTCGGCCCTTTTCACCAGGCTTTCCACCAGCTCATTCGACTTGCTCCAGTAGAGCTGAAACCACCTTGGGCTATCGCCCATGGCCCTGGCAACCGTTTCCATTGGCACTGACGCCTGATTGGAAAAGATAAAGGGAATGCCAGCTTTTGCTGCAGCCTTCCCCACCGCCAGGTCGGCTTTTTTGTGCACCATTTCCAGCACGCCCACTGGAGAGAGCAGCAGTGGTAGGGGAAGCTTTTGACCAAAGAGGGTAGTAGAAGTGTCCCTTCTTGATACATCGTTGAGCATGCGGGGAACAATCTTCCATTTTTCGAAGCCTGAGAGGTTTTCAGCCATCGTAGTCTCCCGACCTGCGCCTCCGGCAATATAGGCCCAGGCCTCTTTGCTCATTTTCTTTTTGGCGGCTTTCTGAAGTTTGGCAAAGTCGACAGGCACCTTTGGCAAAATACCCGCCATGCCATCAAGGTAGATTTTCTTTTGCCAGCTGAGGGCATCCATGGATTCGCTCATGTGTGTGTTGTTGTTATGCAAAATGCCCATCAAACCATTTGCTTTTCGGGCGTTCAGCATAGCTATTAAAAAATCAAACTAGCGTCATATCAATCTAATGCAAAAGGCGCACATTCTCAACTGATCACACCTCAATCCCGTCCACGGTAAGGCGACCTTCCTGCCAGTCATTGTTGAGAAGTACCATCACTTGCGTGAGGCCGGCACTGATCAACCGCTCGGCTGTTTCGCTGAAAAACCCAGTCATTTCTTGTGTGTGATGGCTGTCGGAGTTCATCATGATGGGAATCGACATGTCCTTCAGGTAACGGAAGATCCACGGCGAGGGGTAGCTCGTGGTGGTTTTCTTTTTATATAAACCCCGGGTGTTAATTTCCAGCATCAGCCCTTTTTCCTTCACAGCCTCCAGCGTTTCTACGATCTCCTTCTGGTACCACCTGTCGTTTTCGCTGAAAAGCAGCCCGTTGTTATTCTGCATTTTGATTTTATCGAGGTGCCCCACGATGGTAGGAGGAGCCTCTTCAATCATTTGTCTGGTAAGGGCGAAGTATCTTTGAACAGCAGCTTTGGCATCACCACCAAAAATAGATTGCAATCCATCGTTGAAAACTTTCGATGCTCCGTCTATTTCCCAGGGCGTGCCATCGGCAAATGAGTCCACAAAATGCACCGAGCCTATGCTGTAGTCCAGGTCAGCGTCGACAATCCAATCGCTGTTGACCGAAACAACACCAGGTATAAAGTCAACCTCAAGGCTGCTGTACACATCAATAATCCCAAAGTACTTGGCCTTGCAGTCCTGAATCTCTGTGAAATAGTCGGACATGCTCTCCTTTTTCATTGTCCATGGCCATGGAAATGGCGTAGGGGCGTGCGATGAAATCCCATAGGAGATCATCCCAAGCTCAACAGCCCGGCTGATATATTCTTCTGCTGTGCCTTTACCGTCGCAGTAATGCGTATGGCTATGGTAGTTTGTCCAACCCTTCATTTATACAATTTGCAAAAAAGAAGCGGCGTTTTTAGAAAAATTGTGATGAATGAAATGTTATGTGTGCCTCAAAAAATAGACATGAAAAATTTATTGATGACGATAACCACCAGGAGGGAGAAAAACAATGTTACCTCAACGATTAAAAGGACTTTGCTCCAGGTCTTTCCAATTTTCATTGAACTTAGGGGAAGTAGGTTTCTATTTCAATATTAATAATTCTTCACCTTTCATAAACGGTTGTTAATCAGAAGTTTTCCACAATCCGATAAGAATTTTGTTGATAACCTAACCCCGTGTTTCGTATCTTCATGCGAAAAATAGACAATCATGCGTAAACTATTATACATAGGTATTTCAGCGTTGATGCTGACTGCTTGCCAGCAAAAGGAAGTGAAAAATGAGCAAGCCGCTGTTGCTGATGAGGCGGTTTACGAAAGCTTTGGTGCCGCTATAACCGACGATCAGGCATCACCAGTAGCCCAACTTACAGCCATGGCTGGTGATTCAATTTACACCAAGGTGAGGGGAACCATTGTTGATGTGTGCCAGGCTAAGGGTTGTTGGATGAAGCTCGATCTTGGCAACAACGAAACTATGAGGGTAACCTTTAAGGACTATGGATTTTTTGTGCCAAAAAATGCCAAAGGCAGGGAGGTAGTGATAGAGGGAGTGGCGCTGAAGTCGTTAACGCCTGTTGAAGAATTGCAGCACTATGCCAAAGATGCCGGAAAGACCGACGAAGAAATAGCCGCCATTACGGAGCCTGTTCAGGAATTGTCTTTCGAGGCAGTTGGGGTATTGATGAGATAGAGGGAGAATGGCCCACATCCGTTCGGCATGTGGGCATTCAAACCTTAAATTTTGTTGTACGACGTAATGATCCCTTTAATCAGTGCCGAGCTGAAGCCCTGATGCTCCATTTCATTCAAGCCGGCAATGGTGCACCCTTGTGGTGTGGTTACCTTATCAATCTCATATTCAGGGTGTCGCCCGCCTTCAAGCAATAAACTAGCTGCTCCTTTTACCGTTTGTGTGGCAATTAGCTGTGCCACCTTGGCACTAAAGCCAATTTCGATACCTCCTTGAGAAGCTGCTCTGATGAACCTGAGCGCATAGGCAATGCCGCAGGCACCAAGAATAGTAGATGCATTCATCAGCTCTTCCTGGATATAGATGGCAGCACCAAGCTGTGAAAAAAGTTGCAAGACAGCTTCTGAGGCCTCCTTGTTACTCTCATCTCCAGCCAGGCAGGTCATAGATTCGCAGATGGCAATGGCTGTGTTAGGCATGGCCCGGTAAACCAACGCCTGCGCTCCCAGTATGGCCTTCATGTCCTGAATGAGTACGCCGGTAACCACCGATACAACGATAGGCCCCTTCTTTTCTACTGCGAACTTGATTTGCTGCAGCACCTCTTTTGTTTGCTTGGGCTTGATGGCAAGAATCACCATGTCGGCCGACTCGGTGGCCTGCACATTGTCAGCACTGATGTTCACACCCTTCTCAGCCAGCTGATCCAGCAATTGGACGTTTCGTCGGGTAACAGTAATGTCTTCCGCTTTGGCGTAGTTTTTTTTAATTATCCCTTCGGCAATCGCCACCCCCAGGTTGCCACCACCTATTATCGAAATCTTCATAAAGCGTCTGTTAATTGAATGTTTATCTAAGCGAGCGCAAAGGTTAATGAAAATTTGATCAAGAAGGAAATACGCAGCTCATTTCTGCTAAAAATCCCCCCGTTCCAACTCGAAAGGGAGAAATTGGCTGGGTATTTACTTTGGTTTGTGCACAGCGGTTTGATGATGATTTCGACAGCATTGCAAGCGGTGCTCAGGAATAAAAAAAAGGAGGCTCCATGCTCAGGAACCTCCCTTTGTAAAGTCATTAAGGCCGCCTTTTTACTTGAAAGCAGGAATTCCCGTGATATGATTTCCCAAAATCAGCAGGTGGATGTCGTGTGTGCCTTCGTAGGTCAACACCGATTCCAGGTTCATCATGTGGCGCATCATAGGGTACTCTCCGGTGATGCCCATACCGCCATGTATTTGTCTGGCTTCTCTTGCTATGTCCAGCGCCGTTGCCACGCTGTTTCTCTTGGCCATCGAAATCTGTGGTGTGGTGGCCTTGCCTTCGTTCATCATTTTGCCGAGCTTCCAGTTAACCAGCTGTGCTTTCGTTATTTCCGTAAGCATTTCGGCCAGTTTTTTCTGAATCAGCTGGAAGCTTCCGATCGGCTTGTCGAACTGAATACGCTCCAGAGCGTACCTGCGGGCTGCATCGTAGCAGTCCATAGCCGCACCAATCGCTCCCCAGGCAATTCCGTAGCGGGCGCTGTCGAGGCACTTCATGGGTGCGCCCAGGCCGCTTTTGCCGGGCAGTAGGTTTTCCTTGGGCACTTTTACATTGTCAAACACCAGTTCGCCCGTGCAGCTGGCTCTCAGCGACCATTTGCCGTGAGTTTCCGGCGTGGAAAAGCCTTCCATGCCTCGCTCTACTACCAGGCCATGGATCCGGCCTTCTTCGTTTTTGGCCCACACCACAGCGATGTCTGCTTTAGGGGCATTCGAAATCCACATTTTGGCTCCGTTGAGGAGGTAGTGGTCGCCCATGTCTTTGAAGTTAGTTTTCATGCCCGACGGGTTCGATCCAAAATCAGGCTCTGTAAGACCGAAGCAACCGAGCATTTCGCCACTTGCCAGTTTGGGCAAGTACTTCATTTTTTGCTCCTCGTTGCCATAACTATAGATAGGATACATCACCAGGGAGCCTTGTACAGACGCTGTAGAGCGCATGCCCGAGTCACCTCTTTCTATTTCCTGCATAATCAGGCCATAAGAAATATAATCCAGCCCGCCTCCACCATACTCTGCAGGAATGGTGGGGCCAAAGGCGCCAACTTCTCCGAATTTCCGAACGATCTCATAGGGAAAATGGTTATTTTCGGCCCAGTGTTCGATATAGGGAGTGATTTCTTTCTTAACAAAATCCCTTACTGAACTCCTGATCAGTAGATGTTCCTCAGTTAGCAGGTCATCAATTTCATAAAAGTCGGGAGATTCGAATAGGTCTTGTTTTTGATTTTTAATGGCTTGGGTGCCTGGGGTTAATGTATTTACGGACATGCTATTTTTTGGTTAAATCCCTTTAAACGTTCAAATTTACAACTAAAACAATTAATTCCTTTGTTTGATGAGCAATTCGGAAAAAGATCAAAAGATCGTATCTCAGATCAGAAAATTGGAGGAGAAGTATGAGGCGATGGGGCAAGATTTGTCATCGTATCTCGACGGTCTTTTGCATGCTGATTACCTTACCTACTGGGACTATATTCACCTCGATACCCTGCTGAGTTTGCAGACACCGAGAACCCGTTTTCCTGATGAAAAGATATTCATTCTTTATCACCAAATCACGGAGCTCTATTTTCAGCTGATAAGAAACGAAATGACACAGCTGTCGTTCGACGACGCTGATGACATCGGCCTTTTTAAAGTAAGGATCAAAAGGATCCTTCGCTACTGGAAACACCTGGTGGATTCATTTGAGGTAATGATCGATGGCATGGAGCCTTCCCAGTTTCTGAAGTTCAGAATGGCGCTGTTGCCTGCAAGCGGGTTTCAGTCTGCCCAATACCGACTGATAGAAATCGGCTCGACATCATTGATCAACCTGACGGATAAGGCCTACCGGGAGAGTGTGCACGGCGAACCTTCGGTGGAGTTACTTATCGACAATCTGTACTGGAAAAGAGGTGCAACGGAGCTGGCTTCGTCAAAAAAGACACTGACACTTCGCCAGTTTGAGGATAAATACCACCGTGAGTTCATTCAATTTGGTGAAGAGATCAAACACCGAACGATTTGGGACGTTTATCAGCAGCAGTACGAAAAGCGTCAGGATGAAGAACTTATAGAATTAATGAGGACATTAGACCAGGAGGCGAACGTGAAGTGGCCGCTTTCTCACTTTAAGTCGGCCACCAGGTACCTGCAAAGAGAACCTGACGTAATTGCTGCTACAGGCGGCACCAACTGGCAAAAATACTTGCCACCACGCTTTCAAATGGTTACATTCTTCCCTGGTCTTTGGAGTGAAACCGAGTTGAACCGATGGGGAAAGTCAATCGATGTAGTTGCAGCGCCAAGTCAATAACTAAATGGTAGCGACGGTCTTTAAACAGGTGTTCTTGCTGGCCTTTGGCCTTTTATGTGTCGTTCAGTCATTGACGGCGCAGGAGGAGAAGTCTGTTTACTATGACCAGGAAAAAAAGTACCTGAAGGAAAAATACCACGTTTCCTATGCCAACCCCCGAGAGCTACAGGGGCTTTACGAATCTTACTACGTGACTGGTAACAAGCAAATGATGGGCAACTACAGCCGGGGAACAGCTACGGGGCTGTGGGAGTACTATTATGAGAGTGGTGGGATAAAAATGAAGGGGTATCTCGAAAACGGAATCCCCTTCGGAAAATGGGAATACTTCTACGAAAGTGGCAAAAAGAGCATGCAGGGAAGCCTCTATGGCGAAGTGCGGGGAGGCAACTGGACGTTTTACTTTGAGCATGGAGACATAAAGAGTGAGGGGGCATTCAAAAATGGGGAACGCCAGGGTATTTGGAATTACTTCTACGAAGACGGAACGCTGAAGGCTCAGGCGTTTTATGAAAACGGCACAGGTATATATAAAGAGTTTTATCCATCAGGACAGCTAAAAGCACAGGGCTTGAATAAAGGTGGTAGAAGTGAAGGCAAGTGGGTATACTATTTTGAAGACGGAAGCAAGCAAGCTGAAGGCATGTTCAGGGAGGGTGAGCGAGTAGGGGATTGGAAATATTTCCACACCAATGGAGAGATTTCTGCAGAGGGGGCGTTTGAAGCCGGGACAAAGGAAGGCAACTGGAAGTATTATCACGAGGATGGAACGGTCAGTGCTGAGGGTAATCTGGCAGACGGTAAGAAAGATGGCTCATGGAAGCTGTTTGAAAGAGATGGACAAACGAAGGGAAGTGTTCTTTACCGTGACGGCTTTGGCACCTACACCGAGTACTTCGAGAGCGGTAAAATAAAGGTGAAAGGCGACTTGAAGGATGACGTGAAAGTTGGCCAGTGGTACTATTATTTTGAAAGTGGAGTGCTGGAGGGGGAATGTTTTTTCACTGACGGTGTGGGTGTTTTTCGGGGTTACTATGAGGACGGCACCTTGAAAATGGAGGGAGAGGTTCGAAATGGAGATAGAGTAGGCGAATGGAAACTCTACCACGAAGATGGCAGCCTGGCTGGGCTTTATAGGCCTATTTACGAGGATGATAAGCCAGTGTTCAGGCTTTCTGAAACCGAAAACCTTGTGCCCGACAGGGTGCCATATAACAAACCAGAGTACAAATTTAAAAATCGTAACTCCCGGTATTTTACGCCACGGGTCGGCGAATACAAGGGATGGATTTTTGCCACCAATCCCGCTGCGCCCCTGCTTGGGGGCTTACCGGTGTCCGTCGAACACTATTCACAGGAGAGACTGGGCTACGAATTTCAGTTTATTTATCTGAAACAACCATTTTTCAAAGGCTCCTCCTCTGTGCAGGACAATAAACTCTTTCTGCAAGGGAGCAGAATTAAGCTGCGCCAAAAGTTCTACGATAGCGATAACCTGTTTGGGATGTTCTACTTTGGCCAGGAGGTGGCATTTACCTCTATTGACCACCGTGCGCATATCATCGATTCGACGGGAGTGAACAACGGCCGTATTACAATCGGCACGCAGGAGCAGAAGATAGAATATGGGTTATTTCTTGGTAATCGCTGGCTGAGTGACCCCGGGGGCAGCGGCTTCACGGTGGACGCTTATATTGGAGCAGGTATCGGTTATAGGCTCCTGAGAAAGAATTATCAGGAGACTGCTGAACGAAATAATGTGTTTTCTGATTTAAACCAGAGCAATATTTCGTTTCCAATTATAATCGGGGTGAATATCGGATTCTTAGTCGGGCCCAAAAATGGCCCCGGTTTTTTCGTTAACTAGATGAGTAAAAAGACAGTAATACTAGGCGCCACCACCAATCCTCAGCGGTATGCCTATATCGCAGCTGACAGGCTTTTGAAGGCAGGCCACGAAATTGTTCCCGTAGGCATCAAAAAGGGAGAGGTCTTTGGCCATAAAATTTTAGACGTAACATCCTCGCCCTTGATAAATGAGGTAGACACCATTACAATGTATGTTGGCCCTCAGCATCAGAAGAGCCTTTACGACTATATTACCCAATTGCACCCAAAAAGAGTGGTGTTCAACCCTGGCAGTGAGAACCCTGAGCTTGAGGAGCTGCTTCGTAGTGAAGGAGTAGAGGTAGTTGAAGGATGTACACTCGTTATGCTTTCCACCAATCAATACTGAAAAAAGGCTGATTTCAGGTTTCCCGGATTTCGATTCATCCAAGGAAACACATAGTTGGGCGAAACCATGTCCTGCTTAGTCGAGTCTTCAACACCTGCTTGATTTAGCGCCGTACTTTTAGGAAGATTTAAGAATTTCTAAGAGTACGGCTATGAAGAATGTATTAGTTTATTTTGCCATTTTATCAGGAATATTTACTTCAGCGCAGGGTCAGTCAGTAATCAATGCCTATGCCAAAGTCACCAACGTTTCTGGTGCCAACCTTTCACTATCCAACGTAAATGAGACGTACGCCACTTTCGAAGCGGGTGAGAAACTTCTTATTATGCAAATGCAGGACAATGTAATTGGGACAAACACTGGGAACAATTCCAACTTTGGCAACATTGCAGCGATAGGAAGTGCCGGACTTTATGAGCAGGCCACCATTCAGTCCGTAACAGAATCGGCGGGTACTCCCACATCAATCACGCTCACTTCATCACTCACCAACACTTACTACACTGGCACCAACAGCTCTGTTCAGATTATCTCATTCCCTGAGTATGTCAACTACACCACAACTGCCGACCTCACTGCCCTTCCCTGGAATGGGAACGTAGGTGGTGTTTTTGCTATTGATGTCAATAATACCCTGACCCTTGCAAATAACATTTCTGTGAATGCTCAGGGTTTCGTCGGCGGCATACCAAATCCCACTGGAGATGGCAGCGCTTGTGATGCTGCTACCTACATTTCCAACTCCAATAGTTACGCCAGAAAAGGCGAGAGCATTTATAAAGTAACATCTACCAACTACCGTGCTGCCAGAGGTAAGGTAGCCAACGGCGGCGGTGGTGGCAACTTCCACAATGCCGGCGGTGGCGGTGGTGGTAACTACACTACAGGTGGTACTGGCGGCCCAGGTTGGAACGGCTCTGCTGGCGGCTGCACCCCTACATCCGGTGGCCTTGGAGGATTGGATCTTAGTGACTACATCACTGCATCGAGGGTGTTCATGGGTGGCGGCGGCGGAGGCGGCCAGCAAAACAACGGGCTGTCTCTTACAGGTGGTGCCGGCGGAGGAATCATCATCATCAGGGCTTCAACTATTCAAACCAATGGCGGCTGTGGCGGCTTGTCAATCACGGCAAATGGTGCAAGTAAAGGCCTTACAGGAAACGACGGAGGTGCTGGTGCTGGTGCTGGAGGATCGATCGTCTTCCAGGTAAACAACTGGAGCCTGAGCTGTGCTGTTGCCACAGAGGCCAACGGAGGAAACGGAAGTTCTGTTAACGACGGTAGTACCCACGGCGGTGGCGGTGGCGGCGGCAAAGGAGTGATTATTTTCTCCGGAACAGTGCCGGCAACCAATTTTTCTACAAGCAACGCCCAGGGTACTGGTGGTGCCAATGGAACCGGCGGAGGCGCAGGAACTGCCGTCGCCGGAGGCGCAACTCCTTCGAGCGCAACGGCCGATGCCGATGGTGTTATGGAGTCTTCTTCAGGTGTGTTGCCGGTTGAGCTTCTTAACTGGAACGGAAAGGAAGTTGACAATCAGGTTCTACTAACCTGGACTACTGCCGCTGAAAAGAACAACCATTACTTCACTATTGAAAGATCTTCTGATGCCAAAAATTGGGAAGTCTTTGAAATAGTGGAAGGAGCAGGCACTACAGACCGCAAAATGTATTACGACCTGATGGATGAAGAGCCAATGCCTTCAACCAACTACTACAGACTGTCGCAAACTGACTATGATGGAACCACTGAGGTGTTTGAAATAGTGTCGGTGAAGCTCGACCTTTTTGAGACGAATTTGCTGCTATACCCCAATCCTAGCAACGGATTGTTCAAGATAAAACTGCCCGAAGTACTGCTGGAGGCCGACTATGCCATACAAATGTTTGACGTCAATGGAAGAGCGGTTGAGACCAATGTAAGTCAGGGGTGGGGAGAAGTGGCTGTGGATGCAACCTCGTTGTCAACGGGATACTACTTTGTGAAAGTAGTCGTCGGTAGCTACGTTCAGAATATCAAAGTAATTATCGATTGATAGCTTATTTATATCTGAATATCAGTTAGTTATGTCTTATTCCAAAAGCTCTGCTTGTCCGGTAATTGCTACGATGGAAAGTTTAGAAGTAAGGTGTCTTACCAACGATCGAAATTCTGGACTGTATGCAAGTTGGCTATCGCTTTCCATTCCAGACCGCTGGTTGGATCGCATCTGGCTTGGCGGACGGCCGCTGAAATTTGGTCTGCGAAATGGTAATGTTCAACGAAATTTTAAGGGAGTTAGTCGACACTTTCCATTTGACATCTTAATGATACCTAAATTCATTTCATCTAAATAACAGTGCCATGAAGTCAACGCTAATTGTTCTCGCCTTTTTATCTGTAGCACTTCTAAGTGCCGAAGGAAAAGCCATTACTGATGGAACGAAAAGAGTTAATAACGATACTGAAATTTTCGATGAGGAGGTCACCAACCATGGTGGGTCGCAAGACAACTGGAGGTTGGACTTCGAGGGAGAATTACTGGATGTTATGTTCGAAGTTAGCCCGGAACATTGGCCAATCGCAGATGATCAGGTAAACGCCATTGTGGGCGATGACTATAGTAAAGGCGCACATGCCATATTTCCGGAGGTTTCTAAATTGAACCTAAGGAGCTGGACAGCCACTTCTACAAATGAGCAAGTGGAACTTTCCTGGGTTACAACCAGCGAAAACAACAACAAGTACTTTACCATAGAAAAGTCGTCTGATGCCCTCAACTGGTCTGTTTTAGGCATCGTAAAGGCTGCTTGTACAAAATCCAGTGAAACGCAGTACAAGTTTGAGGATAAAAACCCATTGCCGGTTGCCACTTATTATCGACTGTCGCAGACAAGCAGCGAAGGAGCAAGGGAAGTGTTTGATGTGCGAAAAGTAACAGTTGATTTTGCTGACCACAAACCAGCAGTTCACAAAGCCAAAGAACAAAAAGCATTCGAAATCAGGCTGGAAGATGCTCTGTACGATCTGGGATATGCAACAACGGTGCTTGATCGCAATGGCGCTCCTGTTGAATTTAGTATGACGCAAGAATCAGATGGAGTTCTCTTTGATGTCTCGTCTCTTGCTCCGGGTCACTACTCAGTGAAGTTTGATATCGGCGATTACGACGAGCAATTCGATGTAGTAATTGACTGACCGTCGACCATTATGCGGCTAACCCCTAAGCTGCTTTCTATTCGGGCGTTGAAGCGCACCATCTAGTTGGCCATAGCCTTGTAGTCAATAAGGATGTCATTGGCCGTCATGTAGTTTTTTAGGAATTCCACCGTGTCCGCTTCTTTACCTGTGAAATCCTTAATGAGCTCATTGTTAAAAAAGAAAACCTTGAGCTCATCGAGTTTTGTTACCTCTCTCGGAAAATCCCTGATATCATTGTTAGATACTTTTAACTCTCTTAATTTTTTCAAAGTCAGAACAAACAAAGGAAACGCACTGAGATAATTGTTGTTGACGTGGAATATCTCCAGATTATTCAGTTTCCCAAACTCTTCAGGCAGGTAGCTAAGCCGGTTGTGGTGAAGGTACAGGGCTTTTAGACGTGGCAGGTCTGCAATTTCAGCCGGAACAGAATAGAGCTTGTTGTAAGAAGTATACAGTATTTCCAACTCACTGAAATTGTTGATGGCCGGATCAATCACCTCAAGTTCATTATGATAGATGTCGATCACCTTAAGCTTTCTCAGATTGTAGAAACTTGCAGGGAGTTGCCTGATCCTGTTTTTGTACATTGAAAAAGCTTCCAGTTGTTCAAACCCGTCGATCCAATCAGGAATGTCAAGAATCGCATTATTGTTGAACTGCAGGTTGTTGAGTTCTTTCAGTGCCAGCAGATTTGGTGTGAGGTAGTTGATGTCGTTGTTGTCTAAATTCAATAGCTGCAGGCGTCGGAGGGGACGCAGGTTCTGTCCATCTGTTTGAATGCAGTTGTTCTCCAGCTTCAGGGCCCTCAGTGTTCTGATGCGGCCGGTTCTCGATGGGAGGCTCGTTAATTCATTGTTCATCATTACCAGTTCTTCAATTCTCCGAAGCCTGTTTATCTGCCTGGGGACTTCATCAAGGTTATTTTGATTCAAATAAACCTTGCTAATCTGCCAGTTCCATCCTGCGGTCAATCCCAGGCTGTCGAGCCGATTGTACGAGAGGTCAACTACGTCCAGCTGCTTGAGTTTTCGCAGTTTACCAGGGAGCCTGTCAATAAAATTGCTTCTCAGGTCAAGTGACTCAAGTCGCTTTAACTGATAGACAAATGCCGGTATCTCCCTCAAACGATTCCCTGACAAATCAAGCCTTCTCAGGGAATCGAGGTGAACGCCAGCCAGGTCATCGGGATTAAAAAGAGTGCTGCTTAAACTTAACCCTGTAATATGTGGATAGGCAGCTAGAATGATACCTAAACTGTCTGTTTGACAGTGCGAAAGGTTAAGAAATTTAATGGTGTCTTTTTGGGTGTTGGCAATAGCGGTTCGCCAATTAAACTCCCCCATTTCAATCGAAAATTTGGTTCTCACTTCGCTGCCTTTTTTTGAGGCAGACGTCGATTGAGCCCAAAGAAAAACTGGGAAAATAATGATTAAAAACGATAACACTGCATATTTGCTTTTCATACCTTAAAACTAAGGATTTAGTTGATTATTTCCTACTGTTAAACATGTATAAGAGTGATAATTATACTATTTTTGACGAGCTTAAAACTGAAAGATGAGTGACGAAAAAGGAAGTAACAAAAGCAACAATTATTCAGCACAAAATATCCAGGTCCTTGAAGGACTAGAGGCCGTAAGAAAGAGGCCGGCCATGTACATAGGTGATGTGGGCATTAGAGGCCTTCACCATATGGTTTGGGAAGTAGTAGACAACTCCATTGACGAAGCACTGGCAGGCTATTGTGACCTTATCAAGGTGACAATTGAAACTGATAACTCCATTCTTGTCGAAGACAACGGTAGGGGTATTCCCACCGACATCATGGAGAAAGAGCAGAAGTCTGCCCTGGAGGTAGTAATGACTGTGCTCCACGCCGGAGGTAAGTTTGATAAAGACACTTACAAAGTATCAGGTGGTCTTCACGGAGTAGGTGTTTCTTGTGTGAATGCGTTATCGACCCAATTGGTTGCCACAGTCCACAGAAACGGCAAAATTTATCAGCAGGAATTCGCCAAAGGTATACCCCAAACCAAGGTAAGTGAAATTGGCGAAACCGATCAGCGTGGTACTACGATCCATTTCAAGCCCGACGGGAGCATTTTCACGTCGCTGGAATATAACTACGAAACAGTGGCCAGCCGATTGAGGGAATTGTCTTACCTCAATGCCGGTATACACATCACGTTGACTGACAAGCGGAACCTCGATGACAATGGTCTTCCTGTCAGTGACGATTTCCATTCGGAAGGAGGGCTTGCCGAGTTTGTTGAATACCTCGACTCCACAAGGGAGAAGCTTATTCCAGCGCCTATCTATATCGATGGTGAAAAGGGTGATATCCCTGTGCAGGTGGCCATGAACTACAATACCTCTTACTCCGAGAACGTGGTGTCGTATGTCAACAACATCAACACCATTGAAGGAGGTACGCATGTGGCTGGCTTCAGAAGGGCACTGACACGTACATTGAAGGCTTATGCCGACAAGTCGGGGCTTCTCGACAAAGTGAAGATGGAAATTGCCGGCGATGACTTCAGAGAAGGGCTTACAGCCGTTATTTCGGTAAAAGTGGCTGAACCTCAGTTTGAAGGACAAACCAAAACCAAACTTGGTAACTCCGACGTAATGGGCGCTGTTGATACCACTGTTTCAGAGATGCTGCAGTATTATCTGGAAGAGCACCCTAAGGAAGCTAAGATGATTGTTTCTAAGGTGATTCTTGCTGCCCAGGCACGTCATGCAGCTCGCAAGGCCCGTGAGATGGTGCAGCGCAAAAACGTATTGTCAGGCACAGGTCTTCCGGGTAAACTGGCCGACTGTTCTGACAAGGATCCCGCTGTGTGTGAATTGTATCTTGTGGAAGGGGACTCTGCCGGTGGTTCGGCCAAGCAGGGCAGAGACAGGAAGTTCCAGGCCATTTTGCCTTTGAGAGGTAAGATTCTGAACGTCGAAAAAGCACAAGAGCATAGGATATACGACAACGAAGAGATCAAGAACATGATCACAGCGCTTGGCGTGAGCTTTGGCACTGAGGATGATGAGAAAGGTCTCAACATGGAGAAGCTTCGTTATCACAAGGTGATCATTATGACGGATGCGGACATTGACGGAAGTCATATACGTACGCTGATCCTGACATTCTTCTTCCGTTACATGAGAGCCTTGATTGAAAAGGGCTACCTCTACATTGCACTACCGCCTTTGTACCTTTTGAAAAAGGGCAAAGAGGAGCGTTATGCCTGGTCGGAAGACGACAGGATAAGAACTGCCAAGGAAATGGCTGGCGATGGTAAAGAAGATTCTATTGGTTTGCAGCGCTACAAAGGTTTGGGTGAAATGAACCCGGAGCAGCTGTGGACAACAACGATGAACCCTGAGTTCAGGAGCCTGAAGCAGGTGACCATAGAGTCGGCGGCAGAGGCCGATCATCTTTTCAGCATGCTTATGGGCGATGAAGTGGCTCCAAGGCGTGAATTCATTGAAAAGAATGCCAAGTATGCGAAGGTAGATGTTTAAATAATCGAATCGGAAAAGCTAATTTAGGGTTCGACAACATCGAACCCTTTTTTGTTTATAAATACAGACTTACATGAGCGACCTGATCCTTAAAGACCGCTATTCAACACAAATAGATAACAGTCAATACATTAGCCGGGATTTAAGCTGGCTGAAGTTCAACCATCGGGTGCTTGATCAGGCCAAAAAGGAGGGAAGACCCTTGCTCGACAGGCTGAAGTTCCTCGCTATTACGGCTTCCAATGCTGATGAGTTTTTCATGATCAGAATGGGCTCGCTGTACAACTACCTGGACTATGGCAAGGAAAGAGTGGATCTCTCCGGGCTCAAGGCAATTCCGTTCAAACGCAGGCTCTTAAGTGAGTTCAAGATTTTTACGAAAGAGCAGACAGACTACTTTGTGGAGCACCTTTTGCCAGAACTCCCAAAGAATGGTATAAAGATTACCCAGGTAGAAAACCTGCAAAAGAAGGAGCAGGAAAGAGTTAAAAACTACTTTCAAAAAGTGGTCCACCCCATGCTCACTCCAATGGTGTTTGACTCATTTCACACTTTTCCTATCCTGGTCAATAACGTGCTTATTTTTGGTGTGGTTACCAGAAGCAGGGAGGAGCATGAGGAGAAAAGGAAGATGTCTTTTATTCAGATCCCCACCAACCTTCCCAGGTTTTATGAGATAGAACGGAACGATACATTTTATTTCGTGCCGATAGAAGACATTGTCAGAACATATATCGACTCGTTTTTCAAGAACGTCGAAATAATTTCTGAGACCTTATTTAGGGTTACGAGGAATGGTGATTTTACTTTGGAGGAGTCGGAGGATCTGGAGGCCAACTTTATCGATGAGCTAAAGAGTAAGCTGAAAACCAGGAAAACAGGAAGAGTCGTTCGGATCGAGGTGGAGGATAAATACGATAAGTGGCTCATAAAGCAATTGAAGCTGAGGTGGGAGCTGGACGAAGAAAACGTTATCACTGTCCACAAACCTGGCTTGATGGATTACACCGGCCTCTGGCAGATCGTGAAACACCCTGAGTTTTCGCACCTCTGCACACCTATTCCAGCTCCGGTTCAGCCGGTCAGTATCAGTCAGGATGCCGACGAAAATATCTTCAAGATACTGAAGCGTAGGGATATCATGCTTCATCACCCATACAACTCGTTTGAGCCGCTGATGAACCTGCTTGAAAAGGCAGCAGAGGATCCTCACGTATTGTCGATCAAGCTTACTATTTACCGGCTGGCTAAGAATAGCAGGATTATAGAATCGCTGTTAAATGCGGCTGAAAATGGGAAGCACGTTTCGGTACTTTTTGAAGTCAAAGCACGATTTGACGAAGAGAACAACATGCGGGAGGCCAAGCGACTGCAAAAGGCCGGGTGCTTTGTGATCTATGGGGTAGGGCTATTAAAAACCCACACGAAGCTGATGCTGATCGTGCGTAAGGAGGGGGAGAAGGTTACCCGCTATGTGCACCTTGCCAGTGGTAACTACAATGAGGCCACCGCCAGATTGTATACCGACGTAGGCATTCTAAGCACCAACGAGGTGTACGCCAGCGACGTGTCGGAGTTCTTTAACGCCATTACCGGGCATTCTTACCCTGAAAAATATGAGAACCTGATCACAGCACCGAGGGAAATGAGAAACTCGTTGATAGAGCTCATTCTCAATGAAGCGAAGAACGCCACCTCAGGCTTACCTAGTGGCATAGTCATCAAAATCAATTCGTTGCAAGACATCGACGTGATCAATGCCCTCTACCAGGCTTCGCAGGCTGGTGTCCAAATAAAGCTGACAGTTCGGGGTATTTGTTGCCTTCGCCCCGGCAGAGCCGGGCTAAGCGAGAATATTGCCGTGAGCTCGATTGTAGGAGAGTATTTGGAGCATTCCCGTATCTTTTACTTCCACAACAATTGCGAACCAAAAGTGTATGCTGGAAGCGCCGACATCATGGTAAGGAGCTTTGATCGCCGCCTGGAATCACTTTTTCTGATTAATGATCCATTCCTTAAAAAGCAAGCCATCAATATTCTGAAGTTCAACCAGAAGGATAACTACAACAAGTATGTGATGCAGGAAGACGGTAGCTACGAAGCTGTTCAACCAGGGGAAAATGAACCGATTTTCAACATCCATAAGGAGTTTTACCGGGTAACGAGGGACATGATTGAGAATGCGAGCCTCTTTTAGGCTAACTTTTCTTTTCCACGTTGAGCTCAAGGTAGCCAGTAACTGCATCGGGGAGCCGCTTGAAAACGACTCCTTCAAGCTCGGCCAAGACAATTTCAGCAGTTGTATAAATTTCGCACCCGTCCATCAGGTGGCCGCCGATAGTTTTCCCATCACCGTGTGATAATGAGATGTGCAGGTGAATACCGTGCCTGGAGAGAGTGCCTGTTAGCGATACAATTTCGTATTTGCCTTCGGTTATTGTGGTAGTGTTGCTATCGGCATACCGTATCGCTGCTTTTTTAAGGCTTCCAACACAAGTAGTGATTGCGGCAGCATCAACCTTATGCGTCTTAGCCCAGGCCGAAAGCGCTTCTCTAAGCATTTGCCCGGGCACCAACCTTATCGTGTGAAAGGAAGCTGACTTGGCCTTCATATCGTATTATCTTGAATGATAGTCTGAAGTTGCTCGTTGTACTCCTTTAGTCGGGCGAGCAGTCTTTCTTTCGATTTGTCGCTATCGAGCTCTATTTTTTGACCATCGTCAAACTTGATGTACGCCTGGCAGCTCTGCGATTTGAAGTCAAATTTTGCTCCGCTTCGGCTCACCATCCGTTCTGACTCCACTATTTTGTTGATAAAAATTTTCTCGATGCCAGTATAGTCTTTCCAGGTACCGCTTTGAAACCAAAGTAAAGACACAAATTCTTTGTATTGCTTTTGAGAGGTGTCAAGAGACAGCCCATATCTGGCAGTAAGCATAAGTGCTCCTAAAAAAACGGAAGCGGAAGAAACCAGAAAGCCGAACAGGTTGATGTGCTGAGTGAAAAATATGATGGCAAAGACTAAAGCAAGGATGCCAAAGAACCTGAATTGCTTTGGCAGCACATATTCGTGCATGATATTGAGAGGCTCCATGGCACTAAATTTTTCGAATAGATGAAGTTACAATTCAATGGATAACAAAAAAAAAGCCACCTCGTTGGAAGTGGCTTTTATCAATTCGGTTTTGATTTTGTTAGTGTGCGGCTTCAACGGCAGGCTTCTTACCTTTCTGCCAGAAGAAGAAGATGGTGAATGCCACTATCAGGATGCCTGGGAAGAATAACATGGTAGTCAACGTCTCTTGTCCTGCGGCCAATTCCAGCGCATCTCCGGTAAGGCCCTGCGACAACGCTTCAGCTCTGGCATCGTCAATCCATCCTCCAATAATTGGCTGCCAGATAGAGGTAGAAAACATACCCACACCGCCAACGATCGACATACCGAGAGCACCGCTAAGGGGCGCCCGTTGCGCAACTGCTCCAACCATTACTGGCCAGAAATAGCAAACGCCAATGGCAAATATAACGGCTGCAGCGTAAGCCGTAGGGCCGGTAACTGTACTGAATAAGTAGATTCCTATGAAAGTGAAAATAGCTCCTCCAAGTAAAACACCGGTTTGGCCGAGAGCTTTTACAACCGGGCCGGCGAAGAATCGGCCTACTGCCATTACACCTGTGGTTAACGCCAATAACACCATGCCGCTAACGCCACTGCTATTGAGTACAATGTTTACCCACTGCTGAGGACCAAATTCTGAAATGGCTGTAAAGGCCATGAACACAAAGAGGAAAATGTAAACTGGTGAGATCATCGCCTTGAAGTTTTCAGCCAATGAAGACTGGCCTTCAATCTTAGGTTTAGGGAATGTTTGTCCCCAGAACAGGTAAGCGTAGATAAGTGTGGGGATGATAAGCACCCAAATTTGAGACTGCCAGGTCATGCCTGCGTCGGTCATGAACTTTGAAATAAGGCTACCAATAACAATGCCCCCAGGGAACCACATATGGAACCTGTTTAGCATTTTATTCATCGTTGTACCCGAATAGGAGTCAGCAATCATCGGGTTACATGCTGCTTCAGTACAGCCGTTGCCAAAGCCAATGAAAAGTGTCGAGATGATCAGGGTCCAGTAACCACCTGCATAGATGGTGAGCAGAATTCCTATGGCATGTGATAAGAGGGCCACCTGCATGATAACTTTAGGGCCTACTGAGTAGTAAACCAGCCCCCCAATGATCATGGAGATGGGAAAGCCCAAAAACCACATTGAATTGATGAAGCCAAGTTGTTCGGCAGTCAGGTTGAATTCCTGGCCCAGCTGGGGTAAAATTCCCGCCCGAATCGAAAAGGTGAAGGCAGTAGTGATCAGCGCAAAGCAACTGCCGTAAAATAACCTGTTCTTGTTATCTGTTTCAGACATGTGTAGTGTAGTTTAAGTGGTTCATAGAATTCCCTGAAATTATCATTATTTAATTTTTTTTAATATCCCTTTCACGTAAAAATACTTTTTACTAAATTTATTGTCACAAAAGCTAAATATTATGGAGTTAAGAGCTTTAAGCGACAATAATGTTAGCATGAGCAATGTCTCATCCTACGATTCAAGTCATTTTGATGACCAATATAAGATAAAGATTACTTCGAAGAAGCTTCATTCGGGAAGATGCCAGGTAAAATTTTATGCAAGTATTGCTGATCGCAAACAACTGTATGGCTATGTGCTGGTGAATGCTGAGGAAACACTTAAAAAAGTGATGGAGAGAATCCGTATGCGGCTTGACCGGATGAATACCAGTGATTCATTTCATCACATTAATTTGTACAGCATCGGCAAAAAGGATGCTGACGACCTTAACTTTATTATTTTTGACGCCTGATAACGCTATTGACATGGTTAATATAAACGAGAACATACGTTTTTTGAGAAAGCAGAAAGGGCTGACACAAGAACAGTTTGCTGAAAAAGTAGGCATCAAACGGTCTGTCGTAGGAGCGTACGAGGAGGGGAGAGCATCCCCGCCACTTGAAACACTTCTTAAGATGGCCGAGCTTTTCCAGATCACAGCGGACGATTTTATCAGTAAAAACCTGAGCAAAGGAGAGGAAGCATCGCCGATTGGGGCTGGTGGAAATTCACCCAAGTTCAAAGTGCTGTCTATTACTGTCGATAAAGATGACAATGAGAACATAGAGCTTGTTCCGCAAAAGGCCTCTGCGGGCTATCTGAATGGTTTTGCTGATCCGGAATATATCGAGGAGCTACCACGTTTTCAGCTGCCCGTGTTGCCAAAAAATGCGACCTACAGAGCGTTTGAGATTAGCGGCGATTCCATGCTGCCTCTTGAAAGTGGCACTATTATCATAGGCCAATACCTGGAGAGTTCGAATGATATAAAAAATGGGAAAACCTATGTGTTGGTGACCAGCAAAGAGGGTGTTGTTTACAAGCGGGTATTCAATTACCTCAAGGACAATGGCAAGCTCTATCTGGTATCAGACAATTCTGTTTACACGCCCTATGAAATTCAGGGAAGTGAGGTGCTCGAAATTTGGGAAGCAAAGGCTTTTATTAGCTTCAAATTTCCTGACGATGGAAAATCGTCAGAGTTGAGCCTGGAAAAGCTCACGCAGATAGTGCTGGAGTTGCAACAGGAAGTTGTTAAGCTGAAGGACCGGTAATAAGGTCTTCAAATGCGGCTTCGAGTTTGGTGAGCCATTCTTTCTTTTTGCTGATATGGAGGTTGGCCTTTGACAGGTTGAACCATTGACCACCCCCAATATTCAGGAAGGTATCTCCCTTGGTATTATAGTTTGGTTGCACGTCCTCCGGGTAGTATTCGGCGATGTAAATTTGCTTTAGTACCTTCCCAAGCTTTTCCCAGGGTATTTTTTTGTTGACGACCAGGCCACCCAATCGTTCCTCAATGAAGGCTTCTCTTTTTTCAAATGAGCCTTTCAAAGAAAGCTTTCTTTCGCCCTTCACAAAGTCCATCTCAAGTGGTTTTTCAACCTTAGCAGCTTCAATGCAGGCTTGCTGCAACTCCTGAAGCCAATACTCCCAGCTGCCTGTGTTGGCGGGATATTTTGCCTCATCCCCCGGAAGGGTCACTTTTATTTTGCACCGACTCAGCTTATCGGCCTTGCCACTCCAGGTAGTTTTTTTGATCAGCTCTTCCAACGACTCATTCCACACGCCGGGAAGTGAGCCCGACCAGTTGATGTCATCATCTCCAGTGAACCCTTCATTGAGTATTTCGTCCTCTTCAAGTGCTTCTCTGTCGGTATAGGTGAGTGTAAATGAAACAGCTACACTGTCAGCGGGTGCTAGCTCTGCATGGATATGAAAAGAATATGGGGCAGGGATGTTCTGTGTGAAATAGTCAATGGAGATCGTGTTGGTCATGTAGTAGTGCTTCAAAGGACAAATTTAAGACAAAACTGAATCAACTGTTTTCAATTTGTCGACTTTGCCCGACGATGTTTTTATAAAGTGCTCTAAAATGTAAATGTGCTTCGGGGCATGATAGGCTGGGAGCTTGGCCTTTAAGGTTTCAATTAGACCAGAGACTTCGATATTTTGAGCCGACTCAATACATAGAACTAACCTTTGGCCCAGTTTTTCGTCAGGCACCCCAGATGTGAAGAACTGTGCGCCGGGCACCACAGCGTCGAGTTCGGAGGCAATGAGTTTGTCCACTTCTTCAGGAAAAATTTTGACACCTCCTGAATTGACAACATTGTCGTAGCGCCCTTTCCATAAAAAGGTGGAAGGACTTGTTAGTTCAACGATGTCATTGGTGGTCACCGGTTGGTTGCCAGTCACCTCACCTGTTATCACAAGGCATCCTCGGTCATCAGTTGCTAGTTCAATGCCGGGCAGCGACATAAACTCGTCTGAGAGGTCTTCACCATTTAGGTGCTTTAATGCCACGTGGGATATGGTCTCCGTCATGCCGTACGTATGGTACACAGGAGGGGCAGTCGAGGTTAATTTTGTCAGATAGTTTGCCTGAACAGGCGCTCCTCCAATGAGTACGGCACTTGCCTTGTTCAAAATTTGCGGGGCTGCGTCGAGCAAGTTGTATAATTGAAGAGGAACGAGGGACATTAAGCCCAACGAGGGCAGCGCATCAAGCTGATCCATTAACCGGGTGGTCGGAGTAATGATCTGCAAGGGCAGGTCATGAATAAGTGCACGCACCAATTGCATTTTTCCTCCTATGTAGCGGGCATCAATGCAAACCGTAACCGGTGTCTTCTGGGCGATTTTCAGGAAGTTGACTGTTGCCTTAGCGCTGGCGATCATTTGGTTCCTGGTCACTTCAATTTCTTTTGGAATGCCGGTGGATCCTGATGTATGGAGGGTGAACCGATTTGAGCCTGACAGCCATTCTTTGATGAATAGGAGAATTCCCTGTTCGTAGTTGTCGAATGTACTCAAGTCGTCAGCTGATGTCAAATCAACCCTTTTGTCGTTCAGCCAGATGGTGCTATTGTAAATCAATCAGTGAAGGTGTATTAAGTTAATGATCAAATGATGGCAAATAATAGATTTGTTGGACTGAATTTATATTTTTGATTTTCCATCAAATATAAGTTGATAACACTACTAGAACTTGACAGAGTCTGATTTTTTACTGGTTGAGCGGTTACGCAATAAGGAGGAAGGGGCATTTGAGATTGTTTTCAACTCGTTCTACTCGATTCTTTGCAGCTATGCTAACAAATACCTGAATGACCCGGAGTCGGCGGAAGAAATTGTGCAGGACGTATTTGTTAAGTTTTGGGAGAAGTGCGAGTCGCTGGCTCCCGACTCGTCTGTCAAATCTTATCTGTTCAGGTCGGTTCACAACACTTGCCTTAACCACCTGAAGCATTTGAAGGTAAGGGACGCCTACAAGCATTATGTTGTCAACTACCTCGAAAAAGAATCAACCTACGCTTATGGGATTCACGAAGAGCCGGATTTGGAACAAAAGATTGAGGTGGCAATAAGCTCGCTGCCTCCACAGTGTCAGCGAATTTTTAGAATGAGCAGGTTTGACGGGTTGAAATACCAGGAGATAGCCGACCATATTGGCATTTCTGTGAAGACCGTTGAAGTGCAGATGGGTAAGGCACTTAGGTTGCTGCGTGAAAAGCTGAAAGATTTCTTGAAAGACAATTGATTGATGTTTTTTTGAATTAGCCCGGCAAATTTCAGAACTTAGGAAGCTATTGATACATAGCTTGATTCTCTGCTAATGAACCGCATGCACATATGAAATCGTATAGATTTCATTTTTTGTTTTCAATTCTACTGTTGGACTGTTGCTGTACGGTGAGTGCGCAAAGCCAGAAGTCCGTATTGGACAGAGTGATTGACGTTCAGGTTTGGGAGGTAAATCTGGACTCCGCAATTATCAGGGTGTCGGAAGTTTCTGGTATTTTTTTCTCCTACAACGCCGATATCGTACCAATCAAACAGAAATTCACATTAGCTGAGTCCAATAAGTCAGTCAAGTATGTGCTGAGTAAGCTTCTTACCGGCACGGGCCTGGAGTATAAGCTCATCGGAGATCAGATCATTATATTCAAGCCTCAGGTGGCTGTTGAGGAAGCCAAGTTTAAGGAGCATGTGATGCTTTTTGGTACTGTAACTGATGATGCCACCGGCGCTCCAATCGAAGGAGTAAATGTTTTTGTTGCAAAGTCCATGTTGGGGGATGGCACTGATCAGAATGGCTTTTTTAGTATCGATCACCTGCCCTTAGGCACTTATGAGGTCACTTTTTCGCATGTGGCTTATCAGCTGGGAGTAAAAAGGATCAACATTCAGGATACTTCGGACATTGCGTTGCGAATTGCTTTGATTTCGAAACTGGACCAACTTGAAAGCATTGAGATTATCTCCACCAAAGACAAAAGCTGGGAGCGGCACCTTCGGGCATTCCAAACTGCTTTCCTGGGCTCCACACCAAATGCTTCCCGCTGTGTGATTACAAATGACCACGTGCTGGATTTTCAGTACTATGGAAACGATGACCTGCTCATAGGATATGCCAGCGAGCCACTGATTATTGAGAACTGGGCCCTGGGTTATAGGATTTATTATGTGCTTGAATTGTTTGAGCAACGGGGAGGCACAACGAGATATGTTGGGAAATCCAGGTTTGAAGAGCTGATCCCTTCTGATGAAGGCGAGCTAAAGAGGTGGAACAAGAACCGCTTGCGGGCCTACCGTGGGTCGTTGGAGCATTTCATCAGGTCGCTAACGGCCAACAGACTGAGAAAAGAAGGGTTTCTTGTTTACAAGGTCTATGATTTACCAACTTCAGGTCCGGTACCTTTTTACGAAGTTACAATCAATAGCATAATGAAAAATGGCTCACATCCCTATGAGAAAAAGCTGTCATTTAAAGACTATCTCCAGGTAATGTATCTTCGGGAGACAGAGCCAATGTCGTACCTTGAGGAAAAGCAGAAGCTTCTTAGTAATAACCTGGCCTCACCAGCTGGGCTAAACTACAGGATGGCGGGAGAGTCAGGAGGAAGCAGGCAGGTGTCTTACTTGCAGCTGAATATTCCCACGGTGTCAGTAGACAAAAGGGGTTTTATTTACGATCCATTGGCGGTGACTACTTTGGGTTATTGGTCATGGGAAAGGTTGGCGGAAAGCCTGCCGATTGAATATGAGCCGGAAACCCGACCTCGCAAATAAGTTTTCTATGTATCTTTGCACGTTTATTGTATAATTGGATAAGGGTCGGGTAAGCAGATAGTGTTACAAGACTAGATATTTCTAATAGGTCGAAAATGATAGAATTGTTGGCTAAGTACCTCTCAGGTAATGCCAGTTTAGAAGAGCAGCAGCAAGTTGAAGAATGGAGAAACGAAAATCAAGAGGAGTTTCTTTCGTTCTCAGAAGCATGGTCTGCTACCGATGTAAAGTCCTTTGATGTTGAGAAGGCGAGAGACTCCGTCATGGGCAGGATTTCCACTCAGAAGAATTTCACAAAACCAAGTGAGCCACGTGGTGGCTTCTCCGTGAAATTATGGGCTGTAGCAGCGTCGGTAATAGTGTTGCTGGGCATAGGCTATTTTCTTTTTATCGGAGGTGGGACTAGCAGCAGCGATGAGATAACCGTTGACGGCTGGGTGGTAGTTGGAACAGACGCTGGTGAGACCAAGGATGTTAAGCTGTCCGACGGATCGGTGGTTTCGATGAGCGACATGTCACGCCTTAGTTACCCCACCCAATTTGCCGAAGAAAGAAGAGTAGTGTTCAACGGGAAGGCATTTTTTGACATCACGCCTGACCCTGATCGTGCTTTTAAAGTAGAAACTGTTGAGGCGATGGTGACTGTTGTTGGTACTTCCTTTCAGGTGAAGACTGAAAGTGAAGCGAAATATTCGGAGGTGATTGTTGAAACTGGCGTGGTGAGTCTGACGAAAAAACCACAACCCAATGTGGCTGAGAGACCGATAAAGGTGGAGTTGTTTCCAGGCGAAACAGGTGTGGTTAGAAGGGAAGGCCAGGGCGTGTCGAAGTCGAAGAACATGAACCAAAACTACCTGGCATGGAAGACCAATAAGATGGTGTTCAAGCAAACAAGCATGACGGAGGTAGTGAGTACACTTAACGAAGTTTACAAAGCCGACATCAGGCTGGGAAATAAGGAAATCGGTGATTGCCGACTGACAGCCACTTTTGATGGCAAACCTATCAACGAGGTGATTGAAGTAATCAGTCAGACATTTTCTTTTGAAGTGACTGGCTCTAAGAACAAGTATGAAATAAGCGGGAAAGCCTGCAGGTAGGCTTGTCTGCCAAGAAAAAAAAGGGTGCGAACGCACCCTTTTTTTTTGTTTATGGGAACTTTGGAAATTTCTTGAAGTCAGGAGCTCTTTTTTCGAGAAAAGCATTTTTTCCTTCCTGGGCTTCCTCGGTGAAATAATAGAGCAAAGTTGCGTTACCCGCCAGTTCCTGAATGCCAGCCTGCCCATCCAGTTCAGCGTTGAGACCCATCTTGATCATTCTCAGAGCCATTGGACTGCGCTGCATCATGATTCTGCACCACTCCACTGTAGTTTCCTCCAGCTGATCGAGCGGTACTACCTTATTAACCATTCCCATGTCTTCAGCTTCTTTGGCGCTGTACTGCTGACAAAGAAACCAGATTTCACGGGCCTTCTTTTGCCCAACATGGCGGGCCAGGTAGCTAGAACCGAAGCCAGCATCGAAACTCCCCACTTTAGGGCCTGTTTGCCCGAAAATGGCATTTTCTGAAGCAATAGTGAGGTCGCAAACTACGTGAAGTACGTGACCACCACCAATGGCGAATCCATTGACCATGGCTACCACAGGCTTAGGCAGTGACCGTATTTTCTTTTGCAGGTCAAGCACATTCAGGCGGGGAACGCCGTCTTTGCCCACATACCCGCCAATGCCTTTTACGTTTTGATCGCCACCGCTACAAAATGCCTTGTCGCCTTCTCCGGTAAGCACAACCACGTAAACGTCCGGGTCTTCCCGGCAGTAGTCCATTGCCTCCGACATTTCATTGACTGTTTGCGGTCTGAATGCGTTGCGTACTTCCGGGCGGTTGATAGTTATTTTGGCTATTCCTTCCAGAAATTCAAAGCGAATGTCTTCGTACTCCTTTATCGTTTGCCATTCAAATTTTGATGCCATGTCAGGTGTTTATATGAGATTTGAAATGATTAAAGAACAACTGATTGTTTTCCTTGTTTGTTTCTACTTCAAAGATAGCCCGATTCTCATCTTCCATAAATGAGATCAGCTGGCTATTGAAATCTTCCTCTCCAGTGCTTTTGAAATAGCTAAAACCAAATTCCTCTGCCATTCTTATGGCAGTTCTTGGTTGTTGCGTTTCAAAAAGCTCCTCAAGTTCTGGCTGCTGGGAAGGCCCGGGGATAAGCCGGAAAATCCCGCCTCCGTGATTGTTTAATAGTAAGATCTTGAAATTGGCGGGCAGGTAATTGTGCCAAAAGGCATTGATATCGTAGAAGAAAGACACATCCCCTGTAATCAGATAGTTGGGGACAGCACAGGTGAGCGTAATGCCGACTGCGGTGCTGGTGCTGCCATCTATACCGCTGGTGCCTCTGTTCGCATGCACAAAAATATTATTTTGCTGGGAACTGAGGCCTACAAAATTGGCATATCTCACCGCCATGCTATTGGCGAGGTGCAATTTGGCTTCTCCTGAAATGCTTTTGATAAACCTGTATGCTGCTTGAAATTCGTTGAAAGGTTGGTGAGTAAAAATGCTGTTAAAATTCTCCTTCACTTTCTCATCGAGGCTTCTCCAGCTTTCCATGAATTCCTGCGATTTTGGAGTAACACCCGTGTCAAGTAGTTGTTTGAAAAAGTGAGTGGGACTCATCCTAACAATTCGTGTAAGCGATTGCATCGGATCCGGAATGTGACCAGCCTGGGCAATATGCCAATGGGCGCTGGCCCGGTGCTGCCTGAGAAACAGTTTGAGATTTTTGCTGATCACTGATTGTCCTAAAGTGATCAGAAGGTCAGGCTTTAAACTAGCAGAGGCTTTTGGTAAAAAAGCATCCGAATGCCTGATAGTGCCTGCAAAGCCATGCAGGTTGGCAATGATGTCGGCTACGACAGGAATATTGAGCTTAAGCGATACAATCGAAAGAGCGTCGATAAGCGACTTGTCGGGTTTGTGCTGCCCAACGACTATGACAATTTTGGCAGACTGGTTTAGTTCTTCTGATAGGCGCAAAAGTGTGTCTTTGCCTGGAGAGTTTTCAAATGCCGGTTCGTCTATGAGCTTTATCGCCTTGTCAAAGACCAATTTTTCGCCTTTTTCCGGATAGAAAGGCTCCCTCAAAGGGACATTAATATGAACCGGGCCATTCTCGAGCGAGCTGCAGCAGTTGATAGCCTCGTTCACCAAGCGATGCGAGAACCATAAGGCATCCTTATGCTCGAAGCTGTCAGGGAAACTGAAAGACTTTTTTATATGAGGCTCAAATATTGCCTTCTGATTGATTGTTTGGCCATCCCATTGTTCCAGCCATTCTGGTGGTCGGTCGGCTGTTAGCACCAGCAAGGGGATGTTTCGGTAATAAGCCTCAGTGACCGCTGGAGCATAGTTCAGTACAGCGGTGCCCGATGTGCAGATAAGTATCGTTGGAGTTTCTGTCCTTTCAGCCATGCCCAATGCGATAAACGCAGCTGCCCGCTCATCGGGGATTGTGTATATGTTGAAGTCGCCATGCCGGTTGAAGGCCAGCGTAAGGGGTGCACATCGTGACCCGGGAGAAAGCACAACATTACGCAGTCCTTTCAGGTAACAAATGCTGGCTATATCGTTGATTGCTTTGATTACCATGTTTGCGGCTTAGAACAGGCACATAAGCGTTTGAAGTTTCAGTTCGGTTTCTTCAAATTCTTTTTCCGCTATCGAATCTTCGGTAACTCCGGCTCCCGCAAATAACCTGGCCCTGTTTGAAAGCAGCTTCATGGATCGTAAGTTAACATAAAGCTGGGTGCTACCCTGCATATTCACCGGCCCCAGATAGCCTGTGTAAAATTCCCTGTCGAAGCCTTCAAACTCCTTGAGGAACTGCAACGATGGCTCAAGAGGCATGCCACATACAGCCGAAGTGGGGTGAAGTAAATCCAGCATTACGCTGCCCAGCTGTGGAAAATTGACAGCTTCCATGTCCACGTAGAACTCCGTTTTGAGGTGCGCCATATTACCTGCTTTGATAGATATAGGGCCCTTTTCTTCATACTCCCTCAATCGTATTTTTTTAAAGCAGTTGATAATGTACCGGCAAACCAAAGCTTGTTCTTCAATTTCTTTTTGTGTCCAGGCCACCTGGGATAGGTCGCCTGATTCGGGAATCCTTTGCGTGCCAGCCAAAGCCACGCTCTTAAACCACCTGCCATCCACTATGCTGAGCAAAAGCTCGGGAGTGGCTCCCATCCATATACCAACCCCTGGAATGCCAAAAACATAGACGAAGGCGTTGGGGTATAGCTGGTGAAGCTTTTCAAAAGCGGATATAAAGTCCCAGCCTGGCGGGTATGAAACGTCCGTATACCGGGAAGGCACCACTTTATTAAAAACTTCTGCTTTGATGTTCTCTTTTGCCTTGTTTACAATGTCAATAAAGTTGCCTTTTTGGCTGGCAGCTACCATGTCAGTTGCCGGAAAGTATGCCTCAAGTAATGCTGGCCGCAGGGGTTCAAATGCGCCCTGGATAAACGAGTCAGTTTGCTCATTACTTACGCCAACGGCCGGATTTACCTGGAAACCTGAACTGTTGTCGGTCGGGGTAAATACAAGATCTGCATTGATTTTGATATTTTTTTTTCTACCCTCGTTCAGGAAGGGGCTTACGGCAAAACCAGGGCTTGCTTCTTCTAAGTCTCCCTTGTCTGTTGACGGTTGCTCGCCCAGGTCAACGATACCCAGGAGTTGGGGTTGACCTTGTTTTTTCCAAAAAGCGAACGATTTCTTTCCATTAATGGCTCCCGAAATGATCTCCCTGATGTGAAGCTCTCTGATCTCTGTTTCCGTACTGCTCTTCTCCTTCAAAAAAGTGGTCGTTTATGAATGGTGTCGAAATTTAGCACTGAATGAATTACCTGCAAAACAGGCTGTTGAATTTAAAAGTTTAAAAACGGACATATTTATCGTTTACTTGTAGTTTTGTGACTCATTTGACAATATTGGTGTGAAGCAGTTATATATCGTTAGACATGGTGAAACCCAGTTTAACAGGGAGAAAAAGGTTCAGGGAAGAGGAGTAAATGCGCCTTTGAACCAAACAGGGCAGGAGCAAGCCAGGGCATTTTTTAACCACTACAAAGACGAAAAGTTCAATAAGGTGTACGTGTCGTCGCTGATCCGTACCTACCAGTCAGTGGAGTCATTCATAAACCAGGGCATCCCCCACGAGAAACTTGAAGGGCTGGATGAGATTAGCTGGGGTAACAAAGAAGGGCTGGCCTTTGAGCCAGACATCCATAGCCATTATCTGACGACGCTTGAGGCGTGGCAGCGAGGTGAGCTGGATCAGCGGATAGATGGGGGAGAGTCGCCCATAGAGGTCATGGAAAGGCAGAAGCTGGCTATGAAATATATTCTGAGCAAACCAGATGAAGAAAAAGTGCTGATTTGTATGCACGGAAGAGCTATTCGGATTCTTGTGTGCTGGATGCTCGGTTATCCGCTTCAGCTAATGGAGAGCTTTGGCCATTCTAACCTTGGTTTGTACGTTTTCAACTATACCGGAGAGCAGCTTTCGATGGTCACAGCCAACGATGTCAGCCATCTTGAAGGCGTGGAATTAATCTGAAGTCAGCCGGGCTAGCTCCCTTTCAGCGCTGGAGTCTATGCTTGCTTTGTAAGGGTGGTTCTCGAAGCCGATTGCTTTTTCAAAATACCCCTTTGCTTCTTGGTCTTTTCCGGAGCTCTTCATGATGAGCCCAAGTTGCAAAGCAGCATTAGCGCCCATGTACCAGGGTTGCCGTTCGGCAAGTTTCAAAGCCTGTTGGTAATGAGGAATAGCTGATTGGTCTTTTCCTTGCAAATGACTGAGCCTCGCCAAACGATAATAGTACTCGCATAGCCATTTTCCATCAAGTTCCGATGGGTTTACAGTAGATAGTTGTCGCTTTGCCTCTTCCCAATAGCCTCCGTCGGTTAAAAGCCTTGTCTTCAGCAGTGGGATTGGATATTGGTTTATTTCTGTAAGGAACACATCCGCATTTTTGTCCGGTTCAGTCGTGCTTCGCTCCATTTTAGACGCTTTTTCACTCCATGTGCTTGCGCTGCGTGTGTCGCCTTCCAGGTAATACGAGGCAGCTATTTTGGCCATCGCATCTTTCTTGAAGTTATCTCCGCTGTACGATTGGGTAAACATTTTGTAGTGCTCCCGGGCTTTATCCAAATCCATTTTTTCGAGATACAGGTCTCCAAAAAGGTAGTTAACCGGAGTGAGTGATTTTTGCTGATCCGCCGGGATTTTCGATAAAGTGGTCAGCGCTTGTTCACCTTTGTGCGCTTTATTAAGAGAAGTGGCCAGCATAAACCGGGCAAGCGTGCTATTGGGTTGCTTTTCCAGGATTTGCGAAAACAGGGTGCTTGCTTTTACTGGTTCATGAAGCGGGTAGGCATAGAAGTATCCAAGGATGATCAGGGCCTCATCTGCCATGGGACTGCTACTGGACGAAAGGCTTGTTAGCTGCTCAATTCCGGTGGCTACGTCACCCTGAAGGCCAATCAACCGGATGGCCCATTCGTACTTTTCGGGCGTCAGGCCAATGAGGATGTTGATGACACCAGCCGACTTTAAGAATGGGAGAATTTTGTCATCACGGTTTTGAAGTTCATCTATTTGGCTGTGCGCCTGCAATAAACTGTATAGCCCCGACAGGTAGTCCCCAAATTTGATTTTAAACATCGCCTCCTGCAATTTCATGTCTGCCAGATAAAACGCCTTTTGGGCATTTCCTTCTGGCAATTCCTCTATCCATGCTCTTCTCTTTGGGAGATTGCCGAGATAGCTTTCGTAAAAGCCGTTATCTTCAGTGTAGATCATTTGAAGAAAGTCGCTGAGGTTAAGGAGGTAGGCTTTTTCCGGAGAGTTGGGGAGAGTTGCCAGGAGGGTCTTGGCCTCAGAAAGCCTGTATTGTAGAATTAGGTCGTGCGTTTCTACCACGGAAGGTTGCCAGCCAAGGTCTGCTTGCATGGCAGAGGAATGAAAAAATGGCAGGAGCACAAACAAAAACAGGCGAGCCCTGAGACTCACCTGCTTATATGGGATACAAACGAATGTCAAGAAATTACTTTCTCGTCCGTTTTGTTGTTTTGCCTTTTGTGTCTTCTTCTTCAATCTCGTCATCAACTCCTGCTAATATACGACCGCAGTGCTCACATACGATGAGTTTTTTCTTCTCTCTGATGTCAGCTTGTCTTTGAGGAGGAACAATATTGAAACACCCACCACATGCGCCTCGGCGCACAGGAACAACCGCCAAGCCGTTTACTGCGTTAGCCCTTGTTTTGTCGTAGGATTTAAGCAAACGCTCTTCGATCTTCGCTGCTGCGGCTTCTCGCTTTTTGCTAAGCGCTTTTTCGTCGTCTTCGCTTTCTTTCACGATGACATCAAGCTCTTTTTTCTTGCTTTCAAGGTCTTTGCTGCGTTCGCTAAGAACGTCCTTCGTTCCTTGTATTTCTTCTTTTTTGGTATCGATCTTTACGTAAGCCTCTTTGATCCTTTTTTCAAGAATTTGTATTTCAAGCTGCTGTAATTCAATCTCCTTGGTGATTGCGTCGTACTCACGATTGTTGCGGACATTCATTTGCTGCTCACCGTACTTTTTGATGAGTTTTTCTGCGTCCTTAATTGCGGTCTTGTTGTCTGAAATAGAGCCTTCAAGTTCTTCCAGATCCTGGTTGAACTTCTGAACCCTGGTCTCATAACCGGCAATTTCATCCTCAAGGTCCATCACTTCTTCTGGAAGTGCTCCCCTGATTTTTTTTATTTCGTCGAGGTTGGAATCAATTTCTTGGAGGTTGCTGAGCGATTCTAATTTTTGTGCTACGGTGCTTTCCATTCAGTTCTATAAGTAATATCTGACGGGGTTTGTGTTTGCTTTAGACAAACGGAGTGCAATATTAGTGAATTTTTGTTTTAATTTCCTATGAAGCAGGTTTTTTGTAGAGACCTCACTTTCATAGTGCCCAATATCTGCCACGAGTACCCTGCCTTCGGCATCAAAATACTCGTGATATTTGAAGTCGGACGTCACAAATGCGTCGGCCGATTGCTTTTTGGCGCTTTCCAGCAAGAAGCTTCCTGCCCCGCCGCAAACTGCTACAGTATGTATCTTCTTGTTAACCGGCGTGTATTTTATGACCTGGAGGTCGAAGACGTCCTTAAGATGAGCCAGAAATTTATCGGGTTGCATGGGTTCGGGCAGGGTGCCAATCATTCCCGATCCAACTTCCTGATATTGGTTTTGCAGCGAAGTTAGGTAATAGGCTACTTCTTCATATGGGTGCGCAGTTTGAAGTGTGTTTATGATCACTTGACTCAAATGCGATGGGAAAATTAATTCCAGACGATCTTCATGTACTTGCTCAAGCCGGTGAGCGGCACCTATGTGTGGAGTTGCCTTGTCGTTTGGGCGGAAGCTGCCTGTACCCGCCACTCGAAAACTACAGTGATCATAGTTGCCGATGTGTCCGGCGCCCACTTCATGCAATGCTGCCAGAACTGCCCCGGTATTGTCTTTTGGGCAAAACGCAACAATTTTGGAAAGGACGTTTGATTTAGGGGCCAGTATCCTGAGATGCTGTAGTCCTAAGATATGGGCGATTTCAGCGTTGACACCGTCAAGTACATTATCAAGATTTGTGTGGATGGCATAAATAGCGATGTCGTGTTGGATAGCTTTGATAACGGTGCGTTCTACGTAGTTGCTTCCTGTAAGTGTCTTAAGTCCCTTGAAGACAATGGGGTGATGGGCAACAATAAGATTACAGCCGGTGGCAATAGCTTCGTCAACAATTTCTTCTGTGGCATCAAGCGAAATGAGTACTCCCGAGACATGATTCGAAGAATTGCCTACTATCAAGCCAGCGTTGTCGTAGCTCTCCTGATACGCCCTCGGGGCCTGAGTCTCCAGGTATGAGATTATTTCTTTGATCCTTATTTCTTCCTTGCTCATTCGCTTCTCCTTATCGCAAGTATACTATCTTTAGGCCCACAATACAATTGACTAATGCAACTACTTAGGGTTCTTCTTGCGGCACCATTTTCCTTTGTCTGGTTATGCATTACGAATATCAGGAATACTTTGTACGACCTGGGGGTGTTAAGAAGCACTGGTTTTAGTATTCCGGTGATTTGTGTTGGCAACCTGTCAGTGGGGGGCACTGGCAAGACACCAACTATCAATTATCTCATTGCTTACTTGCTGTCGATGGGTAAGAATGTAGCAGTGATCAGCCGGGGATATGGCCGAGTTACAAAAGGTTTTTTAGTTGTCGATGAGCTGTCAAGTGCTGCGTCAGTCGGTGATGAGCCACTTTTGTTTTTCAAAAGATGGTCTGGAAAAGTTGTTGTGGCAGTGGGTGAGAAAAGGGTGTTGGCTATTAGAAACATTAGGGAACTATACCCAAAATTGGATGTCTTTCTGATGGATGATGGCTTCCAGCATCGGGCTGTGCAACCATCCACTTCGATAGTGCTCACGTCGTTCCAAAATCCTTTTTACCGGGATTTTATTATGCCCTCTGGGTCGTTGCGAGAGGGAAGAAGGTGGGCGAGAAGAGCTGATATCATTGTGGTGACAAAATCGCCTCAGATCATGCCTGAAGTGGAGAAGGACAAAATGAGAGCAAGGATTCAAACCTACACTCAAGCAGGCACTCCTGTCTTTTTTTGTTCTATACAGTATGGACGCCCCGTGTCGTATGGGAAAAAAGGTGAGTGGCATAAGAGAGTATTTTTGATTACAGGTATTGCCAGCCCGGCGCCATTATTGGATTATTTGAAAATTGAGGGAATTGAGGTGGTAACGCATTGGGAAAGGGCTGATCACTTTGCCTACAATGATCAGGAAATGGAAAAGATCATTGGTGAATATCAAAACAGCGGCAATTGCGTTATTCTTACCACAGAAAAGGATTATGTAAAAATGAGCAATCCGAAGTTTCAGCGGTATTTGGACAGTGCACCTTTTTTTTATATCCCGATAGAGTTTTCCTTTTCAAAAGAAAAAGAAAACTTTGAGGCGGTAATAGCAGAGAAGGTAACTAAAAACCTGGGCAAGTCAGTTTGAAGATCATACTAAAAATTGCAGCAATTGGATGTTTCGCCACAGGGCTTGCTCTGAGTGTTTCGCATGCACAGGTGCTGGACGATTCAACAAAAAATGTTTATTCCTCCAGAACAACATTTTGGTTTTCAGAAGCTGACATTAAAGCATTGTCTGACTCGCTGCACGTGCTTGACACCCTGCTTTACGGGCTAGAGAATTTTGATGCGGTTGATGTTTCAAACCATACCCTGGTTGACCTGGGCAACAACGGAACGGCGACCAGGTCTTTGTACTATCTGTTCCCGTCCACAATAGGAGCCACGTTGGGTATCAATGCTTACGATCCCTACTTTATTCCCTCTTCTGAGATAAAATACTTTGATACAAAATCGCCCTGGATCAAAATAAAAACTGTCGTGGGCGGCTCAGGAAGAAGCGTGGTGGACGTTGGTTACTCAAGAAACATCAATCCACGGTGGAATTTGGGGGTAGATTTTAAGTTGCTTACATCGGATAAGCAGATTGGTTCTTCTTCCAGTCGAGGTGACCGAAATGTGAACAGCACCACCTGGGATTTGTACACCAGCTATAAGTCAAAGAACGAGAAGTATCAACTGCTTTTTAATGTTGACAGGATCAAACACCAGGTGCTTGAAACTGGGGGTATTGATGTGAGTGAAGATGCTTCCACTGCTGAGCTTTTTCAATACCTTGATTCTCCCATCAAACTGACAGGGGTGAAAGCTTATGACTATAAGATCAACTTCCACCTTTTTCAGAAGTACAAAATCACTGATGAGCTTCAGATTTACTATTTGCTCGACAAAGGAAGGCACGACAATAGTTTTGAAGACCCTACGCCAACCAACAACGCCTCGGCTTATCCAAATATCTTAATCACCAGCGACAGCACGGCAGATCTGATTCAGATGAGAGCACTGCTTAATGAAGCCGGGGTGCTGGGAAAAATAGGCGGATTGAGTTATAATTTTTATCTGAAGCAGCGGTATGTGACTTACAATGACCGCTTCTCGTCTCCTTTTGGCCGCCAGTCGGAGAGCTATGGAGGGGCAAAAATCAATGTAAGGTTGTTTGACGTATGGGACACGGATGCCAAAGTTGAATACCTACAGGGAGGACTTTTTGATATTGAGGGGAGAACCACTTTGCCATTTCTCAATTTGTGGTTGCGAAGCATGAGGTACAAGCCAGGCTACCAGCAACTCTATTATTTTGGAAACCACTACAGCTGGGTCAATGACTTCGAGCCACAAAGAGCTGATAGATTGGGGGGGGAGTTGAATGTTAAGCTTGGCCCCGTCACACTCAAGCCTGGGCTTAATCTGACCAGGGTGGCCAACTATGTTTACTTTGGTGCAGACTCTCTTCCGCACCAATCGCAATCAGCTGCCGGACAGTTGCTGTTTAATCCCAGCGCTGCGGCTGAGCTTACCATTGGCAAAAGTTTTCACCTGAACCCTCAAGTGATTTACACTGCTGTTACTGGTGCTGACTCGGAGATTTGGAGGATGCCTGAATGGCTGATCAATACCAGGTTCTACTATGAAGGGGTATGGTTCAACGACTACCTGCCTGTTCAACTTGGCGTTGACCTGAACTGGAAATCGACTTACTATGGCCACGCTTACAACCCGGTTATTCAGCAGTTTTACATCCAGAATAGCTTTGCCATCGACTCGTATTTGACAGCAGATGTATTCCTGAACTTCAAAGTCGGCAATGCACGATACTTTGCCAAGATGACGCACGCAAACCAACCCGGCACCGCCGATGGCTATTTCATTTCGCCCTATTACCCCGGGCAGCGCCGGGTGTTTGACCTCGGTGTTACCTGGTATTTCTTTGATTGAACCAAAGGTCTAATGGAAGCAAAGAGTAAAACCACCCTTGGCCTGGAGCTACCCACCGATCCCCGCTGGACGGACATTGCCAATATGCAGATTGAGGACATTCTCGTTGACCACGCTTATTGCGAGCAGAAGGCCGCTTCTTCGTGCATTTCGCTCATTATGCTCTACCCGGAAAGAGAAAAGCTGTTGGAAATGTTGGTGCCAGTAGTAGCGGAGGAATGGAGCCACTTTGAAAGAGTTGTGGAGCAACTCAAGAAGAGAGGTTTTGGGTTAGGGAGGCAACGGAAGGACGAGTATGTGGCCAGACTTAATGAGGTAGTGAGAAAGGGTGGCTCCCGCAACCAGCAGCTGGTGGAGAAGTTGCTGCTGAATGCGTTAATAGAAGCCAGAAGCTGCGAGAGGTTCAAACTGCTGCACAAGCATATTGCGGATGAAGAGTTGAAAAAGTTCTATTATGAATTGATGGTTTCAGAAGCTGGCCACTATCATAATTTCATTGAACTGGCCGAAGAATACATGCCAAAGGATTATGTGAAAGTTAGATGGAACGAGTTCTTAGAAGCTGAGGCCGCAATAATGAAATCGCTTACTGTAAGAGGAGATAGGATGCATTGACGGTCAAAGGGTATAAAACAAAAAAAAGGTTTAGGAGTCTCCCCCTAAACCTTTTTTGTTTTACGCTGAACAAAAGCTAGCCAAGTTTTATCTGTTGTTGCATAAATGGCTGCTTATAGAAACGCTGTCCGGTAGCTTTGTACATAGCATTGGCCAGCGCACCACCTGCCGGTGGCAACGATGGTTCGCCGAGACCTGTAGGGTCATTCGTGTTTTTCACAAAGTGACATTCAATAACCGGAGGTGCTTCTCCCATTCTGATCAGTCTGTAGTTGTTGAAGTTGCTTGCCTGTGGCGCACCATTCACAAACGTCATGTCGCCATACATAGCGTGCCCGATGCCGTCGATAATGCCACCTTCAATCTGATTTTTGGCGGCTATTGGGTTGATCACTATCCCGCAGTCAACAGCGCAGGTTACTTTTCTGGTACTAGGCTGGCCTTTTTTGTTGACAACCTCCGCCACCATCGCCACATAGGAGTTGTGCGAGTAGTAGGCACTAAAGCCCTTGCTCACTCCATCTTCAGTAGCCGACCAGTTGGCCTTTTCGGCAGCAAGTTTTATGGCGCCAATCATTTTCTCTGGCTCATAGTCTACCGTACCCACAGGGTCACTCTTAGCTTTTTCGAGCAAATCAAGCCTCAACTGCACGGCATCAACTCCCATTTCCTCGGCCACCTCATCAATAAAGCTTTGCTCAGCATAAGCCAGGAAGTTGGTGATGGGTGCACGCCAGGCACCAGTGGTAATGTTGCTGTCCAGCCCGTACGACTCCACCCTGTAGTTAGGGATGGATCCTGCGGGAAACCAGTTTTCACGAGTCCAGCCGTTGCCGTTGATGCCGGTACCAACCAAATGGTAGGCCACCAGCTTGCCGTCTTTTACACCGGCTTTGAATTTGTATTTCGATGCAGGGCGGTAAATACCAGCTGTCATGTCGTCCTCTCTGGTGTACACCAGCTTGATGGGCGTGTTGGCGAGCTTTGAAATTTCGGCCACCTCCAGCACAAAGTCACCATAAAGCCTGCGACCGAAACCACCTCCCATACGGGTCATGTCAATGAAAATTTCTGTTTCGGGCCTTCCCAGTAGCTCAGCAACCTGGCGTCTTGTTCTCTCGGGTGTCTGAATAGGTCCGATAAGATCAACCTTGGCCGCCGTCACATGTCCATAGAAATTCATTGGTTCCATGGGATTGTGCGGTAGAAACGGGCCCTCGAAGGTTTTCTCAATTACTTTGTCGGCGGTTTTGAAGGCGGCGTCCACATCGCCGTCGTTTCTTCTGGGCTCGCCATTCTTTGTATTAAGCAAGGCCATCATTTGCTTGTCGTGGTACTCTGTGCTCTCGGCAGGTGTATCCTCTTCCCATTCAGCTTTAAGTGCTTTTTTGCCTTTCATAGCAGCCCAGGTTGTGTTGCCCAGTACTGCTACCTTGTTGCCAAACTGGATAACATCAGAAACACCGGTTACCTTTCTGGTTTCGCTGTCGTCAAACGACTTTAGTTTGGCACCAAAAGAAGGGGGGCGCAGCACGACCGCTACTTTCATTCCTTCTTTTTTCAAATCCATGCCATACTGTGGCTTGCCGGTAATGATTTTTTCTATGTCAACGTTTTTGGTGTCGGTACCAATGATTTTGAAGGCAGATGGGTCTTTCAACTCCACCTCTTCAGGCACGGTTACGGATGCAGCAGCGGAGGCTATTTGTCCATAGGTGAGTGTTTCACCTTTTGCGTTTTTGATCACTCCCTCAGAAGTAGTCAGGGTTGAGGCATCTACCTGCCACTGCTTGGCAGCTGCTTCCATCAGCATCTTTCTGGCGGTAGCACCTGCCATTCTCAGGCCTTTCCATGAACTTCTCAACGACTGACTGCCGCCGGCCACCTGCCTCACAAATTTCTCCGTATCAAGAGGCGCTTGTTCAACCACGACATCTTTCCAGGCCACGTCCAATTCTTCAGCCACTATCATCGGCATTGACGTCTTGATGTTTTGGCCTACCTCAGGGTTTGGCGACATGATCGTAACGAGGCCGTTCTCACCTATTTTGAGGTAAGCATTTACATTGAACCACTCTTTAGGTGCTCCTTTAATAGCGGTTTCAGCACTGGGACTGCACGATACCAGCCAGTTGAAGCCGATAACAAGTCCGCCACTACCGGCTGCTGATACTTTCAGAAAGGATCTTCTGTTGTATGATGTTTTTATTAAAGTCATGATTTCGGATTTTTGGAATAGACTTAAACGCTTGCGGAAGCCGTCTTGATGGCTGCCTTGATACGGTTGTAAGTGGCACAACGGCAAATATTGCCATTCATGGCGCTTTCTATTTCCTCGTCGGTTGGAGAGGCATTTTTCGTCAGTAGGGCTGCGGCATTCATGATCTGACCTGCCTGACAATAGCCGCACTGGGGTACATCGTGCTCTCTCCAGGCGTTCTGAAGCGGGTGAGAGGCATCGGCAGATAAGCCTTCGATGGTCACCACAGACTTGTCTCCCAGCGTTGAAATAGGCATCGAGCAAGACCTGACGGCATTTCCATCAACGTGAACCGTACAGGCGCCACACATGGCTATTCCACAGCCAAATTTGGTACCTACCAGATCGAGGTTGTCACGAAGCACCCAAAGAAGTGGAGTGTCCGCATCTACATCAACCTGATGTTCTTTTCCATTAACTTTTAGATTAAACTGGGCCATAATGTAAGAGTTGATTTACTGAATACTTTCAAAGTACCAATAATTGGTCAGATTTCATAGACGTCTGGGATGGCTGGAAAAATGCAGTTGTAAAGTGTTTCGAATGCCATGCTTTCCAGTTACTTACGAAATCGTGAAGCCGTGCAGGAAGCCATGAGCGTTCTTCACTTTTTTTCTGCGTGTAAATCGCTTTGGTCTGGTCTTTTTAGTTTGATAAAAGCAACTGAAATAGCTGCAAGTATCAATAGCGTGCCAGCCAGCCTGATAGCATTCACCGGACTGTTGCCAAGCCATGACGAGTAGTACATAGGAATGGTGAAGGTTTCGAGCAACATGGGAATGACGATAAACATGTTGAATATGCCCATGTATACCCCCGTCCTTTCGGGAGGGATACTGCCTGCAAGCATCACATAGGGATTTCCCATCATACTTGCCCAGGATAGCCCCATGCCAATGATAGGAATGAAGACCATGCCAGGAGTGTTTAGCTGCGGAATCACGAGCAAGCCAGCACCAGCCAGAAACATACATGCACCATGAATCCACTTTGGGCCATATTTTTGTGCCAGCATCGCTAACCCGAAAGCCGCAAAAAAGGCAATGAAATTGTAAAACGCCCCAATTTGCCCCACCAGCAGGTCAGCTTTTCTGAAGCCGGGGTCAAACACGTCGGTAGTGCCAAAGAGAGATTTTGATAGCGACTTGGCTATGTACTGCCAGTAAATGAACATAGCATACCAGCTAAACAGCATCATGGGCAGCATCTGCTTCATCGTGAGAGGCATTTCTTTGAAAGCCTTCGCAATTTCTGCAATGGTCGGGCCTATGCCCTTGGGTTGGCTTCTGATGTGGGCCTTTTCTTCCTCCGAAATAGGAATTTCCTTCGTGGTTTTTAACGTCCACAGGATAGAGCCTATGGACACCACAGCGCCAATCATGAAAGCGATGATTGTTGTGACAGGGATACCACTTTCATTTTTTGCAAGTTCGCTGACACCGAAAAAAATGAGAAGAGTGGGGGTGAGGTATGAGAGGGTTTGTCCAAGGCCGGTGAACGCACTTTGAGTTAAAAAGCCAAGCGAATGTTGCTCCTTCGGCAGTTTGTCACTAACAAACGCCCGGTAGGGCTCCTGCGTGATGTTGTTAGCCGCATCGAGGATCCAAAGCACGCTTGCTGCCATCCACACGGTGCTGCTGTACGGCATCACGAGCAGACTAAGGCTACAGAATATAGCGCCTATGAGAAAATACGGAGTCCGGCGGCCCCATTTGGTGATGGTTTTGTCGCTTATGGCACCGATGATGGGTTGAACGATAAGTCCGGTCATGGGGCCTGCGAGCCACAGGAGGGGGAGTTCACTTTCTTCAGCGCCTAAATATGAATAAATAGGACTCATGTTGGCTTGCTGCAGGCCGAAGCTGTACTGGAGCCCGAAAAAGCCAAAATTCATGTTGATGATCTGCCAGAATTTGAGTGTAGGCTTGCCCATAAAAAAGTCTAATTTCTAACCTCCTTGTTGCCAGGAAGGTAATAACGTGCAGAAAATTGTTTTTGCAATGGAATTCTCAACTTTTAACCGCCACTGCTAAAAATTGTTTACGTTCACTGCAAGCCATTTCTATAGTAGCATTCCAAAAGCTGCTACTACTGTCATGGCTATTATAAACCACCGATACTGCTTCTCAGGAATTTTCTTAATGATGGCCACTCCGATAAGAGCGCCGAGGCCAATAGCCGGTAAAGTTACAAGGTCAAAAAGGAAGGAGTCTACAGTGATGGTGTGCCAGCTGAAGATGTGAAAAGGCAGCTTGAACCAATTGAGAACCATAAAGAACCAGGCTGCCGTACCGATGAATGAATTTTTCGGTAAGTGTACGGAGAGCAGGTAAAGGGCCATAACAGACCCTGCGAGGTTACCAACCATAGAGGTAAACCCGCCTGCAACGCCCATGAGTGCTGCAAGCCAAAAGTAAGCCGGCACCTTTTCTTCATTTTTTTTCCTCTTCTCCAGCCAAATCATTAGACCGACCGAAGCAAAAATGATGATGGCCATGATGAGCTTAAAGGCCTCGTCGTCAATGTAGTTGCCCACCCAGGTGCCGAGTAAGGTTCCTGCTGCTGCCCATGGAAACAGCTTCCACAGGTGATCCCACGCCGCATGCCGGTGGTAGTACACCACTCCAAAAATATCGGCAAGGCACAAAATAGGAAGGAGGAAGCCGCTCGACTGCTTGCCACCAAACACAGCAGCCAGCAGCGGCACCGCTATCATTCCTGCCCCATGAACGCCTGTTTTGGACATGCCGATGAGCACTGACACCGAAAGTATCATCCACAAATCAGTGTGGGAAAGCTCATAGGAGAAAAGTTCTATCAACTAAGAATAAGATTTGGCGGTGGTCAGTTTCTGTCATTAAAAATGTAGGTGAAACTAGTCAAGGCCAAATTAATAACCGAAATTTTTTAAACCGGACAGTTTAAAAGATCAGGTTTTCTGCTTTTTCTTTTTTGCAGCCGGAAAAAGTATGTTGTTGAGAATCAGTCGGTAGCCAGGGGAATTTGGATGCAGATTGAGGTCAGTTGGGGGGTCGCCCACAAGGTGTTGATAGTCTTCCGGGTCGTGACCGCCATAGAAAGTATAAAAGCCCTTGCCAAATATGCCATGAAGATACCGCACTTCGCCAATGCTCTTATTTTCGCCCATTACCACCACATCGGGCTTAACGGTTGCATTTCTAAATGCAGTTGTTTGTCCCATAAAACCTTTAATGATCCGTTCATGGTTCTGGGTGAGCATGGTGGGAATGGGATCCCACTTGGCGCTGAACTCAAACAAATTGAAGTAATCGTTCCTCTCAATTACTCCCCGCTCGTTGGGCTGCATGTCGATGTTTGAGTATTCGTATTCAAGTGGCCGGCGTTCCAGCAGGAAGTCACCGAAAGCAAATGTTTTACTAAAGTCTAGCTTTTGCTGAGCCCGTGGGTCTGCCGGGTCGCCATCGTACATGCTTTCGCAAATGTCGATACCTTCGGCGGCCAGGGCAATATCGTAGGAGTCGGTAGCTGAGCACATGGCAAAGAGGAAGCCGCCGCTGCCCACAAAGTCTCTGATTTTTTTCGCCACGCCCAGCTTCATTTGTGACACCTTCAAAAAGCCGTGTTTTCTGGCCATTTCTTCATAGTCTCTTTGCTGCTCTATGTACCAGGGGTAGTTACCATAGGCCCGGTAAAACTTCCCATACTGGCCGGTAAAATCTTCGTGGTGCAAATGCAGCCAGTCGTATTTGGGTAGCTCGTTGTACAGGATTTCCTCATCAAAAATGACATCGTAGGGAATCTCAGCGTAGGAGAGTACCATGGTCACGGCATCGTCCCAGGGTAGCTTACTTTTTGGTGAGTAAACGGCAATTTTTGGGTACTTTTCCAGCCTCATGGCGTCCATATTGGATGATGGACTCGCAATGACCTCAAGTATCTGCCCGGCTTCGGCATCGGAAATCACCTCATAGCTTACTCCCCGGATAATCAGCTCATTCTCAAAAGCCTGGTAATACTTAAACATAAAGCTGCCGCCCCTGTAGTTGAGCAGCCAGTCAATCTCAATATCTTTGGAAAGTACCCAATAGGCCACGCCATACGATTTCAAGTGGTTCGTTTGGCTGTTGTCCATCGGTATCAGGATTGAAGACGAGAATGCCTTGCTACCAATAAACAAAAAGATACAAAGGAGAAATATAATACGCTTCATGTGCTCAAATTTTTTCTGTTGAACCTGCCTGAAGGGAGCACTTTTTCTTGCTCCGAAGGCTCAACTTCGCCAACTAAATCTAACAGAACAAGTCGTAAATTCCATGAGTCACCTTGTCTTAACGTACAATTGTGTGATTTAGTCACCTTTACAGTAACGTAAGAAACATTTTTTAGGTGAAATCAATTCTCTTTTCTGGAGTCCGATGTCAGAAATTGCTTTTTTGTACCACTTCGGCTCTCTTTTTCAGCCTCTGCACAGCCCTGTTGGCCGGGTCGAGTTCCAGTGCCTTATTAATGTATTTGTATGCACTCTCTAAATCACCTTTTTGCAGGTAAATCTCACCAAGGACAACATAGGGTTTGGGCACTTTTTTATCTTTGAAGCACTTCTTTAGCTTGTAGGCGAGCTCAAGTGCATTGTCATAGTTGCCGAGTGCAGCCTCCAGCGTCGATTCGTAGCCGATGAGGAAAGGGGCTGGCTTTTTAAGCGAGAGGTTATAGCTTTTTAGGGTGTCGAGTGCTTTTTGAGGCCCGTAAAGATAGTTTACGATCTCAAAGTACTCTGAGATAAAGTATACCTCATCCGGGTACTTCTTTCCAATCAAGCCGAAGTTTTGCAGGCCGGTTTGCAAGGCGATGCCAATCTTTTCCGCCGTTTTCACACTATCCATTTCCTCTCTGGCATTCAGAAATTCTATCAGCATCACCGACACATCGGCCACGAGTTGTTCGTCTTCCGTTGCCAGGTGCTTTTTGCTGTTGATCTTTTCAAGTATTTCGTAGCGTTCTTTAATGTCGGGTGAAATTCTACCCACAAGGCTTTGTCCTAAAATAAACTCAGGATCAAATGCTATGGCTTTTCGGTACGACTGCTCCGCCCGTGTATAGTCTGCATAGTCCATGATCTGCTTCCATCCAAGGTAGTAATAGTGTTTGGCGGAGTCAGATGGTGTGCTGAGAGGCAACAACTGCGCTTTGGCTTGAATTAAAAATGTGAAGAGTGTAATAAAAAGCAATAAAACCTTACTCATTAACTGTGTGTTGATAGCTTCTCAAAATGTAAAGCTATGAAAGTGAAGAAGATCGTACAACACGGCCTGGTATGAATGGCAAATGTAATTGCTTATTGGGGCAGGGATTCCTCGTAGTGGAATTTTGGAGATAGTTGTTGGTCGGCTGAGGCAGGCCTTTTGCAAAAAGGGCTGAATGGTTAAAAGCGGCGCCGAGAAATTGTTTTGAATACACATTTATTAGATTTACAAAGAATTTGAATTCCACATGATCATCTTAGAAAACATCCGGGAAGGTATCAAGGCTGTGCAAACGAACACACTAAGGTCAGTTCTTACTGCGATGATCATTGCGATAGGAATTACATCTTTGGTGGGAATTCTAACGGCCATAGAAGGGATACAGGCGTCTATCAATAACAGCTTGTCAGATTTGGGAGCTAACACCTTTGACGTCAGAACCAAACGTTACGATAACCGCAGGTCCAGCGGAGTAGAAGAAAAACGGTATCCGGCCATCAACTACCGTGAGGCCCGAAGATTCCTCGATCTTTACAACTCCTATGGCACTCCCTCTCTCACCACCTGGGTAACCGGAGTAGCCGAACTGAGCAGAGGGTCGAAGGTAACCAACCCAAACATGCGAATTGTGGGAGGGGACGCCAATATTCTCGTCGTTGAAGGCGGTGAGTTGTCGCAGGGGCGTAATTTTTCTCAGATTGAGGCACAGAATGGAGCTAACGTAGTCATTATTGGCGACGAGGTGTATAGTAATTTGTTTGAAAAGAACGAAAATCCTGTTAATCAATTCATTACGGCCTATGGGATCAGGTTCAGGGTGATTGGGGTTCTGGAAAAACAAGGAAATATTGGCGGAGACAGTGGGCTTGACAGGTACTTTTTGGTACCCCTGGAAACTGCGAGGAGGGTAGATCCACGACGGAACCTTCAATATACCATAACGGTAGCCATCAACGACCCTACGCAAATGGAGTATGCGATGGGCCAGGCCACAGGTCTCATGCGATCTATCCGAAAAGACCCCTTGGGCGAGCCGGATTCATTTGATGTAGCCAGAAACCAGTCGTTGGCCGAGAGCCTGGAAGAGATCACAGGCTACCTTCGAATGGGTGGATTTGGAATAGGGTTCATCACACTTTTGGGTGCTTCCATCGGGCTTATGAACATCATGCTGGTTTCAGTTACGGAGCGCACCAGGGAGATAGGCGTTCGCAAAGCGCTTGGTGCTTCACCTACTAAAATCAGACAGCAGTTCCTCATAGAAGCCATAGTCATCACGCAAATGGGTGGTATTGGAGGGATTATTTTGGGTATTCTGGTGGGCAATCTCATTGCTAAGTTGCTCGATGCAGATGGTTTTGTCATTCCATGGTTTTGGATGATGGTCGGCTTGCTTATTGGTATGTTTGTGGGGATACTCAGCGGTTATTTGCCGGCCTACAAAGCTTCGAAGCTTGACCCTATCGAATCTCTCCGCTTCGAATAATTGCCATGTAGTGGTAACAATTTCGTAAATTGTGCTTTCTTGCCTTTAAAGAATTTCGTTGCCGTGCAAGTACAATTTATGTTATCGACTACCTGGAGGTGCTTGTGGATATTTTTTGGGCTATTCGCCGTTTCCTTTTTTGTGAAAGGGCAGGAGATCGCCATTACCGGAGTTTACCAGGGCAAATCTCTGTTTATTCAAAATCCCTTGTCTGAGGGCGTTGAGAAGTTTTGTGTAAGAGAAGTATTGCTTAACGGGCGGGCACTGAATCTTAATTTGAAGCTGTCGGCCCTGGAGATTGACTTTAAAGGGCTCGACTTATACACGCCTGTTTCGATAAGAGTGCTTCACGATACCATTTGTTCTCCCAAGATTGTGAACCCGCAGGCCATTTTCTGGCATAGCTCTTTTCGCTTTAATAGCATTGTTTTCATTGAAGAGGAAATCAAGTGGAACACGAGAGGAGAGAGGGAAAAAGCATCCTATATCATTGAAAGGCTGGGGGGAGAAGATTGGATAGAAATAGATGAAATACCTTCACAGGGGCAATTTGCGTCTAGTGATTATTCCTACTTTCCTGAGCTGACTGAAGGCTCGAATAAATTCAGAGTAAAATATAGAGCAAGCGCTAACAGCTATCTGTACTCTGATGAGGTTGAGTTTGTTTACTACAAGGTGCCCATTACCTTCACTCCAAAGGTGGTGTCCGACAAAATGACACTATCGAGGGCTACTGCTTTCGAAATCTTAAATGAAAAGGAAGAGGTGATTTTGACCGGAAATGCCAAAGAAATCCCTCTTCGTCTTCTGAAGCCTGGCAACTATTACATCATTCTCGACGGCTTTAAGGAGTCGTTTGTTAAGAAGTGAGGAGTTGACGCTGCTTGTTAAACCAGCGCTATTCCAAAGAACCTATCCAAAACAGTCAGGATGAAGATAATACCCAGTACAATCGGGCAGAAGTAACTTACCATCAGGTTGATAAATTTCTCCACAAAAGAGCCATGATAGTTAGGGTAACCCTGGGCAATTTCTTCATTGAGGTTGTGCTTTTTCCACACATAGGCGCCAAAGAACGAAATCAGGCAGCCGCCTAATGGTAGCAGGCTGTCATTAGCAATGTCCGACACCAGCGTCATGAAATCGGTCGGGTTGTCGTTACCCATATAGGTGATAAAAGAAGAGAAGAAGGGAGAATAGCCATTGGCCATCAGCGACGGGATGCCAACTATAAATATGATTATTGCTATCAGCCAAACAGCCTTTTTTCTGTCTATTTTGAGTTCATCCACAGCATAAGCAACAGGTACTTCTAAAAGCGATACCGTGCTGGTGAGAGCTGCAAAAGAAAGCAAAAGGAAGAAGGAAGCGCCCACTATTATCCCGAGAATTGGCCCAAATGACTCAAAAACGCCAGGAAGTGTGGCAAAAATAAGGCCCGGACCACCGGTGACCTCGTGCAAGTTTCCCTCACTCATGTAGGCAACGAATGGAAACATCATCAAACCTGCCAAAAATGCTACCGAAATGTCGGTGAGGGTGATCAGGGCAGCAGAAGAGATAATGTTCTCGTCTTTGGATACGTAGCTGCCGTAGGTAATGAGGGCTCCCATACCTAAAGAGAGAGAAAAGAATGCCTGACCAAGTGCACTGTATACTACTTCAAAATTGATTTCCGAAAAGTCGGGTACGAGGTAAAACTTAACCCCCTCCATGGCGTGAGGCAATGTCATGGCGTAGGCCACCAGCGAAATAATAAGAATGAGGAGGGTAGGCATCAGAATTTTGGAAGCTTTTTCGATGCCGCCGGACACGCCCTTTGAAACGATAAAAGCTGTAGAGAACATGAACACGGCACCATAGGCTCCAATTTTGACCACATCCTTGATGTAATCTCCAAACTGCCCTCCAATGGCAAAGTTGCCCATTAGCATTTCGAGAAAGTAGCCAAAGGCCCAACCTGCCACCACATTATAGAAAGAAAGGATAAGCACGCCGGCTAGCACCCCCATTTTCCCAAGAAACTTCCATTTCGGAAATCCGAGAGCACCAAATGCTCCAACTGGGTCTTTTTGGGTTTTTCGGCCGATGGCAATCTCAGTCACCATTACCGGAAAGCAGAGAATGAAGCAAAAGCCGAGGTACATCAACACAAAGGCTGCGCCGCCACCATCAGCCACCTCAAATGGGAATTTCCAAATGTTGCCCAAACCAACAGCTGAACCAGCTGCGGCCGCAATGAAACCGATCTTACTATTGAAATTCCCTCTAGAAGCCATTTGGTAGTTAGGTTAAGTTTGTTTCCAACATGCAATCTATCAAATGCGACGAAAAATCTTTATTGCGTAGCGTCATAATTATTTCTGCGGTTAATTGTGCACTTTATAAGCTTGACCTGAAGAGTCAGCCCGTATTTTGGATCTAATTCTCGAATTCGTCTGCATAATTCCTCTCCGGGGGTCTCGCTTCTGTTACGTTACATTCCATGTAAGATTATGTCATTTACCTGGGATGTAATCTCATCAAACCCATAGAACTCCAGTTTACTTCAGTTTATCAATGAAGGGATATTGTGGCCTTAGAGATATCAATAAAAGCAAATTAATTATACTTCAAATTAGTATAATTCAATTATATTGATGTTGGGGTGCTTCTTATTGAAATGACAAGGCTGGCTGGTTGTAGTCAACCCTTACACATGTAGTAATTCGGAAGAGATTGACAAACAGGCTACTTGGACGATTTTTATATTTGAAAATGCCGGAGTTGCATTTCGTACGAACTCGAAATGACTTGACTACTTATAAATAAGTATTTATTATTAGCCAAATTAAATTGATATGAATATTATTGGTATTAATTATATAATTCCTATGTTTATGCCTCAATTGTATTTTTACAGGTTGTTGCACCGCTACTGAGAGATTTTATAGGTTAAGTTGTATGAATAATTTGATGTTTACCAATCCCGCAAAAACTACAAAATAGAATAATAGCCAACTTTAGTTTTTCTTTAGGGAACCCCGAATTTTCATCAGCTATTCCTGGATTATTAGGATCATAACTTGATCTGAGATCAGTGGTGTTTAGCTATTCTTTCAACAATCTTTTAGTTCAAACACCTCTTATCTTCGACGAAACTTTTTGTTATAGCATAGGATCTTTGCTATTTGTATCGTCAATAGTTATGACTTTCTGACAAAAATATTGTAATTATAAATCGGTGTTTTTTTCATCTGATCGAAATATGAATTGGACCATTTCTAACCTTAGCCGGTCATGAAGATAAATTTGGCAAAAATCCAACTGGCAATAATAGTTTGCCTAATTCCTTTTTTTGGTGCCAGGGCTCAGGAGTTCTCGGTGGGTGTTAACACACTTACTCCGAATAAGAACGCAGTTTTGCATCTGGTGTCCCCAAATAGTAATCAGGGATTCCTTGTTCCACAGGTTTCTACCAATCAGCGGCAGTCCATGATTCCGATACTTGCTAGCGGAACGACAAACAATGGACTGATTGTGTATGACGGTGATGAAAACAGTTTCTACTACTGGGCCAATGGTGCATGGCGCAAAGGACTGGGTGTGTTTGAAGGAGCCGTGGCCGGAGGAGATTTGACTGGAACGTTCCCTAACCCTGTCTTAAAGCCTTCTATTGTAACTTTTGACAAGCTTGCGCCTTTTAGCGTTATCGGTGAGAAGATAGCTCCGGGTGCAGTAACGACTGATAAAATTGAAAATGGTGCAGTTACCTCTGATAAATTAGCTGTAAGCGGAGCTACAGCAGGCACATTTGGCAATGAGACAACGGTATCGCAAGTAACAGTGAATGACCGTGGCATCATCACAAGTGTGGCAAACGTCGCAATATCTATTGTGTCGGACAATATCGTTGATGGCAGCATCATTAACATTGACCTGGCTGACAATACCATTACGATCAATAAGATTGATGCCGAAGGGACGGTCTCCTCTGTATTGGGGACGGATGCAGCCGGTGCCCCAACCTGGATACCGCTAAGCAATTTTGCGAGCTCTACTTTAGCTACAAGCAATGTATTTATTGGCGACGACACGGGGACGGCCTCAGCCCAACCCGTTATCGGTGATGCCACCCTTACCTACACAGCTACAGGTGCCGATTTGCAGCTGGCGGCAGATGCTGTAACCACCAACGAAATCGCTACAGGTGCCGTCACAAGTAATGAGATTTTGGATGGGGGGGTGCAGACCGCCGATATAGCTGATCAGAATGTCACTACTGCAAAACTTGCAGACGACGGAGTAACCGCCACTAAAATTAATGACGACGTGGCTGGAGTCGGCTTAAGTCCAAATGCTACGACAGGTGCCCTGGATGTAAATGCAGGCAATGGCCTGACCATCAATGGCGATGATCTTGAAGCAGACATTGCTCAGTTGGCTGGCCAGGGCCTGGGGGCAAACACCGGAACTGGGGCAGTAGATATTAAGGTAGACGGTACTTCGCTGGAAATTGCGTCGGATATTGTGCAGGTAGCGAGCGGGGGAATTGGTAATGCAAAGCTTGCCACTGATGCCGTTACTTCCGATAAAATTGCCGATGGCAGCATAAGCGCAGCCGATATAGCAACTGGCGCAGTAACAACAGATGAGATTTTGGATCTTACCATTGCGACGGCGGACATTGCCAACGACGCAGTAACCAGAGATAAAATCAACGCCAATGTGGCTGGCGATGGTCTTGAACAATTTACCGATGGAACCCTAAGGGTGAAAGTAGGGAGTGGGCTCTCGTTTGATCCTGATAAAAAGCTACAGTTGGCCATTGTACCTAACGATGACGAATTTTTGATCGGTACCTCGTCGGGTTTTGAAGGAACGACGGTGGTGGGAGACATTAGTATGACCTATAATACTGGGACAGACCGAATTGACTCCAAAATACAGCCAGATAAAGTGACTGCGACAGAAATAGCCACAGATGCGGTTGGCAGTGCCGAAATTCTTGCCGGAGCGGTTAATACGTCCGAGCTTGCCGATGGCGCTGTGACCAATGCGAAATTAGGTGCCAGCGCTGTGACCTCCGATAAGATAGCTGATGGCACTATTCAGGCTGTGGACATAGTGAATTTGGGCGTAACCACCGCCAAGATTAATGACAATGCCATAACAACCGGTAAAATAGCAGACGGCCAGGTGCAGACATTGGATATTGCAGATGCAAATGTCACGACAGCCAAGATCGCCAATAATGCAATCGTGACCAGCAAACTAGCTGACGATGCAGTTACCCCTGCGAAATTGGATGCACTCGTTGCTGGCTTGGGTTTGGTTCAAAATGGTACAGGAGCTTTGGACATTGGAGAGGGCAATGGTATCAAGGTAAATGCTAATGATATTGAGGTAGATTTGAGCGATATTGATGGTGTAGCCTTGCAGGAGAATGCTGGTGTGCTTGACGTTCAGTTCGATGATGTGACGATTGGTGTCAATGCCGATAAACTTGAAGTTAAGGATGCTGGCATCGTTACGGCGAAACTAAATGATGGTGCTGTCACAAACGCAAAATTGGCTGATAATTCGGTTTCAACAGGAAAGATAGTCGATGGGACAATACAGGCAGGGGATATTGCTGACGGAAATATTACCAATGTAAAACTGGCTGCCAATTCAGTTAATACAGGAAAGATTGAAGATGGTCAGGTTCAAACGGCCGATCTGGCTGACGCCAACGTGACAACCGCCAAGGTAGCTGACGCAAATATTACCACTGCTAAACTAGCCGATGATGCAGTAAATGCATCTAAACTCAATGCAGATGTAGCCGGGGCTGGTCTTATTCAAAATGGAACTACAGGTGCTATAGATATAGGAGCTGGCAGCGGGATCATAGTTAATGCAGACGATATTCAGATAGATATTTCGGGGATCGCTGGTACAGCCTTGGCTGATGATGGCAGCGATGGAACCCTTGATGTGCAGGTGGATGGAAGCACTATTGGTGTAAATGCAAACAAACTTTATGTGCCTGCTTCCGGCATAACAGCTACACAACTTGCGAATGACGCTGTCACAACTAACAAGTTGATCAATGACGCAGTTACCACCGGTAAAATCGCTGATGGTAATGTGCAAACAGCGGATATTGCTGACGCCAATGTGACAACCGTAAAAATTGCTGACAACGCTATTACAACAGCTAAAATACAGGATGGTCAGGTGCAGACCAGTGACATTGCTGATGCCAACGTAACCACAGCAAAAATTGCTGATGGAAATGTGACAACAGCTAAGCTGAATGACGATGCAGTTACTGCCGCTAAACTGAACGCTGACGTATCTGGAGCAGGTTTAATCCAAAATGGAACAACTGGCGCAATTGATATTGGCGCAGGAAATGGCATCACTGTGAATGCTGACAATATTCAGGTTGACATTTCTGGTATTGCAGGAACTGCATTGGCTGATGATGGATCTGATGGCACTTTGGATGTGCAGGTGGACGGTAGCACCATTGGAGTAACAGGCAATGCCCTTTTTGTGCCGAATGCAGGAATTGGTACCGCTCAAATCGCCAACGCAGGAGTGACAACGGCAAAACTCGCCGACGGCAATGTGACGACTGTAAAAATTGCCGATGGCAGTGTCACAACAGCCAAAATTGCCGATGGAAATGTATTAACCGGTAAGATCGCTAATGATGCGATTACAAGTGCCAAGATACAAGACGGGCAGGTGCAAACGAGCGACATTGCAGATGGCACGATCCAAACAATAGATATCGGAAATGATCAAGTGACAGTAAGTAAACTCCAGAACGGGACGCCTGGCAATACTCAATTGATAGTCGCCGATCAAACCACTGGGGAGCCTGGCTATGTAAACCTATCAACGGTTATTGGGAATTTGGCAGGTAACGGGCTGGTAGGGAATGGGGAGAAGATTGATGCCAATCCTGATGACGTGACCATCGAATTGGCCACCGATATGTTGCAAGTAAAGGATCTCGGAATAACTAACCCTAAAATAGCTAGCAGGACGATTACATTCGATAAGTTGTCAGGCACGGCAGGGTTTGAAAATTCATTGCTAATTAACAACTCTTCGAATTTTCCCGTTTGGTTCGCACCAGGATCCAATCAAGTACTTATTACTAGCTCGGGAGGAAGCATCACCACAAAACCCATAGGTGAATTTGCCACCAATAACCTGGCTTACGGGAGTATTTTTATCGGTAATTCTTCAGGTATATCCACTCAATTGAGTGTCAATAATGCCGGTAACTTAATTATAGGTAACGGAACTTCAGCCGTTTCACTGCCGTTGACTGGTGATATTAATCTGAATAGTGCTGGTGCGACAACAATTCAGAATAACGCAGTTCAGGGTGATGACATTGATGTGACCTCTGGTAACTTCGTTGTAGCTGGAGCTAATCAAGTTCAGTTAAATAATACCCTCGGCCTGCAGGTGGCTAACGCTACCGATTTGAACGGCAGCCTGACTGTTGATGGCTCTACTTTCAGTTTGGACGCAACCGGAGCCTCGAACGTGACGACCACTGCTGGGGCATTGACGCTGCAAGGTGCCGGAGGCGTGAATATAGGTGCCAATGGTGTACTGACCGATGTCATCGGGGGTTTGAACGTTACCCAGGATGCAGATATTGATGGTAACACAACCCTTAATGGTAATGTTACGCTCGGAAACGTAGCGACAGATGGTGTGACTGTGACTGGCGAAATACTCGGTGCGACACCACTTAATTTTGAAGGGTCGGCTAATAATGACGTTTATACAAGCTTTGCAATCACTAACCCAACTTCTGCCCGCACGATCAATTTTCCGGATGCGAGTGGAACGGTTGTTTTGTCAAGCGGTTTGTCGTTAGCCAATAATATAGCCTTAACCTCCGACAACAATGGTCAAATTGCTACAGCTGTCGACGTTCTGCCGTTTACGGTTGAGAGTAATGACATCAATATCGGAGATGACGCCAGTGATCAGATAGATTTCATAGGTCAGGTAGATTTTGCAGGCAATGTAGATGCGAACAATGGTTTGGATGTAAGTGGGGCTGAT
>TARA_R110002012_G_scaffold247889_3_pt1 | contig 61646 bp, 60 predicted proteins | sample TARA_R110002012 | Tara Oceans TARA_R110002012 (sample SAMEA4396515) | marine metagenome | biome: Westerlies Biome; feature: [DCM] deep chlorophyll maximum layer (ENVO:01000326); material: water (ENVO:00002006), including particulate matter (ENVO:01000060) such as... | depth 40 m
ACAAAAGCCCCCCGGGCTTCAGGGCCGCCTTCATCCGGGCGAACAGCCGGTCGCGCTGGGCCGGCGGCGCGAACTGGATGAAAATCGCCACCACCACGTCAAAGGTCGCCACCGGCCAGTCCCATGCGTCCAGATCGACCGTCAGCGTCTCGAGGGTCACGTCCCGCCGGGCCGCCAGGGCCCGGGCCTTCTCCACCGCCCGCGGGGACAGATCGGTGGTCACCACATCGAGCCCCCGTCCGGCCAGCCACACCCCGTTGCGCCCCTCGCCGTCGGCCACCACCAGCACCCGCGCCCCGGGCCGCAACCGGTCCGCCTGCCGCTCCAGAAAGACATTGGGGGTCTCGCCGAAATGATAGGCCTCACCGGCATAGCGGCCGTCCCAGAATTCGCGCGCAGTGTCAGTCATCGATTGTCTCCGGTCGGTCAGGATGGGGCCGACACCGGTTTCCCATTTGCAACCCCGTTGGGCAAATCCTGCATCCGCGCCTTGCGGAAAGCATCCGGTCAGGTTCAACAGGGCGCAACGCCCTGATGCGCAAGCGCGCCCCCGGAGTCCCCGATTGCCCCGCCTGATCGAAGAACTCGACTATCGCCTCACGCCGATGGGGCCGATCGCCCTGCGACGGCGCTGGGTCTCGGCCCTCGACCTCGATGTGATCGAGGTCATTCTCGGCGACGAACATCTGATGTCGAGCCTGTTCACCGTCGGCGAGACCGAGCTGTCAAACCTCGGTCTGGCGCGTCATCCGGGGGCCGGACTGAAGGTGCTCGTTGGCGGTCTTGGGCTCGGCTATACGGCGCAGGCCGCGCTGGCCGAGCCGAGGGTCGGGTCGGTCGAGGTGGTCGACACCATCGAGGCGGTGATCGACTGGCATCGAACCGGTCTGGTGCCACTGGGCGAAAGCCTCGGCAGCAACCCGCGCTGCACCCTGACCCACGCGGACTTCTTCGGTCTGTTCGACGGGGACGGTCAGGATGGGACGGTCTGGGACGTGATCCTGCTCGATATCGACCACTCCCCTTCCCGGCTGCTGAACCCGGCGCATGCCCGGCTCTACACGCTGGACGGCTTGACCCGGTTGCGGGCCCGGCTGGCCCCGGACGGGGTGTTCGCCATGTGGTCCGACGATGCGCCGGATCCCGGCTTCATGACCCTGCTGGAGGCGGTGTTTCCCAACCCGAAGGCCGAAGTGGTCACCTTCCCCAACCCCCTGACCGGCGCGGAGTCGACCTGCACCATCTATGTGACGGGCGGCTGAGCCGATCCGCGCCTTGAGACCAGAAACCCGGCACCCCGGGCGATAATCAGTCCCAGGGCCAGGGCCGTCGCCGCCGTCGCCACCCCGCCGGCCAGCGGCACGGGCAGAACGAACCAGGCCGCGACATAGACGAGTCCGGCGATGACCAGGGCCCAGCCGGCAAAGCGCTTCATCGACTCGCTGCGCTCCGACGGACAGCTTCCTTCGCCCCGGCGTCCGAGGACCTTCGGCATGACATTGCCGATCAGGATCAACACCAGCCCGATACCGATGCCGAGCCCTCGCTGGACAATCGGACCGTCCGCGATCCCGAGGGTCTCTGCCAGCGACACGGACAAGGATCCCGCCAGCATCAGGCCACCGACCATGACTGACATCCGGAAGTAGCGACGTTCGGAATCGGTGTATCTGGAAAATGACCGCCCTCGCTCCATCAGGAAAACGGCGATCCAGATCGCAGCCATCCCGCCCATCGCCGCGATCCAGGCCCCGGCCTTGTCCGCTTCCAGCACCCAGTTGGTGATCCCCAGCCCCCAGACCAGAGCGGCAACCAGGGCGATCTGCCCGTGAATCCGTTGTGACAGGGTCATGATTGGGTGTCCTTTTCCTGAGTCTCTCCGGCACTGGCGGACTCGCCACCCATGCCAAAGGTTTTGGCGAAACCGAACAGCGCATCTTCCAGCACCGACAGCTTCAAACGATAGATGACCTGTTTGCCGTCCTTCTCCGCCTCGACCAGACCGGCCTCTTTCAGCACGGAAAAATGGGCGGACATGGTCGGCTTGGCGAAAGCGAATTCATCGGCCAGTTCCCCCGCCGACATCGGCCGCTGACGCAGCAATTCCAGCACACGACGGCGGGTCGGATCGGCCAGGGCTTTAAAGACCTTGTTCATGCACAGACGTTTAGCTAAATGACAAAACGTTGTCAAGCACACAGTCACAGGCAGGCCTGTCCAGACGTAGTCAGTTCCGGTCTGTGCCGTCGCCAGCCGGTCCGTCGCCGTTCAGCCTGGCCCCGACGTGCTCAATGCCCAGACGGGCCGCGATCTCCATCTGCCGCTGGCGTTCGGCGTAGCCCTCGCGCTGGGCCTCGGTACGGCTGTCGTGGCAGCGCTCACAGCAGACCCCCTCAACATAGCGGTCGGATGCGCGCTCCCGGGGCCCCAGCGGCATACGGCAGCCCCGGCACAGCGTGTGGCTGCCCGGGCTCAGCCCGTGACCGATGGCGACCCGTTCGTCGAACACAAAACATTCGCCCTGCCACAGGCTTTCGGTCTCGACCGTCGTCTCAAGGTAGCGCAGGATCCCGCCCTCGAGATGGTGCACGTTCTGGACGCCCTCGGCCCTGAGGAAGGCCGTCGCCTTCTCGCAACGGATGCCGCCGGTGCAGTACATCGCCACCTTCGGCGGCACAGGACGGTCCAGCAGGGCCCGCCCTTCCCGCTCGAACCAGTCAGGAAAGTCACGGAAGCTGCGGGTATTGGGCTGGATCGCCCCGGCAAAGGCCCCGATCGCGCCCTCATAATCGTTGCGCGTGTCGATCACCACCGTGTCGGGATCGGCGATCAGGGCGTTCCAGTCGGCCGGTGAGACATAGGTGCCGGCATTGCACACCGGGTCCAGATCGGTGCGCCCCATAGTCACGATCTCGGGCTTGATCCGGACCTTGAGCCGATGAAACGGCATGGTCGCGGCCGTCGACTCCTTGACCTCCAGGTCGGCGAAACCCGGCACGGCGCGAATACCTTCGAGCACGCGCTCAACCGCTTCGACCGATCCCGCGATGGTCCCGTTGAGTCCTTCATGTGCGACCAGAAGCGTGCCGCGCACGGCAGGCGACGCCAGCGTCTCAAGCCGGTCGCGAACGACGACGCAATCCTTGATCGGCGCAAATCGGTACAGGGCCACGACCCGGACCGACGATACCGCCGCCGCACCTTGCGATACGGCGGACCTCAAAAGACCGGATCGGGAAGCGAGTTGAACGCGCCCCGCAGGGCATCGGCCCAGTCCACGGTCATGGTCTGGAAATAGGGATCATCGGCCTCGATCCTGCGCTCCAGCTTCGGTGCGAACTCATCCGTCTCGTAGATCTGCAGATCCAGCGGCAACCCGACGGACAGATTGGCCTTCAGGGTCGAGTCAAAGGACAGCATCAGCAGCTTGGCAGCCTTCTCGAAATCCATGTCCGGATCATAGGCCCGAACCAGAATGGGCCGACCGTACTTCGCCTCGCCGATCTGAAAAAATGGCGTGTCCTCAGAGGCCTCGACGAAATTTCCCTCTGGATAGATCATGAACAGCCGGGGTGGCATGCCCTTGATCTGACCGCCCAGGATCAGGGTCGCGCCGAATTGTGTGTCGGCGTTCTGACCGCTGCCACGGTTCTGTTGAATGGTTTCGCGCAAGGTCTCGCCGACGATCTGGGCCGCCTGAAACATGGTCGGGGCCTCCAGCAGGGAGGGATTGCGCTCGGCCGGCACCTTGGTCCGTTCGTCCAGCGTGCTGACCAGGGCCTGGGTGGTCGCAAGATTCCCGGCAGTCATCAGGGTGATCAGACGCTCGCCGGGCCGGTGCCAGCTAACCATCTTCCGGAATGTCGAAATATTATCGACCCCGGCATTGGTTCGGGTGTCCGACATGAACACCAGCCCCTTGTTCAGGCGCAGTCCGACGCAATAGGTCATCCGGGTCTCTTTGAAATTAATTCTGACGCCGGAATCGCTACTGTTGAACCTGCAACTGCACGACCATCGACTCTTTTTGTCCGCCGAAGATGATACCAGAGATCGGCGCGGCTTCGCCATAGTCGAGTCCGGTCGCCACCCTGACATAACGTTCGTCGGGTGAGACCCCGCTGGAAATATCGAAGCCGACCCAGCCCAGTCCATCCACGTGCGCTTCGGCCCAGGCATGGCCGGCCTCCTGTTCGACCCGACCGTCGATCACCAGATAGCCGCTGACATAGCGGGCCGGATATCCCAGAAGACGCGCCGCACTGATGAAGATGTGGGCGTGGTCCTGACAAACGCCGCGACCGGAGGTCAGGGCCTGTTCCGCGGTTGTCGAAAAATCTGTCTCACCCACCTGATAGGGGACGGTCTCTAGAATTTGCGCCGACAGCGCGTGCAGCCGGGCGGCATCACTCTCGAACCCTGACGGCAGCGCCCGAACCAGCCCGCGAACCTGCGGTCCGGGCTTGGTGCTTGGCGTGCTCCGGCTGAAATACCAGAGGGGCGTGAACCCCGAGTGACGACCGATAACCCCCACTGTATCGGCCGTATCGACCTCCCCCTCAGACAGGATCGTCACCGAACGACTGCCCGGAGAGACAGCCAGCAATTCGACCTGGTTGTTGTTGTGGTCGCTGAACGCAAGCTCCTTGTGGCCGCCCTCGATCTCGGTGCGCCATTCAATGATCGATTGCCCGGCCGACGATTTCGGGGTCATGCGCAATTGCTGCAGCCCGTACGGCACCGGCGCGTCATAGCGGTATTCAGTCTGGTGGCGAATTTTCACGCGCATGATGTCATCCGGAAAAGCGGTAATCCCGCTCGATCTGATGACCGAGCGCCGTATTGCTTGCGATGAACGCCGACAGAAACTGGTGAAGGCCGGTGTCAAAAATGGACTCGACGGTATTTTCGGCCAGGCTATTGCCCACATTTTTGGCCAGATCGTGAGACGCAAGCCGGTTCCCGTAGGTAGCAGCGAGACAATCCAGATTCTCGCAAATCTGTCCCGCGCAATAGGCCAGCGAGCGCGGCAATCTTTGATCGAGAATGACCAGATTGGCGATCTGCCGCGGGTTGGCGTTGCCGTCGCTCAGCCAGCGATAGGCGCGCTGGGCCGAAACCGAGCGCAGGATGGTTTCCCATTGCACATTGTCGAGTGACGAACCGACGAACGAGACTGATGGCAGCAGGACATAGTATTTGACGTCAAGGATCCGCGCGGTGTTGTCGGCACGCTCAACGAACGTCCCGAGGTGCGCAAAATTGTAGACGTCGTTCCGCAACATCGTACCCGTGAGCGCCCCGCGGACCAGCGCGTTCTGGCGACGGATGTCGGCCAGAACATCGGGCAGGTCATTTTCCGATACCGGCCGTTTGAGGATGGCCTTGATGCTCATCCAGCCTTCGTTGGTCGCCTCCCAGACCTCGCGGGTCAGGGCCGTTCGGACCAGACGGGCATTGCTGCGAGCAGAGTCGATGACCGACATGACGCTGGACGAGTTCGCGGGATCGCGCAGCAGAAAGTCGATGACGCTCTTCGCCCCGTACGTATCGTATCGTTGGAGATAGGCGTCGCGGACTCCGGCCGTCGCAATGACCGACGCCCACTCAGCCTCTGCCGCGACCGAGCGGGTCAGGGCGATACGGAATCCCGCATCGACCAGCCGGGCGGTATTCTCGCTGCGCTCCAGATAGCGAAACATCCAGAACAGGCCGCCTGCGGTCTTGCCTAGCATTGGGTGCCCCCGTCAGTTCGGTTCATTCCTGAAGCACCCAGGTATCCTTGGTCCCGCCGCCCTGACTGGAATTGACGACCAGAGACCCGGCCTTCATCGCCACGCGGGTCAAACCGCCGGGGGTGATGTCGATCCGGTTCGGCGACACAAGTACGAAAGGGCGCAGGTCGACGTGGCGCGGAGCCAGCCCCGACCGCGTGATCACCGGCACTGTCGACAGGGCCAACGTCGGCTGGGCTATATAGTTGGACGGCCTGGCCTTCAGCTTGGCCGCAAAGTCAGCGCACTCGCGCTTGCTCGCGGCGGGGCCAACCAGCATCCCGTAGCCTCCCGATCCGTGGACTTCCTTGACCACCAGTTCCGGCAGATGCTCCAGCACATAGGCCAAGGCGTCCGGCTCGGAACATCGCCAGGTCGGCACATTCTTCAGAATGGCCTTTTCGCCCGTATAAAACTCGATGATTTCCGGCATGTAGCTGTAGATCGCCTTGTCGTCGGCGATCCCGGTTCCGGGGGCGTTGGCCAGGGTGATCTTGCCGGCGCGGTAAGCGTCGAGGATTCCCGGAACGCCCAGCATCGAGTCGGGATTGAAGTTCAACGGGTCCAGATAATCGTCGTCAATTCGCCGGTAGAGCACATCGATCGGCGTGTAGCCCTCGGTCGTCCGCATCGCCACCCGACCGTCCACCAGCCGCAGGTCCGCCCCCTCCACCAACTCGACCCCCATCTGGTCGGCCAGAAAGGAATGCTCAAAATAGGCCGAGTTATGGATGCCCGGCGTCAGCACGGCGATGACTGGCTTCCCGGCACAGCCTTCAGGCGCGCAGGCAGCGAGCGATCGTCGCAGCATCTTGGGGTAGTCGGCGACTTCGCGGACCGAAACCCGGGAGAACAGCTCCGGGAACATCTGCAACATGGTCTCGCGATTTTCGAGCATGTACGACACACCCGACGGCGTACGCGCGTTGTCCTCAAGCACGAAGAACTCGTCCTCACCCGTGCGGACGATGTCGACCCCGACGATGTGGGTATAGATGCCTCCCGGTGGCGACATCCCGATCATCTGGGGCACGAAGGCGTCGTTCTGCGCGATCAGCTCGACCGGAACCCGACCGGCCCGGAGAATTTCCTGCCGGTGATAGATGTCGTGCAGAAAAGCATTGATGGCCCGAACGCGTTGCTCAATGCCCTTTGTCAGTCGGGACCACTCCCGGGCAGAGATAATTCTCGGCACAATATCGAACGGTAACAGCCGCTCGTTGGCTTCTTGTTGACCGTACACATTGAAAGTAATGCCAGTACGCCGAAAAAACACTTCGGCATCTTTGGACTTGCGTTGAAGAACGGATCTATCCTGCCGATCGAACCACTCACAATATTCAGAGTACGGTTCACGCGCCCGATCACCGACGCCGTTCATTTCATCAAAAAACACTCAAACATCCCTCATGGCTTAATCATGACATGAACAATTGATTTTTTCAACACAAATATAGCTATTTAGTTTTTCGACGATCTATAAAATCCATTTTAATTATTTCCAACAAGTAACAATGTAATCGTTACATATAATTTACACCGCCGCGTAGAAAGTGGTGCCAGATGTATGCCATTTTACTTACAGTTCTTGCCTCATAACAGCTCAGAGGCAACAAAACTTGTTCGCAAGTTACATAATGCGGACAACTTTATTCTCCGCTGAAATTTCAGGCCCGCCATGCGGCGAGCAATTCCCGGCCGCGCTGCAACTATTTTTCAGGGCGACATTCAGTCCGTCGACGCTCGATGGTATCTGGCCTCATCCAGCCACACACCCAGATCCTGGTCGACCACCTTGGTCAGATCCTTGTTCACCGTCCCGCACACAGTCATCTGCGAGGCCAGCCGGTCCCGCAGTACGCCCATGAGCGCAGGGGGGGCCGCCAGATAGGCTTCGTCCAAACCCTCGCGCCTCGCCAAGGCAGCGGCGCGGTCGGCCACACCGGCAACGAAGGTTTCCTTGGCCAGTCGGGCAGAGTCGTCCGTGCCGATGCCGTGCCGCAAGCGGCCAACGCTTTCAAAGACCCGACCTGACGGATTGGCCTGACGCCTGACCTTCAGCTCGCGCAAGGTGTCTGCATTGTCGATTTCCTCGACAGTCACATAACCACTGCCCCCGGTCTTGCGTCGGATCAGCCGTGCACGGCCACCGTCGCTGACTACGAACAAAACTTTTCTTGGTCTGGTCACCTGGCGTCTCCTCGAACGGTCTCACGGCCCCCGATGAACGGATGGCTGCGGATCCCATTTCCTCCCGAGGCTCGAAGCACGATAGGCGGCCTTCATCATTTCCGCACGACACAAAGCCGCTACCTACTGAGCGCTGGCAGCGATACCTACCTATGCCAGTCCCGGTTCTGAACGACCTTGACCCGGATCAATTTCCAGGATCGGCCGGCGCTGCGAATAGGCGCTCGGCAACAGCAAAAATACACGCGAGTTCGCCGGTAATAAGCTGAATTTATAACGCCTTATGTCGACTCGTCTTGTGCCGAAACATTGACGAACGAGAGGGCTGTAGGGTCCGGTTTCTGAGTTGTCTACGTTGCCTGATCCGGAGCTATCACTGGATCGACAGCCACAGTGCGACCAGCCTGATGACCTGCGTCCGCCTTCGGCGACAAACAGGCCGGAAGCCCGGCCCGATCAGCCTGATCAGACCAGCCGACTCTGCACCTTCGCGGCCCCGATGAACCCGGCGAACAGCGGATGTGGTGCGAAGGGGCGGCTCTTCAGTTCCGGATGATACTGGACGCCGATGAACCAGGGATGGTCCTCACGCTCGACCGTTTCGGGCAGGACCCCGTCCGGTGAAAGGCCGGAAAATCTCAACCCGCCCCGGATCTCGATCAGTTCGCGATAGTTGATGTTGACCTCATAGCGATGGCGATGCCGCTCGCTGATTGTCGTCGTGCCGTAGATTTCGGCGATCTTGGAATTTTCGTCCAGCACCGAGTCATAAGCCCCCAGACGCATCGTGCCGCCGAGGTCCCCGCCCTGCTGGCGCTGGACCCGCTGGTTGCCCTGGGTCCATTCGGTCATCAGGCCCACGATCGGTTCCGCAGTGGGACCAAATTCGGTCGAGGACGCCTGGGGCAGGCCGGCCAGGTTCCGGGCCGCCTCAATCACCGCCATCTGCATGCCGAAACAGATGCCGAAATAGGGAATCTTGCGTTCGCGGGCGAAGCGGGCCGCCTCGATCTTGCCCTCGGCCCCGCGCTCACCAAAGCCGCCCGGCACCAGGACGGCGTGAGCCCCCTGCAGGCGCGCCTCACAGGCTTCCGGATCGCCCTCGAACGTGTCCGCCTCGACCCAGTCGATGTTGACCTTGACGTTATTGGCCACGCCACCGTGCTGCAGGGCCTCGATCAGGGATTTGTAGGCGTCCTTGAGCACGGTGTATTTGCCGACCACGGCCACAGTGACCTCACCGTCCGGATGCAGGCGGCGACGCGCGATCTCCTCCCACATCGCCAAATCGGGCGCGGGGGCGTCGGTCAGTCCGAAATGGGCCAGCACCTCGGCGTCCAGCCCCTCGCGATGGTAATCCAGCGGCACGGCGTAGATGTCGCTCGAATCCATCGCCTGGATGACGCTGCTTTCGCGCACATTACAGAACAGGCCGATCTTGCGCTTCTCCTCGGCCGGGATCGGCTGTTCACAACGGCACAGCAGGATATCCGGCTGGATACCGATCGAACGCAGCTCCTTGACCGAATGCTGGGTCGGTTTGGTCTTCATCTCACCGGCGGTCTTGATGAAGGGCAGCAGGGTCAGGTGGACAAAGCACGACTCGCCGCGCGGCAGGTCCTGCCCCAGCTGCCGGATAGCCTCAAAGAAGGGCAACCCCTCGATGTCGCCGACCGTGCCGCCGATCTCGACCAGCACGAAGTCGACATCTTCGCCGGCGTCGGTCAGGGCCGTCGTCCGGACGAAGCGTTTGATCTCGTCGGTGACGTGCGGAATGACCTGGACCGTCGCGCCCAGATAGTCGCCGCGCCGTTCCTTCTCAAGGATGGTCGAATAGATCCGTCCGGTGGTGATATTGTCGGACTTGGCCGCCGAGACGCCGGTGAACCGCTCATAGTGACCCAGGTCGAGGTCGGTCTCGGCCCCGTCGTCCGTCACGAACACCTCGCCGTGCTGATAGGGGCTCATCGTGCCCGGATCGACGTTCAGATAGGGGTCGAGCTTGCGCAGGCGCACCTTGTAGCCGCGCGCCTGGAGCAGCGCACCGAGAGCAGCGGAGGCGAGGCCTTTTCCCAGTGAGGAAACCACGCCGCCAGTGATGAACACATAACGAGCCATGGGAGCTTACCTTATCGCCGATTCGGACGAACGGGACGGGTCGCGTGCGACCTGTCTGTTAAAAATGAAACGAGCGCACTTTCGTGCGCTCGCATCGTGGAGACTTTGAGGGCGGGAGCGGGAGGCGGGAAAGACCGCCCGTCCCATATCCTATCGGGCCGGAGTGCCGGCCGCCGACGGTAGGCTGGCTTCCAGGTCATCCAGCGACGGAGCCGCCGGCTGGGCCGGGGTCGCCGGTGCCGGCGCAGCCGGAGCCTGGGTTTGCGTATCGCCTCCGACAGCGATCGCCCCAACGGCCGCGGCGTCGATGACCGATTCATTGGCCCGCGACATGTTTCCTGTGACGGTCAGGCCGAGCGCGCAGAGGAAGAACAGGATGGCCAGGATCGAGGTCGCCTTGGTCAGAAGATTGCCGGCTCCGCGAGCCGTCATGAAGCCCGAAGGCCCGCCGCCCATGCCCAGGGCACCGCCCTCAGACTGCTGCAGCAGGATCACCCCCGAGAGGGAGATCGAGATCAGGATCATGGCAACGAGGAGGATGGTCTGGAGCATGGTGTCAATCATGTGGGCGCGCAGCTGCGCCGATCAAGCGGCGGCGTCTAACATTGATGTGTCCGGGGAGCAAACCTTCGGTTGGAGATGACCGGGTCAGGTGCCCCGAATTATGCCGAGAAAATCCTCCGCCTTCAGGGAGGCCCCGCCGACGAGCGCCCCGCCGACCTCCGGCACAGCCAGGATTTCAGCCGCGTTCCCCGGCTTGACCGAGCCACCGTACAGGATCGGGGCCGCGGCTCCGCCGGCACCCAGACGCTTGAGCATGGCGGCGCGAACGGCGCGATGCATCGCCTCGATCTCTTCCAGGGTCGGTGTCCGTCCGGTGCCGATGGCCCAGATCGGTTCATAGGCCACGGCAAAGGGTTGGCCCGTCAGGCTCACCGGCAGGGAGCCGGCGATCTGCCGACTAACCACATCAATCGCCTCGCCGGCATCACGCTGTTCCAGGGTTTCACCGACACAGATGATCGGTTCCAGGCCCGCCGCCAGGGCGGTCTCCACCTTGGCGGCGACTCCGGCGTCGGTTTCGGCAAAACTGGCCCGACTTTCGGAATGACCCAATATGACCAGCCTGGCACCGGCGTCGGCCAGCATCTCGGCCGAGACAGAGCCGGTGAAGGCCCCCGATGGTTCGTCATGACAATCCTGACCGCCCGTTTCGACGGCACCGCCGCCCAGCAGACGCGCCATCCGCTCGATCAGGGTCGCCGGCGGGCACAGAACCACCCGACAGGCCGCCGGGTCGGCCTCGAGCGCGTCCTTAAGAACCTCGGCCTCGGCCAGACTGGCCCCGAGTCCGTTCATTTTCCAGTTGCCGACGATCAGCTTCACGGATTGTTTCATAGGCCCTGTTTAGGCAGCCGCGACGTCCAAGCCAAGCCGTCGTCACACACCGGCCGCTTGCCGGACAGGCCAGACGGGCCCTATACGCCACAGGAGCCCCTCCCGACGTCGGCCCGACAGGTACTTTCGATGATCTCCGTGTTCCGCAATTTCGCCAAGTCCAAATGGGCCATCGCCCTGCTGGTCCTGCTTGCTCTCGGCCTGCTTGTGACCGGCGGGTCCCAGATCGATGTGTTCGCCAACCTGGGGCCCAGGCATGTGATCTCTGCGGGCGACCGCAGCGTCGACCAGCAGAAATTCCGCGCCGATTTCGATCGTGTCCGCAACAATTTGCAGGAACAGACCGGGCGGCCCGTGTCGATCGAAGACATGATCAACGAAAATATTCACCTGCGCTATCTCGACAGCCAGTCCAAGCGGCTGGGCTTCGTGGCCTGGGCCTGGAAGGCCGGCGTGCGTCCGGGCAAGGAGCTGATCCTGAAGCAAATCCGTCAGGCTCCCATCTTCTTCAACCAGGTCACGGGTCAATTTGACGAAACCGCCTACCGTTCGGCCCTGGCGGCCCAGAACATGACACCTCACCAGCTCGAGCAGGAATTCCGCGACGAATACGCAACCAACCATTTCGGAGCCGCGGTATTCGCCGGAGCCCGCCTGCCCCGTATTTACGGTGCCCTGTTGGCCAGCCAGGCGCTGGAAACCCGCGACGGTCGTCAATTCATCGTCACCCAGGCCATGGCCGGCTCGGCCGCCAAGCCCACCGATGCCCAGCTGACGGCCTTCATGAACGAGAATGCCGACCGTCTGCGTCAGCCGGAATATCGCATGGTCGCCCTCTTCCTCTTCAATGGTCCGGCCGCCAACCCGCCCGCCATCACCGAAGCCCGCATCCTCGAACGCTTCGAGTTCCGCAAGGACGCCCTGTCCGAGCCCGAGACCCGTACCTTCGTTACCCTGACCGCCCCGACCCGCGCTGCAGCCGACCGCGTTGCCGCGGCCCTGCGCGCCGGACAAACGGCTGCGGAAGCCGGAGCCGCAAACGGAGCCCAGCTCGCGCCCTACACGGATACCCCGCGCTCGGCGATCGGCGACCCTGCCGTCGCGGCGGCCGTATTCGGTCTGACGGCCAACGCCGTTTCCGATCCGGTCCAGGCCCGGGTCGGCTTTACCGTGGTCACCGTCACCGCGATCAAACCCGGCCGCGCGGCGACGCTCAACGGCGTACGTGACGCCATCGTCGCCGAGCTCCGCGAGGAAGACACCAAGAGCGCCGTCTATGATCGTGTCGAACGCTATGAAAAGGCCCGCAGTGCCGGCAAGACCCTCGAGGCCGCGGCCGAAGAAGTGAGGGCCCGCATGGTCCAACTGCCGCCCTTCACCCAGGACGGCAAATTGCCGGATGGTCAGCCGCTGAACGCCCCGCCGCAGATCTTCACCGCAGCCTGGACGCTGTCCAAGGGCGGCGAAAGCGACGTGATCGATGCCGGTCAGGGTCAGTATTTCGTTCTGCGTCTCGACGACATCCGCCCGGCGGCCATGCCCCCCCTGGCCGAAATCCGCGGTCCGCTGGAAACCCAGTGGATCCTGCGGGAAAACAATCGTCTGCTGGTGACCAAGGCTGAGGAACTGGCCGGACGCATTCGGGCCGGTGAGGATATCGCCGCCGTGGCCAGCGCAGCCGGGGCCTCACTGCGGACTCACGCGGGCATGAAACAGGACCGTCAGAGCCAGGAAGCCCTCGGCCAGGGCGGTATGTCCGGCCTGTTCGGTCAGGGGCGCGGTCAGGTCTACGCCCTGCCGCAGACGGAATCGACCTATGTCGTCGGCCGGGTCGACCAGATCCACGCCGCTGTCGCCGCGCTCGCAGCTCCGGTCGCCGAACAGGTCCGCCCGCGCATGACCCAGGAACTGGTCCAGGCCATGATCGAACAGGCCTTCACAGCTGCGGCGGAACGCTCGAAGGCGACCTATGACGTGGCCCAGGCCCGTCTGGCTCTGGGTCTTCCGGCCGAGCCCGCCCCCGCTGCGACCCCCGTCCCGGCGCAATGACCACCGGAACAGGCGCGGAAGGTTTCACGACCTTTGTCGCCGGGTGGGAGGCCGGGTCGCCACAGGTGGTGGTCCGTCGGCTCGTCGATGACCTCGAGACCCCGGTCTCGGCCTATCTGAAGGTCGGGCACGGCCGGCCCTATGCCTTCCTGCTCGAATCCGTCGAAGGCGGAGCCGTCAACGGCCGCTATTCGATCGTCACCCGGGATCCGGACATGGTCTGGCGCTGCCGCGACGGTCAGGCCGACAGTGCCCGTGGCGAGGCGCTCGCCAACGGCCGGTTTACCCGCGACACCCGACCGGCGCTGGACTCCCTGCGGGCCCTGATCGCCGCGTCCCGCTTCGACCTGCCCGACGACCTGCCGCCGATGGCGGCCGGCCTGTTCGGCGTGTTCGGCTATGACCTGGTGCGGTTGCTGGAACCGCTGGGTGCCGCCAATCCGGACCCTCTGAACCTGCCCGACGCCGTCCTGACCCGACCGTCCCTGGTGGCCATCTTCGACTCAGTCCGGCACGAAATCGTGCTGGTTTCGGCCGCCTATCCCGACAGCGGCCAGACGGCGCGCGAGGCGCATGATACCGCGGTCGCCCGGCTGGACGGTTTCGAGGCCGAACTGCGCGCTCCGCTGGCTGCGCGCGCGACGCCGGTCGAGGTCCCGGCACCGGACTTTCACTCCCCGGTCGACGAAAGCGCCTTCACCGGCATGGTAGCTGCGGCCAAGACCTATATCGAGGCCGGCGACATCTTCCAGGTCGTGCTCAGCCACCGCTTCTCGGCCCCATGGACCCGGGATCCGTTCGCCTTCTATCGCTCGCTGCGTCGCCAGAACCCGTCGCCCTATCTGTTCTATCTCGACTTCGTCGATTTCCAGCTGGCCGGATCGAGCCCGGAAATCCTCGTGCGGCTCAAGGACGGGGCGGTCACCATCCGCCCGCTGGCCGGCACCCGTCCGCGCGGGGCGACGCCCGAGGCGGACAAGGCGCTGGAGGCCGAACTTCTGGCCGACCCCAAGGAACGGGCCGAGCATCTGATGCTGCTGGATCTCGGCCGCAACGACGTCGGCCGGGTCTCGGTGCCCGGCACGGTCGAGGTCACCGAGAGCTTCACCGTCGAACGCTACAGCCAGGTCATGCATATCGTCTCGGACGTGCGCGGCCGGGCCGATCCGAAGCTGGACGCGGTCGACACCCTGCTGGCCGCCCTGCCCGCCGGCACCCTGTCCGGCGCGCCCAAGGTGCGGGCCATGGCCATCATCGACGAGCTGGAGAGCGAAAAGCGCGGCGTCGGCTACGGCGGCGGGGTCGGCTATATCTCGGCCGGGGGCGAGGCGGACATCTGCATCGTCCTGCGCACCGCGATGTTCACCGACGACCGGATCTTCGTCCAGGCCGGGGCCGGGGTCGTCACCGACAGCGACCCGGCCGCCGAATATGCCGAAACCCTGGCCAAGGCGCGGGCCCCGATGAACGCCGCCGCCGACGCCTGGCGCTATACCTCGGGTAATCGATAGGCCCCGTGTGGTGACGGGTCGGCGGTGGGTCTAGCGCACAGTGTCCTGCAGCATCGCCGGATCGGTGAACTGGACGCCCGGTCCCAGAACCACCACGCCGGCCATGAGCACCGCCGCCGTCGCCGCCAGCGCGGCCGCAATGAATGTGGCCCAGGGGTTGTGGGACGCCGTCGCCGGCTGCAGCAGGCCGCGCGCCTTGTTGATCTTGGAATCAGCCATGATTACCCCCGTTCCTGTGCCCTGATTGCAGCCCGGGACGGTTAACGAAGCCTTACCGGCCACCCAGACGCTTGGCGACGCGCCCCTGTAGCCCTGAAGCGAAATCGGCTGAGTTGGACGCAGTCCAACTCGGCTCAGATTTCGCTCCAGTTTGAATCTGGACCATTTTTTGGATTCAGATCGATTCGACCTGAAACAAAAATGGTCTAGAAGCGCGGGATGATCCTCGTCGTCGATAACTACGACAGCTTTACCTACAACCTCGTCCACTACCTCGCGGAACTGGGCGCGGAGACGCGCGTCGTGCGCAATGACGATCTGACCGTCGACGAGGCCTGGGCCCTGAAACCCGAGGCGGTGCTGCTGTCACCGGGCCCCTGCGCGCCGGACCAGGCCGGCATCTGCCTGTCCCTACTGACCTCGGCCCCCGACACCATGCCGATCTTCGGCGTCTGCCTCGGCCATCAGGCCATGGGTCAGGCCTTCGGAGGCGAGGTGATCCGCGCCAAAAGCCTGATGCACGGCAAGACCTCGCCGATCGAACACGCCGGACAGAGCGTGTTCCGCGGCCTGCCCTCCCCCTTCACTGCCACCCGCTATCACAGCCTCGCCGTGCGCCGGGACACCCTGCCCGACGTGCTCGAGGTCACCGCCTGGACCGCCGACGGCGAGATCATGGGCCTGGCTCACAAGACCCGGCCGATCCACGGGGTGCAGTTTCACCCGGAATCGATCGCCACCGAACACGGCCACGACCTGCTGGCCAATTTCCTCGACCTCGCCGGGGTCAAACGCCTGGCCGTGGTCTGACGCGATGGCCGACGGGTTCAAGCCGCTGCTGGCGAAACTGGTCGACGGCCAGATTCTGTCGACCGACGAGGCTCATGCCTTCTTCGCCGCCTGTCTGAGAGGCGAGCCCAGCCCGGCCCAGGTCGCCGCCGCTGTCACCGCCCTGCGCATGCGCGGCGAGACGGTGGGCGAGATCGCCGCCTTCGCCGGGGCCATGCGCGACGCGGCCCTGACGCTGGACCATCCGTATGATGTCATCGACACCTGCGGCACTGGCGGCGACGGCCAGCACACCTTCAACATTTCCACCGCCGCCGCCCTGGTTCTGGCCGGAGCCGGGCTCAAGGTGGCCAAACACGGCAACCGGGCTCTCAGCTCGAGCTCCGGGTCATCGGATGTGCTGTCTGTGCTGGGCGTCAACCTCGCCGCCACCCCGGCCCAGCAGCGTCTGTCGCTCGATGAGGCCAATATCGCCTTCCTGTTCGCCCCCGCCTACCACGGGGCCATGCGTCACGTCGGGCCGGTCCGGGCCGAGATCGGCTTCCGCACGGTTTTCAATCTTCTGGGCCCACTTTCTAATCCTGCGTCTGCAAGGCGTCAGGTCATGGGTGTCTATGATCCGCGCCTGCTTGAGCCGCTGGCCGAGGTGCTGGGTCGTCTGGGGGCCACCCGGGCCTGGACCGTGCACGGACAGGGTCTGGACGAGCTGACCACGACCGGCCCGACCGAGGTGGCCGAGTGGAAGGACGGGGCCGTGCGCCGCTTCACCGTCACGCCCGAGGATGCCGGCCTGCCCCGCGCCGACATCGCGGCCCTGCGCGGCGGTGACCCCGAAACCAACGCCACAGCCCTGCGCGCCCTGCTCGACGGACAGGCCGGGGCCTATCGCGACATCGTGCTGCTGAACGCCGCTGCCGCCCTCGTGGTCGCCGACCGCGCCGCCGATCTGGCCGACGGCGTGGGTCAGGCCGCCGCCGTCATCGACGACGGCCGCGCAGCTGCCGCCCTTGAGGCCCTGGCCCGGATCACCAACACCCCGATCGAGACCGACGAACCGGCATGACCGACGTGCTGGACCGGATCGCCGCCTACAAGCGCGACGACGTGGCCGCCCGTATGGCCGCCACGCCCCAGCCAGAGATCGAGGCCCGCGCCGCCGCCGCCTCGCCCCCACGCGGCTTCCGCGCCGCCCTGACCCGCACCGCTGCGCCCGGCCGCCCTGCCCTGATCGCCGAGATCAAGAAGGCCAGCCCCTCGAAGGGCCTGATCCGCGCCGACTTTGATCCGCCCGCCCTCGCCCGCGCCTATCAGGCCGGCGGGGCCGCCTGCCTCTCGGTGCTGACCGACGGCCCCAGCTTCCAGGGCGATGACGCCTGTCTGGTCGCCGCCCGCGCCGCCGTGACCCTGCCCTGTCTGCGCAAGGACTTCCTCGTCGATCCCTGGCAGGTGGCCGAGAGCCGCGCCTTAGGAGCCGACTGCATCCTGATCATCCTCGCCATGATCGACGACGGCCTCGCCGCCGACCTGCTGGCCGAGGCCCGCCACTTCGGCATGGACGCCCTGATCGAGACCCATGACGAAGCCGAAATGGCCCGGGCCGTCGCCTTGGGCGGCGATCTGGTCGGCATCAACAACCGCTCGCTGAGGACCTTCGAGGTCGATCTGGACACGACGGCCCGTCTGGCCACTCTCGCGCCGCCACAGGCCCTGCTGGTGGCCGAGAGCGGTATCTTCACCCCCGACGACGTCGCCCGGGTCACCGCCGACGGTGCCCGCGCCATCCTCGTCGGCGAAAGCCTGATGCGTCAAGCGAACGTGACAGCCGCGACGCGGGCGCTGCTGGCCTGACAACGGCCGCCACGACCCCGTCCCCCCGTTAAGTTGACATTAGGCAAGAACACTTACAGAACATCGGCAACGGTTCACGCCTTGTTCTGGACGATTCGCCTCCATGCTCACGCGCAAACAGCACGAACTCCTGATGTTCATCCATGAACGCATCAAGGAAACGGGCGTCTCGCCCTCCTTCGACGAGATGAAGGAAGCGCTTGATCTGGCGTCGAAATCCGGCATTCACCGGCTGATAACTGCGCTGGAGGAACGCGGCTTCATCCGCCGCCTGGCCCACCGCGCCCGGGCGCTGGAAGTGGTCAAGATGCCGGAACAGGCCACGACCGGGGCCCCGGTGCGCGGCCGCGCCCCCTTCCGTCCCGACGTCATCGAGGGCGGCGGCCGGCCCCAGTCGCTCGAGGTCGCCAACGACGTCCGCGAACTGTCGCTGATGGGCAAGATCGCCGCCGGCACGCCCATCGCCGCCATCGAGCATGAGACCGCCCGCTATCCGGTGCCCGAATCCCTGCTGGGAGCCGGTGAACACTATCTGCTCGAAATCGAGGGGGACTCGATGATCGAGGCCGGCATCCTCGATGGCGATCTGGTCATCATCAAATCGGTCGATACCGCCTCGTCCGGTGAGATCGTCGTGGCTCTGGTTGAAGGTGAGGAGGCGACCCTCAAGCGCTTGAGAAAGAAGGGCCAGTCCATCGCCCTGGAACCCGCCAACCGCGCCTATGAGACCCGCATCTTCGGTCCCGACCAGGTCGAGGTTCAGGGCAAGCTGGTCGGGCTCATCCGCCGCTATCACTGAAGTCGGGATCCGGCCGCGCGCTCCACGGCCGCCGGCCCCGCACCTGCGCCGACCACACGGCCCGCCAGCGACCGTCTGACGGTGCCCCCTCGCGCCACAGTTCAACCGCGCCACCGCGCCCATAGTCGGTGCCGTCCAGCACCAGCCGCCCGCCGCACGCCGTCGGCAGCCGGGCCGCCACCGCCCGCAGGCTAACCACTTCGGCTGAACGGCACAGGGCTTCCAGCGTCGCTGTATCCGAAGGTCGCCGACCCCAGCTCAGGGCCAGGGGCCCGCTGATCTCCGGGCGGCACGTATAGCGATCGCACTGCCAGCCCTCCTCGGGTCGTTCGACCGGAACCAGCCCGCGCCGCCGCGACCACAGGTCGGTGCCGAACGGACGGATACCGGGTCGCATAATCACCGCGGTTCCGTTCTGTACGAAGGCGGCATTGGTACCCCCGTCGCCGATCCAGATGTCCGGCACCGGGGCCCGCGGCCAAATCAGCACCGCCGAGGCCAGCGGCAGACCCAGCCAGCGCAGCCTCCCGCGCCACAGGCAGATGAACAGCACGCCCAGAAAGGCCACCGGCAGAGCCACGTCCGGCGCACTGGCCACGGTCTGCACGGCCCCCGGCAGGTCTGAAACCCGGGTACCGATCTCCAGCATCAGATCGATGCCCCGGCCCGCGACCCACAGAAAGGGACCACCCAGCCCCAGTGGCTCCAGCACCGCCCCCATGGCCAGGGTCGGCATCATCAGGAAGTCGGCGATCGGCGATGTCAGCAGATTGGCCAGCAGGCCATAGATGGCCGTGCGGTTGAAATGCTGCATGGCAAACGGCCCCGTGGCCATTCCGGCGACCAGACTGGCGGCACAGGCGGCGACGATCCACGACCCCGCCCGCTGGGCCGTCACAATAATCCAGGGTGCCGACAGCTCGCGGATCCGCCGCGGCCAGACCTCGGACAGGGCCACCAGGGCGGCGGTGGCGGCGAACGACATCTGGAACCCGGGCGTGACGATGGCCTCGGGCTGCAGCATCAGCACCACGAAGGCAGCGGCGGCCAGGGCGTTCATGGTGATGGCCTGACGGTCCAGCAGGATGGCGGCAAAGGCGATGGACGCGGTGATCGCCGCCCGCTCGGCCGGCGGCGGGGCCCCGGACACGATCAGATAGGTGCCGACCGCGCACAGACCGGCCACCGCCGCCACCTTCTTGCCCGACACCCGCAACGCCAGCCACGGCCAGGCCGCGACGAGGAGCCGGACCAGAAAGAAGGCGAAGCCGCCGACGATGGCCATGTGCAGACCCGAGATCGACAGGATATGGGCCAGGCCGGAGTCGCGCATCACGTCCAGATCGGCACGCCGGATCCAGGTCTCGTGGCCGGTGGTCATTGCCGCCGCCACCCCACCGGTCCGCTCACCCAGCCGCGCCACGATCCGCTGCGCCAGTCGGTAGCGCATGCCGTTGATCGCCATGGTCAGGCGCAGCCGCCACGGGGCATCGTCCAACCGCGCCGGTCGTGTCTCGCCCAGCCCGAAGGCCACACCACCCAGCCCCTGGAACCAGGCGTTGCGTCCAAAATCATAGGCCCCCGGGCTGACCGGTGCCGGCGGCGGATTGAGGATGGCGAACAGCCGGACGGCCGCCCCCGGTGGTGGCGGCTCGCCCCGAACCGTGGCCCGCATCCGCACCGGTGTCGCATCAGCGGCCAGCCCCCGCACCCGTACGGGGGCGATGACGATCCGGGCTCCGCGCTCGCCGGGACTGTCGACATCGACGACCCAGGCCTCGATCACGGTCGGTTCCGACATGGCCGGCGCGATCGGGGCGGCCACCCGTTCCGTACGTATCCGCGCTGTGGTCAGCCCCAGCGACAGACAGGCCAGCAGCATCAGGGGAACGCTCCAGACCCGCCCCAGACCGACCCGGCGCGCGCCCAGCCACAGGCCCGAGGCTGCGACAGCCAGAACGACCGTCAGCCACAGGACCGGCTCCCGGTGCAGGGTGAAATAGATCGCGCAACCGCCGCCGAAAGCGACCGGGGCCCAGAGTCGCCAACGCTGGGCCTGGGCCTCGACCTGCGCGCTCAACAGCGCGTGAATCCGGGAACCGGCCCTGTGATTTCCGGCTTCCGGCGCTATAAGGACGGCTCTGCTGGATACGCCCTGAATGACCTCTTCCCCTGCCATCGTCACCCGCTTCGCGCCCTCGCCGACCGGCTATCTGCATATAGGCGGCGCGCGCACGGCACTTTTCAACTACCTTTACGCGAAAAGTCGTGGCGGGAAATTTCTTGTGCGTGTGGAAGACACCGACCGCGAGCGTTCGACCGACGCCGCCGTTGAAGCCATTTTCGACGGTCTCAGCTGGCTGGGCCTGTTCCCGGATGAGGACCCCGTATTCCAGTTCAGCCGCGCCGACCGGCACCGCGAAGTGGTGACACAACTGGTCGCAACCGGTCATGCCTACCGCGACTGGACCACGGCCGAAGAGACCGGTGCCCTGCGCGATGCAGCCAAGGCCGAACGCCGCACCTTCGAATCGCCGTGGCGGGATCGCGAAGCGGCCGAAGGCGACCCCGCCCTGCCCCACGTGGTGCGGTTCCGCCGCCCCCTGCCCGGTTCGGTCGCGGTCGAGGACCAGGTTCAGGGTCAGGTGAGCTGGGCCAACAGCGATCTCGACGATCTGGTACTGCTGCGCTCCGACGGTGCACCGACCTACAACCTCGCCGTGGTCGTCGATGACCACGACATGGGCGTGACCCACGTCATTCGCGGCGACGATCACCTGAACAATTCCGCGCGCCAGTCACTGATCTATGACGCGATGGACTGGCCCCGGCCGGTGTTCGCCCATATCCCGCTGATCCACGGTCCCGACGGAGCCAAGCTGTCCAAGCGGCACGGGGCCCAGGCCGTGCATGAATATGCCGAAATGGGCTATCTGCCCGAGGCCATGCGCAACTATCTGACCCGACTGGGCTGGGCCCATGGCGACGACGAACTCTTCAGCGACGCCCAGGCCCTGGAGTGGTTCGACCTGCCCGGCGTCGGCAAGGCCCCGGCCCGTCTGGATTTCGACAAACTGGCCCACGTCAACGCCCACTGGATCCGCCTGGCCGACGACGAGCGACTGGCCAAGCTGACGCTGGATATCCATCTGGCGCGCGACCACGTCCTGTCCGAACACGACGAGGACCGCCTGGTCCGGGCCCTGCCCTTCATCAAGGATCGCGCCAAAACCACGCTTGAATTGGCCGACCAGACTGCCTTCGTGCTGAAGCTCCGGCCGTTGGTGATCGATGACCGCGGCCGGACCCAGCTGGCCGGAGAGGCCGGCGAGCGAATCGGGCGGTTGCGCACCCGGCTGGCCCTGTTCGAAAGCTGGGACGTCTTCGCCCTCGAGGCCGAGCTCAAGGTTTTCGCCGAAGAGGAAGGTGTCGGCTTCGGCAAGATCGGCCCGCCGGCCCGTGCTGCCCTGACCGGCGGCCATTCCGCACCCGACATCGCCAAAATTCTGGCCGCCCTCGGGCGCGAGGAAAGCCTCGGGCGCTTGGATGATGCGTTGCAACACACTATCTGACACTGAACAATTGAATCCGGCGCGCGACACCCCTCGCGAGCCGGACTGCACAAAGGGGCTGCAATGACTGAACAAGCCAAACCCGCGGGAACCGCGACACTCACCTACGGCGACGTGAACGTCGAACTGCCGGTTCTGGCCGGGTCCACCGGTCCCAACGTGATCGACATCCGTAAGCTCTACGGGGCGACCGACGCCTTCACCTATGATCCCGGTTTCACCTCGACGGCGGCCTGCGAAAGTGCCCTGACCTTCATCGACGGCGACAAGGGTACCCTGCTGCACCGCGGCTATCCGATCGACCAGCTGGCGTCACAGTCCAACTTCATCGAGGTCTGCCACCTGCTGCTGCGCGGCGAGCTGCCGACGGCCGCCGAGCTCGAGGCCTTCGAACGCAGCATCACCATGCACACGATGCTGCATTCACAGTTCGACCGCTTCTTCGAGGGCTTCCGTCGCGACGCCCACCCGATGTCGATCATGGTCGGGACCGTGGGGGCACTGTCGGCGTTTTATCACGACAGCCTAGACATCCATGATCCGGTCCAGCGCAACATCTCGGCCATCCGCCTGATCGCCAAAATGCCGACCATCGCCGCGCGGGCCTATAAATATCACGTCGGCCAGCCCTTCGTGTCGCCGCGCAACGACCTCAGCTATGCCGAGAATTTCCTGCGCATGTGCTTCGCCGTTCCGGCCGAGGACTATGTGGTCAATCCGGTACTGGCCAAGGCCATGGACCGCATCTTCATGCTGCACGCCGACCACGAGCAGAACGCCTCGACCTCGACCGTGCGTCTGGCCGGTTCGTCGGGGGCCAACCCGTTCGCCTGTATCGCCGCCGGCATCGCCTGCCTGTGGGGCCCGTCGCACGGCGGGGCCAACGAAGAAGCGCTGAACATGCTGAAAGAGATCGGCACTCCGGACAAGATCCCGGAGTTCATTGAGGGCGTAAAGGCCAAGAAATACAAACTGATGGGCTTCGGCCACCGCGTGTACAAAAACTACGATCCGCGCGCCAAGGTGATGAAGGAATCGGCCGACGAAGTGCTGGCCGCCGTCGGCGACCCCAACGACCCCCTGTTCCAGGTGGCCAAGGAGCTGGAGCGGATCGCGCTGAACGACGAGTATTTCATCGAGCGCAAGCTGTTCCCGAACGTCGACTTCTATTCGGGCATCACCCTGTCGGCGATGGGCTTCCCGACCTCGATGTTCACCGTGCTGTTCTCACTGGCCCGGACCGTCGGCTGGATCGCCCAGTGGCAGGAAATGATCGGCGACCCGACCCAGAAGATCGGCCGCCCGCGCCAGCTCTATACCGGCCCGACCGAACGCGACTACACGCCAATCCAGTCGCGGGGCTGATCAATCCGATCACCCGAATGACCAACCCCGGAGCCCCCCGCTTCGGCGTTGGTCATGTCCGGACACGATTTCCGACTGTCCAGACAGCTCTTCGCTGGCACCGGCCGGCGGACCCCGCTCTGCTGATCCCATGACCCACGCCCCGGAAGCCACTCCACCCGCCGAAACCCCGTCCACCCCACCGTTCCGTAATCTGGTGCAGGAGGTCGTGGAAAACGCGAAGGTGATCGCAATCGGCCTGCTGGCCGCAATCACCTTCCAGACCGTCGCCTTTCAGCCCTTCACCATTCCGTCCTCCTCGATGGAGCCCGGGCTGGTGATCGGCGACTATGTCGTGGTGTCGAAATTCGCCTACGGCTGGAGCCGCGCGTCCCTGCCCTTCAATCCCCCCCTGCCCGATGGTCGCCTGTTCGGTCGTGCCGCCGCGCGCGGCGACGTGGTTGTCTTCCGGCGACCCAGCGATCCGCAGCAAACATGGGTCAAGCGCGTCATCGGCCTGCCCGGCGACCACGTGCAGGTCCTGGGCGGCGTGGTCTCCATCAACGGCCGCGTCATCCCGCGCACGCCGCTGGCGGTCGTTGGGGATCACGACATGCCGTCCCGCCGGGTGCTGGAGGTTCGCGAGACCCTGGCGGACGGGCACGCCTGGGTCACCTATGACGGCGGTTCCGGCTTGCCCGGAGACGACACGGACGTCTTCGTCGTGCCCGCAGGACAGTATTTCATGATGGGCGACAATCGCGACAACTCACTGGACAGCCGCTGGCCGGCCTCGGTCGGCGTCGGCCTGTTGCCGGCAGAGAACATCGTCGGCAAGGCCGAACTGGTGGTCGCATCGTGGAAGCCCGGCGCAGGCCTGTTCAAACCCTGGACCTGGCTCAATCTTCAACCCGGCCGGTTCTTCAGGTCGGTGCGCTAGCGCCGGAACTCGTCGAAGCTGACCACGCCGTCCTGGTTACGGTCGAGGCGATCAAAGGCGGCGCGCGACGCCGGCTGCGACTGCGCCAGCGAAGGCACCGCGACCGCACCCAACGCCAAACCGGCGACGAGGGCCGCCAGCGCGTGCCACCCACGCGTGCGCGCTGAGCGACCATTTCCGCCGATCTCGCACTCCATGAAGGCTCGCATCGCCTCGCTCACCGTCCGTCCCTCGTCCCGGCAGCGGGCCATAAAAGCGGTCTTGGTGGCATGCGGCAGCCGGACCTCGATGGTTTCGCTCTTCTTCAGCGGCTTCAGATGGGTCATCGCGTCAGGTCCCGTTCGGATGGGCCAGTGAAAGACTGGCTCCGGTTCGAACCAAGTATGGCCGTCGCAGGCCGGAGCGCCAACAGCGTACGCGCGGGATGGCACCTTTGTAATCCGGCTCAGGCCCTGCCCGCGATCACCTGCAGCACTGCATCCGCCGCCAGCTCGGACGGGTCGGCCGCATCCCGGCCCATCAAATCCAGCGCCGCCGTCTGCCGCGCGGCCTGATCCGCGCGGGCGGCGGGGTCATCGAGCAATCGTCCGACCGCCGCCGCCAGCTTGTCCGGCGTGGCGTCGTTCTGGATCAGTTCGGGCGCGATCTCCGCGTCGGCGGCGTGGTTGAACAGGGTCGCGTATTTGCCGGTGAAGAACGGCTTCATGATCGCATAGCTGAGCGGGGTAAAGCGGTAGGCGATGACCATCGGGGCCCCGGCCAGGGCCAGTTCGGTCGAGACCGTGCCGCTGGTCGCCAGGGCCACGTCACAGGCGCGCATGGCGTCGTATTTGTCGGCCTCCTGCACCAGATGGGCGCGAAACGGCCAGGCGGCGATACGGGCGGCGACATCATCGGCGACGGTACCCGCCGCCACCACGGCCACCTCCAACCCCGACCGACCGGTCTTCAGCCGTGCCACAGCCTGTTCGAACACCTCCGTCATCCGGTTGATCTCGGACGGCCGACTGCCCGGCAGCACCAGCAGCAGGGGCGCGTCGGCGGCGATCCCGCGCGCCTTCCGGAACCGCGCGCCGTCAGCCCGGCCCATGTCGACGTGCAGGGCCTGGGATCCGACCACGGTGGTCGGCAATCCCTCGCGCTCGAACCACGGGGCGTCAAAGGCATAGAGGGCCAGCAGATGGTCGACGGACGCGGCGAGGGTCTTCGCCCGGCCCGGCCGTGAGGCCCAGACCTGGGGCCCGACATATTTGATCAGCGGCACGCCGGGCAGGACAGTTTTCAACGCCCCGGCCACGCGGATGGTGAAGCCCCAACTGTCGATCAGCACCACGGCGTCCGGACGTTCGCGCAGGGCGTGGGCCACGGTGTCCGTGACCCGCTTGCGGACCAGACCATAGGCCTTCAGTCCCTCGAGCCAGCCCAGGATCGACAGTTCGGCGATGTCGAACGGACTCTCGATCCCCAACGCGGTCATCTTCGGCCCGCCAACCCCGACCAGGGTCAGCCTGTCCCCGAGCCGGGCCTTCAGCGCCACGCCCAGACTTGCGCCCAGCGCATCGCCCGAGGCCTCGGCCGCCACCAGCATGATCTTCAGCGGCCGGGTCACCCCCGGTCCTCGCCCCAGACGAACAGACCCAGCCGATCCGCAGTCTCGATCAGGCGCGGCCGGTCGATCAGGATCAATTTTCCCGCCACCCCGCCGACGCCGGCCAGTCCCGCCGCCGCCGCCAGCTCCAGCGTCCGGACCCCGATCACCGGCATGTCCACGCGCAGATCCTGGATCGGCTTGGGGGCCTTGCCCAGGGCTCCCTGCCGCGCATTGGCCTGTCCTCTCAGATCGGCAGGCAGCCCGGCCACGCGCATCAGCATCGCGTCAGTGCCCTCCTGGGCCTCGACGGCCAGCACCAGACCGTCGCAAACGACCGCCCCTTGGCCGATATCGAGTTCTCCGGCCTTTTCCGCTACGTGTAGAGCTTTCCTGAGGTCTGACATCTGATCCGTTGTCGGGGTAACGGCACCCAGCGCCCCCGCCTGCAGGCTCTCGCCACCCAGAATGTCGTCCGCCCCCTCGACGGCATAGCCCTCGGCCTCGAACACCGACAGGATCTTGCGCAGCAGGGCATCGTCCCCCCGCGTCGCCGCCGCGATGATCCCGGGTAACAGGGTCGCGCCCTTGAGATCAGGCTTCAAAGTCTTGAAATCCGGCCGGTTGACCATGCCCGCGAAACAGACCGAGCGGCATTCCGCCGCCTTCAGAGCCGACAGGATGCGGCCGATCTCGGCCAGACCGGCCTCAACCCCGGGATAGCGGGCCAGATGCGGGTCGGCGAAGCCGTTCAGCCGGACCACAAACACCGGGCGGCCCTCGGCCTCGCAGCGGGCTGCCAGCGCCAGCGGCAAGGCCCCGCCGCCCGCGATCAGGCCAAGACGGCTAACCGGTGCCGGGACCCGGCCGGTCATTCGCCCGGCAGGCACAGCGGACGCCGCGCGTCCTCACGGATGAAAGCGACGATCTCCATGATCTCGGGCAGATCGGCATAGGTGTCGGCTACCCGATCCAGACGCTCGGCGAACACGCCATCGGCCTCAAACAGGTCGCGGAAGGCGGCCAGCAGGCGACGGATCTGGTCCTTGCCGTAGCCCTTGCGCTTCAGTCCCACGAGATTGAGCCCGTGCAACCGCGCATGATTGCCCCAGGCCGAGCCATAGGGGATAACGTCGCGGGTCACCGCGGCCAGACCGCCGATCATGGCCCCCTGCCCGACCCGACCGAACTGGTGGATGGCGCACAGGCCGCCGAGGAAAACCTTGTCCCCGATCTTCGCATGGCCGCCCAGGGTGGCGTTGTTGGCCATGGTCACATGGTCGCCGACCACGGCGTCATGGCCGACATGGGCCCCGGTCATGAACAGGCCGTTGGTGCCGATCCGGGTGACGCCGCCGCCCTGGGGCGTGCCGCGGTTGAAACTGCAATGTTCGCGGATCAGGGCGTCGGCCCCGATTTCCAGCCGTACCGGCTCACCCTTGTAGCCGCCGTGCTGCGGATCGCCGCCGATCACGGCGAACGGATGGATGACGCTACGCGCGCCAACCGTCGTGTCCTGCTGGATCACCACATGGCTGAGCAGATGCACGTCCTCGGCCAGGGTCACGCCCGGGCCGACCAGACACCAGGGACCGATCTTCACCCCATCGGCCAGAATCGCCGAGGCGTCGACGATGGCGGTCGGATGGATGGTCACGGCTCAGCCACGGTGACGACCATCGCAGCAAAATCGGCCTCGGCGGTCAGTTTTCCATCGACGAAGGTCTCGCCGCGGAATTTGAAGATGTCGCCGCGCTGACGCGTGACCACCACCTTCATCCGCAGCTGGTCGCCCGGCCGCACCGGCTTGCGAAAGCGCACGCCGTCGATCGACATGAACATGATGACCTTGCCCTCGACCGCCACATCCAGCGTCTTGGACATCAGCAGCGCGCCGGTCTGGGCCATGGCCTCAACGATCATCACCCCGGGCATGACCGGATCAATCGGGAAATGCCCCGGAAAGTAGGGCTCGTTGTGGGTGACGTTCTTGATGCCGGTAATCGAGGTATTGGCGACGAAATCCTCGGCCTTGTCGATCAGCAGAAAGGGATAGCGGTGCGGCAGGCGCCGCATGACTTCGGCATAGTCGATCGAGATAGGGGTTTCTTCGGTCATTCCGCCTGGTCCTTTGGCGCGGGACTCGCCTTGCGCGATACCTGTCTGGCGAGCCAGACCGCCTCGCGCAAGGACTGGCGGATCGGTTTCGCCGGATATCCGGACCAGGTCTCGCCCGCCGGGATGTCAGCCAGGACCCCGGCTCCCCCGGCCACGCGTGCACCGTCACCGATACGGATGTGGTCACCGATCCCGGCCTTGCCGCCGAACATCACATTGTCCCCGACCGTCACCGAGCCGGAAATGCCCGTGTGCGCGGCCATCAGGCAGTTGCGGCCGATCACGCAATTATGGCCGATCATCACCAGATTATCGATCTTGGTGTTCTCGCCGATGACGGTGTCGTCATAGGCCCCGCGGTCGATACAGGTATTGGCCCCAACACTGACCCCGTCCTGCAGGATGACCCGACCCAGCTGGGGCACATCGACCGGTCCGGCGCTGGACCCGGCCGCGCCGAAGCCCGGCTCGCCGATCCGCGCTCCGGCCATGATGCGGACCCGGTCACCGATCAGGGCGAAGCCGATCGTGGCATTGGATCCGATCTGGCAGTTGCGACCGATCTGGACCCCGGGGCCGACGACCGTATTGGCTCCGATCCGGGTGCCGCGGCCGATGCTGACGCCCTGGCCCAGCACCACGCCGGGCTCGACGATGACATCATCGTCCTCGAGCAGGGCCCGGGGACCGGCCCCGATACCGATCGGACTATGAAGAAGCAGAGAGGCGCGCGCCCAGGCCGCCTGGGGCTCGGGCGAGATGATCACGGCTGTACTGGCCGGAACATGGTCCACCGCGGCGGCCGGCACGATCACGCAACCGGCAGCCGTGGCTTTCAGGGCCTCAAGGAATTTCCGGTCCGCCAGAAAGGCGAGATCGGAGCCGCCGGCCGCGGCCAGAGGGGCCACGGCCTGCAGCAGAGCGTCACCGCCACGTGCGACGGTTGCCCCGATCCGGTCGCCCAGCCGGGCGACCGTCAGGGCAGGCATGGCTTCAAAGAAGCGCGGGTCGGGCATCACAGGGCGCCCGCACCGGGCTCTATTGGGCCGGCTGCTGGACCGGCACCGGCAGGCGGTTGAATCGCAGCGTCGGCAGGGCTGTGTTGAGACGCTGGATCACCTGGTCGGTGATATCCATGGCCGGGTTCATGATGAACACGCTTTCACGGCTCAGCAGCAGGCCACAACCACGCTCCTGGTACAAAGCCACCATGATAGGTTCGATCGCAACCGACATCAGGCGACGTTGTTCCGCCTGGGTATAGCGAAGCTCGGCCTCGCGAGTCTGCTCGAGCTGCTGCGCTTCCTGGATACGCTGCTGCAGGGCCTGGCTGCGCTGATTACGCTCGGCCTCGGACAGACTGGCACCGGCCTGCTGCAGGGCCGTGATTTCAGCCTGGATCGAGGTTCCGTAAGGCGCGAGTTCAGCCTCGGCCTCCTGGGACAGCTGCATCATCCGGGCCTGGACGGCCTGGCCGACGGTGGACTGTGCCTGGGCACGTTGGTTGAAATAGACGCAGACGCCGGGAATCACGGGACCCGGATTGGCCGGGCCGGCGCTCTGGGCGACAGCGGCGGAAGCGGTGAGCGAAGCGAGGGCGAAAGCGCCGATAGCGAACAGTTTCATCTGAGGCCTTACTAAAGCGAACGGACTGAGCCGTGGTTAGAACTGGGTCGAGGTCGAAAAGCGGAAAGTCTCGGTCTTGTCGTAATCTTCCCGGCTGAGAATATGGCTGAGATCGAAGCGGATCGGTCCCATCGGTGATTTCCAGTGGATACTCACACCAGCCGAGGCCCGAAGTGCCAGGTCATCAACGATGCGCGATGACGGTGTGCCGTCCGGATTGATGGAATAGCGATTATCCAGCAGGCCCAGGGTACCGACATCGGCGAAAAGCGAGGTGCGGATACCGTATTGTTCCGGCAGGAAGTTGGGCACGGTGAGCTCGACCGTGCCGATCATGTAGAAATTGCCCCCGAGGGCATCCGTCGTGTTCAGATCCCGTGGGCCCATACCCGCCGTCTTGAAGCCGCGGAAGCTGTTACCGCCCTTGAAGAAGCGGTCGTTGATCCGGATCGGATCACCGGCCCAGCCCGAGACATAACCGGTCGAAGCCTGGGCCGTAACGACCCAGTCCGGCGTGATGCCGTAATAGGCCGAAACGTCGGCCTCGGTCTTCACATAGTTCACGTCACCGCCGATACCGGCGAAATCCTGCCGCAGCGACCCCGACCAGCCCCGCGTCGGACGCACGGGGTCATTGGTGCGGTTGACCAGCAAGGTATAGCCGGCCGAGGAGTTGATGTACGATCCGACCTGATCACAGAGAGCCGACGATCCCGTTCCGGCACAAAAGCCTGTCGGAACAATAATTTCATCAGCTTTAATGAAGTATCGCGTGCTGAACAACGTATAGGCGTTCAGCGGATAGGTCATCCGCAGGCCTGCGCCGGTCGAACGGTAGTCATAGGATGAATATTTGCTGAGATCATAGCGCGAGTGGAAGGCATCAAAGCCGGCGCGCAGATCACGACCGAGGAATTTGGGTTCGGTGAAGCGGAAGTCGACCTGCTGCCGCAGGGAGCCCCACTCGACCCGGCCCACCACATTCTGGCCGCGGCCACGGAAATTCCTCTGGGTGACACCCAGGTTGACCACAAAGGAGTCGACCGAACTGAATCCGGCTCCGACCGAGAGCTCGCCGGTCGGCTGCTCCTCGACGGTGACGTTGACGACGGAGCGATCCGCCTCGGAACCGCGCACCTCCTCGACCGTCACGTCCTTGAAGAAGCCGAGGCCCCGCAGATTGTTGCGCGACCGTTCCAGCAGGGTGCGATTGAAGGCATCCCCCTCGGTCAGGGCCAGCTCACGGCGGATGACCGGATCGATGGTCTGGGTATTGCCGAGAACATTGATACGCTCGACATAGACGCGCTGACCTTCGGACACGTGGAAGGTCACATCCACCGTGTCCGTATCCGGATTGGTCTGGTAGCTGGGATTGATCTCGACAAAGGCGTAGCCGGCGGATCCCGCGGCAAAGGTCAGGGCATCGACCGCCGTCTCGATCTTGTCGCTCTCATAGAGGTCGCCGGTATGGATCGGCACCAGCAGCTTCAGGAAGTCGCCGTTCAGACGGTCGCTGTCGGTGACGACCTTGACCTCGCCGAAATTGTAGCGATCACCCTCGTCAACAGACATGGTCACGCCAAAGGCGCTGTCGTCCGGGGCCAGTTCGGCCACCGAGGACAGGACGCGGAAATCATAATAGCCGCGGTTGGTATAGAATTTCCGCAGCTGCTCGCGATCGTATTCGAGCCGGTTCGGATCGTAGTTGTCGTTGGTATTGAAGAAATTCCACCAGACCGACTGCCGGGTCACCATGACCTCGCGCAGGTCATTGTCGGAAAAGGCGCGGTTGCCGAGGAAGGTAATGGCCCGGATACCGGTGACCGGCCCCTCATTGATCTCGAACACGACATCGACCCGGTTCTGCTCGAGCTGAACCAGTTTGGGCGTCACCGTCGCCGAGATCCGGCCCGACAGGCGATAGAGCTCGACCAGCTTGCCGACGTCTTCCTGGATTCTGGCGCGCGTATAGATACCGCGCGGCTGGATGGTGACCTCGTCGCGCAACTTCTTTTCAGCGAAGGCGCTGTTTCCCTCGAACACCACCTGGTTGATGATCGGGTTTTCGACGATCTCGACCACCAGATCGCCGTTCTGGGCCACGCCGAGCTGAACGTCGGCGAACAGGCCTGTGCGGTTCAGTGTCCGGACGGCGACGTCCAGCATCACCGGATCGACGGCATCACCGGGCTGGATCGGCAGATAGGACAGGACGGTCGACTGATCGATACGCTGGTTGCCGCGCACGATGATGCGGTTGATCACCGCCCGCTCTTCCGGGGCGGGGGCTCCGGCAGCCGGGGCAACCTCGGGCTCGGTCTGGGCCAGCGCAGGCCCGCCAAGGCCCGCCGCCACGGCCAGGGCGGCCAGGCTGGGAGCCCAGCGTCGAGAGCTCAGAACACGAGCACCCAGGCGGGAAACGAGGTTTGCATCTTTTCGGATCATACGGGAAACCATCGGGGGCTGGCGTTGGCTCATGAGGCGAGCCCGCCGAGGAATTTGAACAGGCTCAGCTTTTGCAAGTCGTTCCACGTTGCGAACAACATCAAACCTACCAGCAAAGCAAGGCCGACTCGGTACCCGACCTCCTGAACGTTGGCGGGGACTGGCCTGCGGGCAACAGCTTCATAGCCGTAAAACAGCAGGTGGCCACCATCGAGCACGGGGATCGGCAACAGATTTAGAAAGCCAATTCCGATCGAAACTATGGCGGCGAACTGAATGAGCATCAGACTGACGTTGGCCAGCTGCAATCCGCGGTCGGTCGTGGCCGCCGCCGCACGTTTGGTGACGCCTCCGGCCGCCTTGGCGATGCCGAGTGGTCCGCTCAGCAGATCGCCGGACTCCTTGCCGGTAACGATTCGTCCCAGATAGGTCAGGGTCGTACCCAGGATGTCACCGGTCTGCATAACCGCCTGACCCAGCGCCTTATGGGGCGGATAGTGGATATAGGCGACCTCGCCCGGCCGAGGGTTCCAGCCCAGCCCCAGATAGCCGACACGCACCGGGCCCGAGATCGGATCGTCACGAACAGTGCGCACCGGGGTCGCGGTCAGAGTGATTTCATGCCCGTTGCGCAGGACCACGAAGTCCAGTGGAGAGCCAGAGCTGAGAGCCACGAACTGACCGACGTCGCGGAAGTCGCTGATCTCTCGACCCCCGACCTTGATCACCCGGTCATCAACCTGGAACCCGGCCCGGGATGCCGCGCTGTCGGGAAAAACCTCGGCGACGCGGGCGGGAACGACGCTGACTCCCAGGGCGCTGAACAGGACGGTGAAGATGGTGATCGCCAGCACGAAATTGGCAAACGGTCCCGCCGCGGTGATCAGGGCGCGCTGCCAAATCGGCTTGAAATAGAAATAGGCCTTTTCGGCCCCGGCTCCCTGTTCGGCCACGATCTCCTGGCGCAGGTCGTCAAGACCAGCCTGGTCCGGCACTGCGGAACTGTCGAGGTCACCCGAGAATTTCACGTAACCGCCCAGCGGCAGCCAGCCCAGACGCCATTCGATCCCGTGCCGGTCCGTCCGGCTGAGCACGGCGCGGCCGAACCCGATCGAGAACCGGTCGACCTTCACCTTGAAGGCCCGGGCCACCAGAAAATGGCCGAGCTCGTGGATGGTGACGACGATCGTCAGCACCAGCAGAAACGGCACGACATAGATCAGCACCTGACCCAGCACATTCAGCATCGCAATGGTGTCTCCCGTTCCGTAGCCGCAGTCTGAGGATCAGGCCGCCCTGGCGAGCCTGCCGATGATAGTCTCCGCGACCCGCCGCGCCTCGGCATCCACGGCCAGGGCCGCGTCGCAGGCATTGTCGGATCCGGAACCCACCCCCGAGTTCGTCACGCCATCAAGGGTGTCGGCGATGACTGCGGCAATATTGAGAAAGGCCAGACGTCGGTCAAGAAAGGCCATGGCCGCGACCTCGTTGGCGGCGTTGAAAATCGTCGGCGCACCATCCCCGGCCTGCAGCGCCTGCCGGGCCAGATCCAGGGCCGGAAAACGCACCGGATCGGGGGCCTCGAAGGTCAGACGTCCCAGGGCCGCGAGATCCAGTCGCGGGGCCGGCCAGGCCAGCCGGTCAGGCCAGGCCAGGGCGCAGGCGATCGGTGTCTTCATCTCCGGCGGACCCAGCTGCGCCAGGGTCGAGCCGTCGATATATTCGACCAGGCTGTGAACGATCGATTCCGGGTGAACGACCACATCGATGCGATCGGACGGCATGTCGAACAGATAGGCCGCCTCGATGACCTCCAGCCCCTTGTTGGCCATGGTCGCGCTGTCGACCGAAATCTTGGAGCCCATGCTCCAGTTCGGGTGGGCGATGGCCTGCTCGGGCGTGATTCTGGCCATCTGCGCCCGGGTCAGAGTGCGGAACGGGCCCCCGGATGCTGTCAGGATCAGCCGGGCCACGCGCTCGGGGGCCCCGGCCGGAAATACCTGGAAGATGGCGGAATGTTCCGAATCCACCGGAATCAACTGCCCGCCGGAACGCCGAACACGCTCGATCAGGGCCGAACCACAGCAGACCAGACTCTCCTTGTTGGCCAGGGCCAGGGTCGCTCCGGTACCCGCCGCCGCCCAGGCCGAGCGCAGCCCGGCCGCACCGACGATCGAGGCCATGACCCAGTCGACCGGCCGCTGCGCCGCCTCGACCACTGCCGCATCGCCCGCCGCAGTGGCGATGCCGGTGCCCGCCAGGGCGTCGTTCAGATCTGCCAGGCGTTCGGGATAGGCTGTGATCGCCAGGGCCGGACGCCAGCGTCGGGCCTGTTCCGCCAAACGCCCGATATTGGCTCCACCGGTCAGCACCTCGACCTCGAAGCGTCCGCTCCCGGTGGTCTCGGCCGCGTCCATCAACGCGAGCGTCGAGGTACCGACCGACCCCGTCGACCCCAGGATACTGACACGCCGGCGGATCATCCCGCCCGCTCCAGCAAGATCACGATCAGTCGGCCCGCGGCGATCACCACCACGGCGAACATCAGCCCGTCGACCCGATCCAGCAGCCCGCCGTGTCCGGGGATCAATGTCCCGGCGTCCTTGACCCCGAACCGCCGCTTCAACGCCGATTCCCACAGGTCGCCCGCCATGGTGGCCAGGGCCGCGGCCAGGCCGAGCACGCCGCCCCAGAAGGCGGTCAATATCCCCATATCGAGCCATGCCGCCATCACGGCACCGGCGATCGTGCCGGCCATCAGGCCGCCGACAAACCCGGACCAGGTCTTGTTGGGTGAAAATCTCGGCCACAGCTTGGGTCCGCCGATCAGACTGCCGACGAAATAGGCCATGATGTCGGACGACCAGGCCACAGCGAAGACCAGCACGGTCCAGTACAGTCCCACGGTCGGACCCAGATCCCGCAACCAGATCAGCAGCACGATGGGCCAGCCCAGGTAGAGAACCCCATAGGCGGCGTCCAGCGCCTCCTCGCCTCGGCTGCGCGCGAACAGGGCCGCCGCGAACGAGCCGAACACCAGCATCAGCAGGGCCAGGGACAGCTGTCCGGCAAAGGCGGTGACGGCGGCGGCCACGAGGCCGAAGGCGACGGCTCCGGCCATCACCCGCCAGGTCCGGGCCGCGCTCATCGCCGCCCATTCGACGGCCAGCAGACCGGAGGCCAGCAACATCAGGCCCAGAAACCAGATTCCGCCGGCCCAGGTCGCGAGCACGGCCGCGGGCCCCAGAACAAAGGCCGAGGCGGCCCTGATACCGATGTCACCGACCTTGACTGCCATCAGCCGACCACCCGAGCCGTTGCACTCTCCACCCCGCCGAACCGGCGGTCGCGATTGCGATACTGGGTCACGACATCCGCCAGTGCCTCGGGACCATAGTCCGGCCAGAGCACGTTCTGATAGATCAGCTCGGCATAGGCCGCCTCCCACAGCAGGAAATTGGACAGGCGTTGCTCGCCGGAGGTGCGGACGATGACATCGACCGGCGGCGCACCGACGGTCGACAGGCCCGCCCCCAGGATGTCCTCGGTCAGGGCCTCGCCGGTCTCGCCGGCAAGGACGCGATCCAGATGTTTCCGGGCCGCATCGACGATGTCGGCACGACCGCCATAGTTGAAGGCGACCTGCAGCAGGAAACGGTCATTATGGGCTGTCGTCTGCTCGGCGCGCTCGACGATCGCGGCGATATCGTCCGGCAGACCGGTACGGCGACCCAGCACCCGCAGGCGAACCCCCGCCCGCTCGAGCCGCTTCAGGTCATTGGCCACATAGGTGCGCACCAGCCCCATCAGGTCCGAGACTTCCTCGGCCGGGCGGCTCCAGTTCTCGGTCGAGAAGCCGAACACGGTCAGACACTCGATACCGAAGTCGGGGGCCGCCTGGATGGTTCGCTTGAGCGCCCTGACGCCTTCCCGGTGTCCCATGGTGCGGGGCAGACCGCGCTGTTGGGCCCAACGACCGTTTCCATCCATGATCAGGGCGACATGCCGCGGCCCGCCCGGGATCGACCCGTCGGCAACACGCGGCATGGTCGTCGGTTCGACCGTCATGGCGGATGATTGTTCCAATCTGTCGTGCGCCGTCAGACCTGCATGATCTCGACTTCCTTGACCCTCAAGGCTTCATCGATCCGCTTGATGGCGGCGTCCGTGTCCTTCTGGACCTCTGTTTCCAGTCTTTTCTGATCGTCCTGGCTGATCTCACCGGCCTTTTCGGCCTTCTTGAGGTCATCGTTGGCATCGCGTCGCACATTGCGCACGGAAATCTTCTGCTGTTCGGAATATTTCCCGGCCAGTTTCGCCAGTTCCTTGCGGCGCTCCTCGGTCAGGGGCGGCACCGGAATGCGCAGGGTCTGGCCGTCCACGATCGGGTTCAGGCCCAGGCTGGCCGACCGGATGGCCTTCTCGACCGCTGCCACCATGGTCTTGTCCCAGACATTGACCGAAATCATGCGCGGCTCGGGCACGCTGATCGCTGCCACGGCGTTCAGCGGCGAGGTCGAGCCGTAGGCCTGCACCTGCACCGGATCCAGCAGGCCGACGTTGGCGCGGCCGGTGCGCAGGCCCGCAAACTCTTCCTTCAGGGCCACGACGGCCTTCTCCATACGGTCGCGGTAGGTCTTGAGGTCGGGTTGAGCCATGGTGGTTTCTCCGGAATGTCGTGAGCCAGCCGGTCAGGCGGCGGTTTTGTCGTCGCTGATAACGGTGAAGACGCCCTTGCCGTTCAGTGTCTTGTGAAGCGACCCTTCGGTGCGGATCGAAAACACCACGATCGGGATACCGCTTTCGCGCATCAGGGCGATGGCGGCGGCGTCCATGACCCGCAGGTTCTGCGACAGCACGTCCTGATAGGTCAGGCGGTCATAGCGGGTCGCCGACTTGTCCTTCTTGGGATCCGCCGAATAGACGCCGTCGACGCTGGTGCCTTTCAGCAGGGCGTCGCAGCCCATTTCCGCGGCCCGCAGGGCGGCGGCGGTATCGGTGGTGAAATAGGGGTTGCCGGTGCCCGCGGCGAAGATCACCACCCGCCCCTTCTCGAGGTGCCGTACTGCGCGGCGACGGATGTAGGGCTCGGCAATGGCTGCCATCGGGATGGCGCTCTGCACCCGGGTGTCGACGCCGATCTTTTCCAGCGCGTTCTGCATGGCCAGGGCGTTCATCACCGTCGCCAGCATGCCCATATAGTCGGCGCTGGCGCGCTCCATGCCCTTGGCTGCCGTCGACAGGCCCCGGAAGATATTACCGCCGCCGATGACGAGCGCGATCTGGGTCCCGTCCTTGACCGCCTTGGCAATCGACTGGGCCACCAGATCGACCGTATTCATGTCGATACCATAGCCCTGCTCGCCCATCAGCACCTCGCCGGACACCTTCAGCAGCACCTTCTTGTATTTCGGCGGAGAGCTGGCTGCGGGCATGGCGGAACTTTCAGCGGGCTGGGCGTTCAGGGATTCGACGCATCATAGACGAAGGGCGCGCCGGCCTTCAAAGCCGAACGCGCCCGGATAGTCACGTCTTTTGGTCTGATTTAGGCCTGACCACCGGTCATCGAGGCCACTTCGGACGCAAAATCGGGTCCTTCGACCTTTTCCACGCCCTCACCCAGGGCCAGGCGGACGAAGCCGGCCAGGTGCAGGCCGGGCGCGCCCAGTTCCTTGCCGGCGTCAGCGACCAGCTGCTCGATGGTCACGTCCGGGTTCATCACGAACGGCTGCTTGGACAGCACCACGTCCTTCTGGAATTTGGCGATCTGACCCGAGACGATCTTGTCGATCATGGCTTCGGGCTTGCCCTCTTCCTTGGCCTTTTCGGTCAGGACAGCGCGTTCCTTCTCGATCGCGGCCGGGTCCAGGTCGTCGGTGTTCAGTGACAGCGGCGCGGTGGCGGCGACGTGCATGGCGATCTTGCGACCCAGTTCACGCAGCTTGTCCTTGTCGCCACCGCCGTGCAGCGCGACCAGCACGCCGATGCGGCCCAGACCCGGGGTCACGGCATTGTGGACGTAGGACGCGACCACACCCTCGTCGACCGACAGGCGGGCGGCGCGGCGCAGCTGCATGTTCTCGCCGATGGTGGCGATCATGCTGGTCACTTCATCCTGGACCGACTTGCCGGCTTCCAGCTCGGCACCGTGCAGGCCTTCCAGCGTGGCGTGCTCAAGGCCCAGCTGGGCGAATTTCTTGGCCGCGTTCTGGAACAGGTCGTTGCGGGCGACGAAATCGGTTTCCGAGTTGAACTCGATGGCGGCACCGACTTCACCGGCTCCGACCTCCTTGGAGGCCACGGCCACCAGGCCCTCGGCGGCGACGCGGTCGGCCTTCTTGGCGGCCTTGGACAGACCCTTGGCACGCAGCCAGTCGATCGAGGCGGAAATGTCGCCGTCGTTCTCGAGAAGGGCCTTCTTGCAATCCATCATGCCGACGCCGGACTTGGCGCGAAGTTCCATGACGAGGGCGGCGGTGATCTCGGCCATTTTGGGCTCCTGAGTATTTGTATGCGGGAACGGCCGGACCCGTTGAGGCCCGGCCGCATAGTCATTTTGCCGGCGGTAGAATGCGGGGCTGTTTAGGCCTTCGCGTCCTCGGCCTTGGCCGGCTCTTCAGTCGTCTCGGCGGCGGCCGGAGCTTCGGTCGCCTCAGCGTCCACCTTGGCCTTGGTTTTGGCCTTGGCGGGTTTTTCGGCCGCAGCTTTTTCAGCAGCAGGCTTTTCAGCCGCCGGCTTCTCGGCCGCAGGCTTCTTGGCAGCAGGTTTTTCAGTCGCAGGCTTTTCGGCAGCCGGAGCTTCCGCAGCAGCGATCATTTCCTCAGCCACGGCTTCCGTACCGGCCGGAGCGGCGTCAGCGGCGACCGGGGCGGCAGCCTCGGCCAGCATCGGCTCGACCGGCGCTTCCGACGCACCCAGATCCACGCCCTGCTGCGAGGCACCGGCGGCCAGACCGTCGAGGACGGCGTCGGCGATCAGGTCGCAATAGGTCTGGATGGCGCGCGCGGCGTCATCGTTGCCCGGGATCGGATAGGTGATGCCGTCCGGATCGGAGTTGGTGTCGAGGATGGCAATGATCGGGATGTTCAGCTTGCGGGCCTCAAGGATGGCGATCGCCTCCTTGTTGGTGTCGATCACGAACATGATATCCGGCACGGAGCCCATGTCCTTGATGCCGCCGAGGCTCAGCTCGAGCTTGTCGCGCTCGCGCTCGAGGTTCAGCAGTTCCTTCTTGACCCGGCCTTCGCCGCCCGACTCCAGCAGGCCGTCCAGCTCGCGCAGGCGGGCGATCGAGCCCGACACGGTGCGCCAGTTGGTCAGGGTGCCGCCGAGCCAGCGGTTGTTCATATAGTATTGGGCGCAGCGGGTTGCGGCCTCGGCGACCGGGCCGGCGGCCTGGCGCTTGGTGCCGACGAACAGGACGCGACCGCCCTTGGCCGCGACTTCACGCACGGCGACCAGCGCCTGGTGCATCAGCGGCATCGACTGCGACAGATCGATGATGTGGATGTTCGAGCGCGATCCGAAGATGTAGCGCTCCATCTTCGGGTTCCACCGGTGCGTCTGGTGGCCGAAGTGCGCGCCGGCTTCGAGCAGGGTACGCATGGAGAATTCTGGCAGAGCCATGTTTGGAAGTCCTTTTTCCGATCAACCTTGCGCAGGCGGTGAAAGAGCCGGATGGCTCCTCGGAACGGCACGGAACGGGATGTCTCCCCGAACCCCACCACGCCTGCGTGAGAAGTGCCGCGGCTTCTAGTCGGGATCGGCCCGAAAGGCAAGGACCCAAGGCTGGAACCGGGTCAGCGTCAGGCGTCTTCCAGCATCAACACGCCCGGGGCCGACTTCAGCGCCCCGCGCAGGGCCCCGTCGAGCCGGTAGCGACCGGGCAGCTTGAGCTCGACCTCACGCCGCCCCTCCAGCGAGGCGACCAGCGAAACCTCGCCCCCCTTCCCGGACGCCCTGGCCCGGTCCAGCCGCGCCTTCAGCGCCACCGGGTCCGCGCCCCGGGCCGAGACATGGATGCGCAGGCCGATACTGGTGTCGTCCAGCAGGGTGTCGAGCCGTGACGCGTCGTCGCCGAAGAAGCGCACTTCGCCGTCGGCGCTCTTGGCCCGCACCCGCACCAGCACCGAGGCCCCGACCTCCAGCACCTCGCGACAGCGCCGCAACTGCTCCGGCGGGAACAGACATTCGAATTCGCCGGTCGGGTCCGAAAAGGTGACGAAGGCGAATTTCTCACCCGAGCGCTGGCTGGCCCGTTCCTGACGGCGACGCACGACCCCGGCCATCATGAAGGCCTCATGGCCGCTCTCGGCCAGCTGCGCCGCCTCGGCCACGAAGGTGACCCGCTTGCGCTTCAGCGCCGGGGTCATGTCCTCCAGCGGGTGGCCGGACAGATAGAAGCCGACCGCCGACAATTCGTGATCCAGTTTCTCGGGACCGACCCACGGCTCACGGGTCTTCAGCCGCGGCCGCCCGGCCCCGACCTGGTCACCGCCGAACAGATTGACCTGGGCCGAGGCCCGCTCGGCCGCCACGCTCTGGCAATAGGCCATCAGCACATCGGCCTGTTCGAACAGCTGGCCGCGGTTGGGGTGGATACTGTCGAAGGCCCCGGCCTTGGCCAGTCCCTCCAGCGCCCGCTTGTTGACCGCGCGCGGATCGACCCGCTCCAGGAAGTCAAAGATATCGGCGAACCGCCCGCCCGTCTCGCGCTCCTCGACCACATGGCGCATGGCCTCGAGCCCGACATTGCGAATGGCCCCCAGCGCATAGAGAACCGCGCCGGTACCGTCCTCGTAGGCCACGTCGAAATCGGCCGAGGAGGCGTTGACGTCAGGAGCCCGCACCGGCACCTCGAATTTGCGCGCGTCCTGATAGAACACCGCCAGCTTGTCGGTGTTCGACAGGTCCAGGCTCATCGAGGCGGCGAAGAATTCGACCGGGTGGTTCGCCTTCAACCAGCCGGTTTGATAGCTGATCATCGCATAGGCGGCGGCGTGCGACTTGTTGAAGCCGTAGCCGGCGAATTTGGCCACCAGTTCGAAGATGAAGTCGGCCTGGGCCTCGGGGACGTCCTTCTCGGCCGCGCCCTTGAGGAAGCGGGCCTTCTGGAAGTCCATCTCCTCCTTTTTCTTCTTGCCCATGGCCCGGCGCAGCAGGTCGGCCTCGCCGAGGCTGTAGCCGGCCAGGATCTGGGCGATCTGCATCACCTGTTCCTGGTAGATGATGACGCCGTAGGTCTCCTTCAGCACGCCGGCCAGTGACGGGTGCAGGGTGTCGACCTCGGCGCGGCCGAATTTGCGGTCGATATAGACGTCGATGTTCTCCATCGGCCCGGGCCGGTAGAGCGAGATCAGGGCGGTGATCTCCTCGATCGCGCCACAGCGCATCTTGCGCAGGGTGTCGCGCATGCCCTGCGATTCCAGCTGGAACACCCCGACCGTCTGCCCCGAGGCCATCAGCTCATAGGTGCGGGCGTCGTCCAGCGGCAGCAGGTTGAAGTCCTGATCGGCCCCGCGCCGCTTCAGATAGCCCGACGCCCGGTCCAGCACCGTCAGCGTCTTCAGACCGAGGAAGTCGAATTTCACCAGCCCGGCGGCCTCGACCCATTTCATGTTGAACTGGGTGGCCGGGATGTCCGAGCGCGGGTCCTGGTACAGCGGCGTCAGCTCGACCAGCGGCCGGTCGCCGATGACAATGCCGGCGGCGTGGGTCGAGGCATTGCGGTACAGCCCCTCCAGCTCCAGCGCCGTCTCCAGCAGGGTGGCCACGGCCTTGTCGTCGTCGCGCGCCTCGCGCAGGCGCGGCTCCAGCGCGATGGCCTGGGCCAGGGTCACCGGATTGGCCGGATTGGCCGGGATCATCTTGGCCAGACGGTCGACCTGGCCCAGCGGCATCTGCAGCACCCGGCCAGTGTCACGCAGCACCGCCCGCGCCTGCAGGGTACCGAAGGTGATGATCTGGGCCACCCGGTCACGGCCATAGCGCTGCTGGACGTAGTCGATCACCTCCTCGCGCCGCTCCTGGCAGAAGTCGATGTCGAAGTCGGGCATGGAGACCCGCTCGGGATTGAGGAAGCGCTCGAACAGCAGGCCGAACCGCAGCGGGTCCAGATCGGTGATGGTCAGCACCCAGGCGACCAGCGACCCGGCCCCGGAGCCCCGCCCCGGCCCCACCGGAATGCCGTGCGACTTGGCCCATTTGATGAAGTCTGACACGATCAGGAAATAGCCGGGGAAGCCCATCTGCTGGATGATGGACACCTCCCACTCCAGCCGGGTCCAGTAGTCCTCTTCCGGGAAGGCCGGGGTCACGGTCTTCAGCCGCGCCTTCAGTCCCTCACGCGCCTGCCAGGCCAGTTCGTCGGCCTCGGAACGGCCGTCACCGGTGTCGAAACTGGGCAGGATCGGGGCCCGCGTCTGGACCATGAAGGCACAGCGACGGGCGATGTCGATGGTGTTGTCACAGGCCTCGGGCAGGTCGGCGAACAGGGTCCGCATCGCCTCGGCCGTCTTGAACCAGTGTTCGCCGGTGATGCGGCGGCGATCCTCCTGACCGGTGAAGGCCCCGTCGGCGATACACAGCAGGGCGTCGTGCGACTTGGCCTGGGCGGCCCGGGCATAGTGGACGTCATTGGTCGCCACCAGCGGCACATCGACCCCATAGGCCCAGTCGACCAGCCCGCGTTCCGCCGCGCCCTCGCTGGGCAGGCCGTGGCGCTGCAGCTCGACATAGAAACGGTCACCGAAGACCGCCTGCATCTCGGCCAGGGCCGCCCCGGCCTCGGCCGCCTTGCCCTGCACGAACAACGGGTCGACCGGTCCGTCCGGTCCGCCGGACAGCAGCAGCAGTCCCTCGGCCTTCTCCACCACCATCGTCCAGGGCACGCCCGGCTCGGGCAGTTCAGCCGACTCGAGAAACGCCGCCGACGACAGGGCGCACAGGTTCAGCCAGCCCTGTTCGTTCTGGCAGATCAGCACCACGGTCGGGGTCTTGGCCCAGCGGTCGGCGATCTTGCCGCCGAGACCCAGCACCGGCAGGGCGCAGGCGATTAGCGGCTGCACCCCGGCGTCACGCGCCGCCTGACTGAATTCCAGCGCCCCGAACAGATTGGCCCGGTCGGCCACGGCCACCGCCGGCATGCCGTTATCGGCCGCCATCCGCCCGACCTTGCCCGCCTTGATCGCGCCTTCCAGCAGCGAATAGGCCGACCGCACGCGCAGATGCACGAAACCGTCGGCGCTCAGCGGAGCTTCGGGGGATACCGGGTCGGCCAAATCAAACTCCGCTCATCCCCGCGACGACGGGGACACCATGGCTTGGCCGCAAACGCGACCGCCACCGACTATGCAGGGATTCTGGCCGTCACCCGCGCCTTCGTGGCGAATTCCGGCCCCCGCCTGTGCAGGAACCGGCGATCCGGCGCTCAGGCGACCAGCAGCGCCGCATGCCAGACCATCCAGACAAAGCCGCCGCATGATGCAAGCGACAGCATATCCCGAACCCAACGCGCCATGACCTTATCCCCATCTAGCTTGTTCCGGGTATGTTCTATGTTGCTGTTTTGTTCCCGTCAAGCCACGGCATATCCGCATTTGACAAACTACGGTGTTTTGTCCGGCATCAATCGCGAGAGGACAAATCCTAGAGCCAAACCCAGCGCGAATATCGGCCAGCCTGCAGCCGTCCAGAACGCGTAATTGATCAACGCAAAGTCTCGACTGGGCACAATGATGAGGTGGACTACAAACACCACAACGACGCCTACGACATAGATCAGGGCGAAGGCCGTCACTTTAGGAGGACTTGCCATAGTCGGGTTCCGGCGTAATCGCCGCCTTAAGCACCCTGTTCTCGTACACGGCTTCGTTCTCCTCAGACGCTGATGCAAGGGGTAGGTCGGGGAACCTATCAGGCTGGGGGCTGGGTCGCCCCAGCATCCGGCTTTTCCTTCAAGACATAGTGAGACTTGTAGTCGCGAGCGTATTTGCCCGTCACAAATTCCAGGACGCCCTTACGGACCAATCGCTCTAAGTCTTTTTTGGAGGTCGCCCACGTCCGGCCCGTAATGCGGGACGCATCAGAAACGTGGATGCTGCGGTTTCTGTAGGCGTGAGCCACCAGAGCGATCTCGTGCTCTTGAAGAGTCTTCCAGACCTCCACGCCGAAAAACAGCGCAACATCACGGTCTGAGGCCCGCTTCCTAGTTATATGATCATTGAAGAGCGTGACTCGAACAACTACTCCATGCAGCGCCTCCTGTCGGAACTGCGGCTCCGGCAAGCTGTATTTCTCCATGCTCTCTTTGATCCGGCGTGTTCCCTCTCGTGCCATCTGGACGTAGCCGAGGTACCGCATCGCATCCATAAAGTGGTGATTTCTGGCAGCACGAGTCTGGTACAAGTTCCGCTCGTTCACCGGAGGAACGAAGCCGCCGGGGCTCTCAATTTCCATGCGATTTGCAAAGAGCTTCACCGTAATCTCGGTTCCGGAAAAGCTATAGGATCGGTGCACACAGGCGTTGACCAAGGCTTCGAACCAAGCCCAGCGGGGATACTCTGGCGTCGTTTCGAACTTTCCGTCCTTGTTCAGCCAAGTCACGTCATAGACCAGCTCATCAAGTTCTTGGGCGGCAGCCTTGATTACAGCGACGACATTGCCCTCGAAAAACCTATCACGAAGGGGCGCATACTCGTTGCCTGTGCCCTCGGTCTCGTTGGCGAAACGCTGGACCCTGACCCTGCATCCAGGAATACTTTTTCGTGGTTGTTTTGCCGCAAGAAGCACAAGCGCGTTGGTCGGGACAACCTTGCCGTCGACCTCCGCCAGTAAGAAGCGGTCCTTGAGGATTTCCTCGTTCCCCCAATCCTCGCGGCGCTCACGATTGCGGAAACCATCACAGAAATCTTGAATGAGCGAAGCGTCGAACTCATCGGGGTAGAGATAGGGTGCCGAGCCTAGTTCGAATGTCAGCTCCTGCCGCGTCGAACGAAAGTCTTGTTTCTCCTCGTCGCTCATTTTGTGGATCGAGTCACCGTACCGGATCCATGCTTCTTGTTTGTTCGTCTCGACCAGTCGGCCAATGTACGGGATGTACACTGCGATGCAGAAGTCGCGCCTATCGTCGACGGTGACCTCGATTCGACGGAACTGCGGTCGAGCTTCTGGGCACAACGAAGTGTGGCACGACTCAATACGATTTTGCTGGTCGGAGGACAGGGTGGAACATCCGGTGGGCGCGCCGTTACTATCCGCACCAAACAGAAGAACTCCGCCGTCCGGGGTATTCGAAAAAGCGCTAAGATACTTCGCCATATCACTGAAATCGATACGGCTTCCGCCCTTGTAATCGATGCGCCGGCTTTCCGCGAAGTGCTGCATCATATGGGCGGTTAAGCGCACCCAAATCTCCCGCGGCGTCCAAAGGGCTGGCACGTCGCTGACCGAAAACGGCCCTTCAAATGGTAGTTCGAACTGGGTCATTGGCACAATATGTGGTGTGTCGACGATGGCGTCGACCACCATATCTTACCCCACTCCGATCCGATAGTTCAGGTGCGCCGGCGGGCTCCACGCCTTGCCATTCCAGATCCACCCAAGTGCCATCGGAATGTCCGCCCCCGGTCCCGCGAATGCTGTATCCTGGCGACTGACGTCCCTCCCCCGCCGTTCCGGCGGGCGGCGTCTGGAGAGCGGTCATGGCCAAGGGTCAAGTGCGCAGCAACAAGGAAACCCGCAAACCCAAGGCGGAGAAGCCCAAGCCGGCCGTCGCCGCCGGGGCCTCGCCCTTCACCACCCCGCCCGGCAAGAAATAGGCGCGCCCAGGCTCCAGCCGCACCGACGGCCAGCCATCGGATGGGACTCCGGCACCGTCTTAGGAATTTATTCCGCTTGTGGTCTTGTTTCGGCTCCCGCCGGTCCCATGTCAGGGCGACGGGGGTCGACTGACCTCGTGTCGGTCTTTGACAATTGAACGACGGACGTGGCGACATCAGCGGCGTTTTGGCGGGTCAATTTCCGATAATCTGGCAGGGTTTTCAGGAATCCGACCGGCGACAGTTCCGTAAAGGTCGGATTCCAGAGACGTTTCTGTGTTGGCAGGGTGGCAGGGTTGGCACCCCGAATTTCCAGCCCGGACCGGGGGTAACGCGCCTGACGGGTGCCTATTGCCCCCGGCCCTCGGGCTGGCCATCGCACTCAGCGGCGGCTTGGGCATCCCCGGCTGCCTGATACAGGTCGCGCGCCGCGTTCCAGCGGTCGGCGGCCTCGGGACTGCGGCGCAACTCATCCAGCGCCAGCGCCGCCAGTTTCAGCACCATGGCCAGATCCAGCGGGTCGCTGTCGCCATGGGCCCGGTACAGGGCGGCGGCCTGGTCGGCATGGGCCAGGGCGGCCTCGGGTCGGCGCGCGCCCAGATCGATCTCGGCCAGATGGCGCAGGCCCAGGACCTGCAGCGAAGGCGCGCCCGACTCACGGCTCAGGGCCGTGGCCCTGGCAAAGGCGTTGCGGGCGTCCATCATCCGGCCGTCGGCCCGGGCCTGTCGCCCCGCCTCCAGCTGACTCTCGATCGCCTCGGTCATGTCAGGTCCTGCTGCCGGGACACCCCGGCGTGCGGCGGCTTAATAGGCGTGGCTCTCGGCCGGGCGCTCTTCAAGATGGCCGTCCTTCAGGGCGAAGACCCGGTCCATATGGCCGGCCAGCTCCATGTTGTGGGTGGCGATCAGGGCCGCGACCCCGGTCTCGCGCACCATCACCCGCAGCGCCTCGAACACCGCCTGGCTGGTGGTCGGGTCGAGATTGCCGGTCGGTTCGTCGGCCAGCAGCAGGCGCGGCCGGTTGGCCAGGGCCCGGGCCAGGGCCACGCGTTGCTGTTCACCGCCCGACATCTGGCCCGGCTGATGCGTGATGCGTTCGGCCAGACCCAGGTCCCCGAGGGCATTTTCAGCCAGACGTCGCGCCTCCGACAGCGAATAGCCGGCGATCCGCATCGGCAGGGCGACGTTGTCGCGGGCGTCGAACTCGGCCAGCAGATGGTGGAATTGATAGACGAAGCCGATGCGCGACAGGCGCAGCCGCGTCCGGGCCCGTTCGTCCAGACCACCGACGTCCTCGCCGTCGATCAGGATATGGCCACCGGTCGGCCGCTCCAGCAGACCCGCCGCGTGCAGCAGGCTGGACTTGCCCGAGCCCGACGGCCCGATCAGGCCGACGATCTCGCCCGGCATGACATCGACATTGACCCCCTTCAGCACGGTCAGGCCGCCGCCGGCGGTGTCATAGGTGCGGGTCATGTCGCGGATCGACAGCACGGGGGTCCCGGCCACGGCCGGCGCGACCGCGGTCTTCTTGCGCGGACTATTCAAAACGCAGGGCCTCCACGGGGTCGAGCTTGGCCGCCTGCCAGGACGGCAACAGCGAGGCGACACAGGACATGAACAGGGACCAGATCGCGACCCAGAAGACGTCGACCGGATCGACCAGCGCCGGGATGGCGTCCAGCATATAGACCTCCTGGTTGAACAGCTGCACACCCAGCAGGGCTTCGAGGAAATGCTGGATCGCGCCGATGTTCAGACAGAAGACCAGACCGAAAAACAGGCCGGTCGCGGTCCCGGCGATGCCGATAGCGGCCCCGGCCACGAAGAAGACCCGCAGCATCGAGGCCTGACTGGCCCCGACCGTGCGCAGGATGGCGATGTCACGCGTCTTGTTCTTCACCAGCATGACGATGCCGGAAATGATGTTCAGGGCGGCGATGGCGACCACCAGCCCCAGAATGATGCTCATCGCCACGCGCTCGACCTTCAGCGCGCCCCAGAAGGCGGCCAGACGGTCACGCCAGTCAGTGACGATCGCGCCGGGCCCGGCCGCCTGCCGCACAGGCTCGAGGTAGTTTGCGACATTGTCGGGCTCGTCGACCTTCATCTCGATCACGTCCCAGAGGCCTTCCTTGCCGAAGAACAGCTGTGCCTGTTCCAGCGGCATGAACACGAACAGCCGGTCGAAATCGGCGGTGCCCGAACTGAACACGCCCCCGACCGTATAGGTCTTCTCGAGACCGCCCAGATTGCCGAAGGCCGAACCGGCGCCGTCAGGTGAATACAGGGTCACCGGATCGCCGACGCCGATGCCCAGCGATTCCGCCAGCGACTTGCCGATCAGCACCTTGTCGCCGCCCCAGTCGCCCTGACCAAAACTGGCCCGGGCCTCCGGGGTCAGGCTCTGGAACACATAGGCCATGGACCCGAGGTCCCCGGCCCGCACACCGCGCACCATGGCTCCGGTGGTCTGACCCGCCGCACGCAGCAGACTCTGCGACTCGATCAACGGCGTCACGCTGACCACGCCCGGCTGGGCCTTCAGCCGCGCCACGGCGGCGTCCCGATCCGGTGAGGCCAGCACCTGACCCTGAACATACATATGGCCGTTGAACGACAGCATCCGGCTCAGCAGTTCGCTGCGGAACCCGGCCATGATGCTCATGACGATGATCAGCGCCATGACCGCCAGGCTGATGGCGACGAAACTGATGATGGCGATCAGGGCGATCCCGCCCTCCTTGCGCCGGGCGCGCAGATAGCGGAGCGCCAGCCCGATCTCCCATGAAGAGAAGGCCCCGGCGGGTTTCGATGGCCGCGCGGCCGGGATCGTATCCGTCATCAGCCGATCAGCTCCATCGCTCGCGACAGCGGCAGGGTTATCTTCTCGCCGGTGTCACGGCGCTTCAGCTCGACCATGCCCTCGGCCACACCCTTGGGTCCGATGGTCAGCTGCCACGGTATGCCGATCAGGTCGGCGGTGGCGAATTTGCCGCCCGGGCGTTCGTCGGTGTCGTCGTACAATACGTCACGACCGGCAGCCTCGAGCTGGGCCACGGCCTCCTCGCAGGCGGCGGATACCGCAGCGTCGCTGACGCGCAGATTGATCACCATCACGTCGAACGGGGCCACGGCGTCGGGCCAGATGATGCCCGCGGCGTCGTGGCTGGCCTCGATGATGGCCCCCATCAGACGCGAGACACCGACGCCGTAGCTGCCCATGTGCACCGGCCGGTCGACGCCGTCCGGCCCCTGCACCGAGGCCTTCATCGGGGCCGAATATTTGGTGCCGAAATAGAAGATGTGGCCCACCTCGATGCCGCGCGCCGTCAGGCGATCCTCTTCCGGCGTCTCGCTCTCGAACCGGGCCGCGTCGTGCATTTCCTCGGTCGCCGCATACAGGGCCGTGCGCTGGTCGACCGCGGCCTGCAGGTCGTCCCAGTCGACGTCGGTCCCGGGCACCGGCATCTCGACCAGTTTGCGGTCGCAAAAGACCTGGCTTTCACCGGTCTCTGCCAGAACGATAAACTCGTGGCTCAGGTCGCCGCCGATCGGACCGGTGTCGGCGCGCATCGGCACCGCCTGCAGACCCAGCCGGGCGAAGGTGTTCAGATAGGCCACGAACATGCGGTTGTAGGCCTTGCGCGACGCGGCCTCGTCGATGTCGAAGGAATAGGCGTCCTTCATCAGGAACTCACGGCCGCGCATCACGCCGAAGCGCGGCCGGCGCTCGTCGCGGAATTTCCACTGGATGTGAAACAGGTTCAGCGGCAGCGACTTGTAGGATTTGACGTAGGCCCGGAAGATGTCGGTGACCATCTCCTCATTGGTGGGGCCGTACAGCAGTTCGCGCTCGTGCCGGTCGGTGATGCGCAGCATCTCCGGGCCGTAGGCGTCATAGCGCCCGCTCTCGCGCCACAGATCGGCCAGCTGCAGCGTCGGCATCAGCAGCTCGACCGCCCCGGCCCGCTCCTGTTCCTCGCGCACGATCTGTTCGATCTTCTTCAGCACCCGCAGGCCCAGCGGCAACCAGGCATAGATGCCCGCCGCCTCCTGCCGCACCAGACCGGCCCGCAGCATCAGCTGGTGCGAGATGATCTGCGCCTCGGACGGCGTATCTTTGAGCGTGGGCAGAAAATAGCGCGACAGGCGCATGGGCAATAATCCGGCAATGGGTCAGTTGCCTTGTGCTTTAGCCGGGTCCGCAGGGCAAAAGCTAGGCGCGCTTCACCCGGCCGGCGGCGCAAGATCGGGCAACGGCATCCAGCCGACCCAGACCAGCCCGATGATCACGGCCCAGACGAGCAGCGAAACCCAGGTCGTGGTCAGGAATTTTCGCTTCAGATTCGGCGTGTCCGGCGCGCCCCACTGGGCTCCGTCGGTCGGCGGCGTATGGACTTCGCGCGAGGTCCCCAGCGGCAGGATAGCGAACAGCACCACCCACCACACCACCAGAAAGATCGCCAACATGGTCACCGGGCCTATGGGCATCAGTGTGTTTCCTTCACAGGTTCCATCAGCTCGACCAGCATACCACCCATATCCTTTGGATGGACAAAGATGATCGGTGTGCCGTGCGCCCCGATCCGCGGTTCACCGGTGCCCAGGATGGTCGCCCCCTTTGCCCGCAGGGAGTCGCGGGCGGCGATGATATCCTCGACCTCGAAACAGACGTGATGCTGGCCGCCCTTCGGATTCCGGGCCAGAAAGCCGTGGATCGGCGAGTCCTCACCCAGCGGTTCGATCAGTTCGATCTGGGCATTGGGCAGGTCGACGAAACAGACCTTCACCCCCTGGGCCGGCAGGTCGAACGGTGTGCCGATGGCGGTGACGCCCAGCAGGTCGCGATACAGGGCGACGCTCGTCTCGATCGAGGGGGTGGCGACCCCGACATGATTCAATTTGCCGATCACGACGGCCTCCTCACGGATGGGGCAGACCGACGCCGTAGCGCGCGGCCAGATAGGGCAGGATGGCCTCATCCTGCAGGAAGCGCTGGCCCGTGGTCTCGCTGGTCACGGCCCCCGGCCAGTCGAACGCACCGTCCAGCACCAGCAACGGACAGCTCTGATGCGCCTCGCCGACCAGATCGATGACCGGCGGACGCGGACGTGGATGGTCCAGATACCGGATCTCGAGTTGATCGCGCAGGGCCGGATAGAAGCCCAGCACCCCCTCGACGACCGACCCGGCCGGACAGAACCACGGCCCACCCTGGTCGTCGTGCCAACCCGGATTGATCAGGAACAGCCGGTCGGTCATCTGCCCTCTCCTACAGGCGCAGCACGATGGTCTCGACGATCGGTCGACGATCCCAGATCTGCTGGCTGGCCTTTTTCAATACGCGGGCCACAGCCTGTTCGACAGCGTCGTCATCGTCGCGGGCCTGCGGCTTGAGACCGTTGACCACCTGTTCGACCCGTTCGGCCAGTCCGTCGAGGGCGTCTCCCAGAGGACGTTCGTCACCACTGGGCAGGCCGATGGCCCGCATGTCGATGTCGCTGACGATCTTGCCGCGGCCATCGAGGGCGAACGACACCACCAGAATGCCGTTGGTCGAGGCGTGGCGACGTTCGCGCAGGGCCTCGCCCTGTTCGGTCACCAGCATGCCGCCGTCGACGTACAGACGGCCGGACGGCACCTCGTCAATGATTGACGCGGGCCCGGGAGCCAGCCGCACCATGTCGCCGTTGCGCGGCGTCACCTGCTCCTGGATACCCAGATCGCGGGCCAGGTTGGCGTGCTCCATCAGGTGGCGGCGCATGCCGTGGGTCGGCACCGAAATCTGCGGCCGGGCCCAGGCGTACATCTGCTTCAGCTCGTCGCGGCACGGGTGGCCCGAGACGTGGATGCCGGGGTGATCCTTCTCGGTGTAGAGACGCACGCCCTTGTCGGCGAGCTTGTCCTGCAGCCGCCCGATCGACAGCTCATTGCCGGGGATGACGCGCGACGAGAAGATGCAGTGATCCCCACGCCCCAGCCGGATCACCGGATGGGTGCCCTCGGCCACGCGCGACAGGGCCGCACGACTTTCGCCCTGGCTGCCGGTGCACAGATACAGGATCTCGTCCTCCGGCCAGACGCGGGCTTCCTCGTCGGTCAGGAACGGCTTGATGTCGCTGAGCATGCCGACGTGTTTGGCCGCGGCGGTGATGCGATGCATCGACCGGCCCGCCAGCGACACGCGGCGCCCCGAGGCCTCGGCGGCACGGATGACACTGTCCATGCGCGCGACGTTGGACGCGAAACAACCCACCGCGATCCGGCCCTTGAGCCCGCTGATCAGCTTGGTCATGGCCCGGGCGACCCCGCCCTCGGAACCCGCCACGCCGTCGACGAAGACATTGGTCGAGTCACAGACCATGGCCAGCACGCCCTCGTCACCGAGCGCCGAGATCGCGCCGCCGTCGGTGACTTCGCCGACGACCGGCTCGTCATCGATCTTCCAGTCGCCGGTGTGGAACACCGTGCCCAGCGGCGTCTTGATCGCCAGACCGTTCGGCTCGGCGATCGAATGGGTCATGGTGACCATGGTCACCTGGAACGGACCCAGGTCGACACTGCCACCCAGCGGCACCTCGATCAGCTTGACCTGATCCAGAATGCCCGCCTCGCGCAGCTTGTCGCGGATCAGATAGGCGGTGAACGGCGTCGCATACAGCGGAGCCTTCATCCTGGCCCACAGCCAGCCCAGGGCCCCGATATGGTCCTCATGGGCGTGGGTCAGCACGATGCCGAGGATCTTCTCGCCCTCGAGGAAGGCTGGATCAGGTACGATCACATCGACGCCGGGCGTCGACAGGTCGCCGAAGGTCACGCCGACGTCGACGACCATCCACTGACGGTTCGACTCCGGTCCGTAGCCGTAGAGATTCAGATTCATTCCGATCTCGTTGGACCCGCCCAGCGGCAGGAAAACGAGTTCGTCGTTGGTTTGTTTTTTCATGTGTCCGTCAGATGGGTATTGCGACGCCAGATTTCGAGTAGGCCGCGTATGGTCAGGTCCGGATCGAACCGGTCGATGCTGTCTGTAGCCCCCTCGAACAACGAGGCGACCCCGCCGGTTCCGATGACGGTCATGGGTTTTCCCCATTCCGCCTTGATGCGCGTGACCAGGCCTTCGATCAGGGCGACATAGCCCCAGAAGACGCCGGACTGCATGTTGGAGACCGTATCCTTGCCGATAACACGTTCCGGCCGCTGGATGGCGATGCGCGGCAACATGGCCGCCGCCTCATGCAGGGCCTGGAGCGAGAGATTGATTCCGGGGGCGATTAACCCGCCCTCGAAGGCCCCGTCGGCGGCGACCACATCGAAGGTGGTGGCCGTGCCGCTGTCGATGACGATCAGGTCGCCGGGATAGACCAGATGCGCCCCCAGCGCATTGACCAGTCGATCCGCTCCCGCCTCGCTGGGCTTGGTGATCCGCACCGGAATACCCGGGTCGACATTCTCGCCGATGACCAGCGGTTCGACCGACAGATAGCGTCGGGCCAGATTGCGCAGATTGAAGATCGACTGCGGCACCACGCTCGAGATGATGCAGCCGTCCAGCGCCGACAGCTTCAGCCCGCGCATCGACAACAGCTGGGTCAGCCAGACGGCGTATTCGTCGGCGGTGCGACTGGCCGCGGTGGCCGTACGCCACTGGGCGATCCAGTCCGTGCCGTCATGGACGGCGAACAATGTGTTGGTATTGCCCTGTTCGATCGCCAGCAACATCAGACGGTCTCCCCGAAAAACACATCACCGGCCGAGATCAGACGCAGACTGCCGTCGGCCAGTCTCAGCTTCAGCGCTCCATCGGGAGCCACACCTTCGGCCTCTCCTGTGACCGTCTCATGGCCCAGTCGCGCCACGGCCGGGCCGTTCAGACCCGGGGCCCGGGCGACCCAGGCGTCGAGAACCGGCTGAAAGCCCAGCGTCTCCCAGCGGTCGAGCCAGACAGCGAAGGCCTCGGCCAGCCGCCTTGCTGCGACCTCGATCATCGGCGTGACGATCACGTCGCCGCGCAGATGGTCCACGATGGCCGTGGCCGGCCGCTCGAGACCGGACGGAGCCCGGCACAGATTGACCCCGATCCCGACCGCCAGCCACAGGGTGCCGTTGGCGTGGCCCCCGGACTCGATCAGCACGCCGGACACCTTCTGTCCCGCCAGCAGCACGTCATTGGGCCATTTGATGCTGACCAGCGACGGCGGCGCATAGCTGTCGACCAGATCGGCCACGGCCAGGGCGGCGACGAAGGTCAGCTGCGCCGCCTCGGCCGGCGACTTGCGCATCGTGGTCAACAGGGTGGCCGACAGATTGCCCGACTGGTCGATCCATTCACGACCGCGACGTCCGCGACCGGCGGTCTGGCGGCGCGCCACGATCCACACGGGACCGCTCTCCCCGGCCTCGGCCCGGCGACGCGCCTCGGCATTGGTGGAGTCGGTTTCCTCGAGCAGGCGGACGGGGACGGGCGTCACCGCCCTACCCGGCTCCGAAGCCCGAGGCGGCGGCGCGGGTCAGCGGCTCCAGCCAGGTCAGGCCGATGATCACCAGCGGGAAGGAAAAGGCCGCAGCGGCCCAGCCGATCCATTGGGCCTCGACCGGGGCCTTGTCGGTCGGGGTCTCGTCCAGCGGCGCGTCGAACCACATCAGCTTGATGATGCGCAGATAGTAGAAGGCGGCCACGACCGAGGCGACCAGACCGGCGGCAGCGGCCATCCAGTAGCCGGCCCCGGCGGCCGCGCTGAACACATAGTATTTGGCCCAGAAGCCCGAGAACGGCGGCATGCCCAGCACCGACAGCGACAGCACCGTCAGGGCGATGGCCGTCAACGGCCGGTCGCGCTTCAGGCCGGCCAGATCGGCGATGCGGCGGATCGGCTTGCCGCCCTTCGACAGGCTCAGCAGAATGGCAAAGAAACCCAGCTGGTCGATGACGTACAGGGTCATGAACATCAGCATGGCCTGCTGTCCCGCCTGGGTGCCGGCGGCGATGGCCAGCAGGGCGTAACCGATGTTGGCGATCGAGGAATAGGCCAGCAGACGCTGGAAATCCCTCTGGGCCAGACCGCCGAAGGCCCCGACGGCGAAACTGATCAGCGAGATCAGGATGATCACCTGGGCCCACTGGTCGTGCGCCCCGCCGAACCCTTCCGACAGGGCCCGGGCGATCAGCACCATGGCAGCCATCTTCGGCGCGGTGGCGAACAGGGCCACGGCCGGGGTCGGTGCGCCCTCATAGACGTCCGGCGTCCACATGTGGAACGGCGCAGCCGAGACCTTGAAGGCCAGGCCGCAGATCAGGAAGACCAGACCGAAGATCAGACCGGTGCCGGCCTCGCCCGAGGCGGCGACCACGGCGATGTCCTCGAACCGCATCGAGCCGGTGAAACCGTAGACCAGACTGGCCCCGTACAGCAGCAGGCCCGAGGACAGCGCCCCGAGCACGAAATACTTCAGCCCCGCCTCGGACGCCTTCAGGTCGTCGCGATGGAAGGCGGCCAGCACATACAGGGCCAGCGAATGCAGCTCGATGCCGACATAGAGCGAGATCAGGTCGCCCGAGGACACCATCATGCTCATGCCGACCGAGGCCAGCACGATCAGGACCGGATATTCGAAGCGCGCGATGCGCGTCCGTTCCATCCAGCCGGTGCCGAGGATGATGGCCACCGCGCTCGACAGATAGATGACGACCTTGGCGTAGACCGCCAGCGGATCGGCGACATAGGCCCCGTTGAAGGCCTGACCCAGAGGCCCGGTCGCCGCCACGGCCGAGGCCGCGACCAGCAGGCCGACCGACAGGGTCGACACGAGGCGGATGGATTTCTCGCCGGCGAACGCTCCGAGCAGCAGCAGGACGAGCCCGCCGATGGTCAGCGTCAGCTCCGGGGCGGCCATTTGGAGAGCAGGGATCAGATCAGGCATCAGGGTCTCACCCGCCGATCGCGGCGTGATAGGTGGTCGTCAGGGCCTCGACCGAGGCGGCGGTGTAGTCGAGCACGGCACCCGGATGGACGCCCAGCCAGATGGTACCGACGATCAGCGGCACAAAGATCAGCAGTTCGCGCCGGTCGATGTCGGTGATGGCTTTCAGCGCCGGATTGGTGATCTCGCCGAACATGACATTGCGATACAGGGTCAGGGCGTAGACGGCGGAAAGGATCACGCCGGAGGTGGCGATGAAGGCGATCCAGGTCGAGGCCTGATAGACGCCGGTCAGGGTCAGGATCTCGCCGATGAAGCCCGAGGTACCGGGCAGGCCGACATTGGCCATGGTGAACATCAGGAACACCGCGGCGAACCACGGCATCTTGCTGGTCAGGCCGCCGTAGAAGGCGATTTCGCGCGTGTGCATCCGGTCATAGACGACGCCGACACACAGGAAGAGCGCGGCCGAGATCAGGCCGTGGCTCAGCATCTGGAACACCGCCCCCTGCATGCCCTGATCATTGCCGGCGAAGATGCCCATGGTCACGAAGCCCATGTGGGCCACCGACGAATAGGCGATCAGCTTCTTGATGTCGGTCTGCCGGAAGGCGACCAGCGAGGTGTAGACGATGGCCACCGCCGACAGGGCGAACACCAGCGGCGCGAACATCTGCGAGGCCAGCGGGAACATCGGCACATTGAACAGGATGAAGCCGTACCCCCCCAGCTTCAGCAGGATGCCGGCCAGAATGACCGAACCCGCCGTCGGGGCCTGGACGTGGGCATCCGGCAACCATGTATGGACCGGCCACATCGGCATCTTGACCGCGAACGAGGCGAAGAAGGCCAGCCACAACAATGGCTGCGCCGCCGGGCTGAAGGCGAACTGCTTGAGCTCGGGAATGCTGGTGGTCCCGGCCGTATTGGCCATCCACAGCATGGCCAGCAGCATCAGGACAGATCCGAGCAGCGTGTAGAGGAAGAATTTGTAGGCCGCATAGATGCGGTTCGCCCCGCCCCACACCCCGATGATGATGAACATCGGCACCAGGGTGCCTTCGAAGAAGATGTAGAACAGGAACAGGTCCAGCGCCGTGAACACGCCGATCACCAGCGTCTCCAGCACCAGGAAGGCGATCATATAGTCGACCACGCGGTCGGTGATCGTCTTCCAGCTGGCGATGATGCACAGCGGCATCAGGAAGGCGGTCAGCAGCACGAACAGGATCGAGATACCGTCGACCCCCATGTGATACTGGGCCCCCGCGAACCAGACGTAGCGTTCGATGAACTGATAGGCCGGGCTCGACGCGTCGAACTGCATAACCAGTACGACCGAGACCGCCAGGGTCGCGATCGTCGTTCCGAGGGCGATCCAGCGCGCGGCGGAATCGGCCCCGCCCTTGCCGGCGAGACGAGCCAGAAGGATCAGCGCGGCTCCCACCAGCGGCAGGAAGGTGACGAGGCTCAGAATGTGAGGAATTTCAGCGGGCACTTGGGCTCAGGCTCCCCACGCATAGATGGCGAAGGCGAGGAAACCGGCCACGCCGAGCAGCATCACGAACGCATAGTGATAGACATAGCCGGACTGGATCTTCGACAGTCGTCCGGCGGATTTCAGTGAGGCCCATGCGGCCCCGTTCGGGCCCAGCCCGTCGATCAGCTTCACATCCCCGATCTTCCAGAACAGGTCGCCCAGCGCCCGGGCTCCCTTGACGAAGACGAAGTCGTACAGTTCGTCGAAATACCATTTGTTGTAGAGGAAGGCGTGCACCACGCCGCCACGGTCGGCCATGCGCCGCGCCATGCCTTCCTTGACCACATAGACCCAGAACGCGATCAGCGTCCCCAGCAGGGTGAAGACCAGCGGAGCCAGAACCACCCAGGTCGGCACGCTGTGGCTTTCGTGGATCACGTGATTGGTCGCGCTGTTGAAGACCGCGCCGCGCCAGAATTCGACCTGGCCTTCGCCGACGAAATAGGGCGCGAACACAAAGCCGGCCGCGATCGCGCCGATCGACAGCAGCACCAGCGGCACCAGCATGATCCACGGGCTCTCGTGCGGCTTCAGCGGTCCGTGATGGCCATGGTCGTCTTGCGCGTGGGCGTCGTGACCATGGGCCGCGTCCGCGTCCTTCCACACCGGCCTGTTGTGGAAGGTCATGAAGATCAGACGCCAGGAATAATAGGCGGTCAGACCAGCGGCCAGCACACCGATGAAGAAGGCAAACAGACCGACCGCGCTGTGGCCAGAGGCGGCCGCGGCATAGGCGCTCTCGATGATCGAATCCTTGGAGTAGAAGCCGGCGAAACCACCCACGCCGGGGATGCCCAGGCCGGTGATGGCAATGGTGCCGATGGTCATCACGCCATAGGTGACCGGCAGCAGCTTCATCAGCCCGCCCATCTTCCGCATGTCCTGCTCGTGATGCATGCCGTGGATCACCGAGCCGGCCCCGAGGAACAGCAAGGCCTTGAAGAAGGCGTGGGTGAACAGGTGGAACATCGCGGCCTGATAGGCCCCGACCCCGGCGGCGAAGAACATGTAGCCCAGCTGCGAACAGGTCGAATAGGCGATGACCCGCTTGATGTCGTTCTGGGCCAGACCGACGGTGGCAGCGAACAGGGCCGTGACCGCACCGGTCAGGGCGACGACCATCGAGGCGACCGGCGCGTATTCGTAGATCGGCGACAGCAGGCAGACCATATAGACGCCGGCGGTGACCATGGTCGCGGCGTGGATCAGGGCCGAGACCGGGGTCGGGCCTTCCATCGCGTCGGGCAGCCAGGTGTGCAGGAAGAACTGGGCCGACTTGCCCATGGCCCCGATGAACAGCAGGATTCCCGCCAGGTCGAGCGCCGACCAGGTGTGGCCGAGGAATTCCCAGCCCGTTCCGGCCTTTCCGGCGATCATCGGGAACAGCTCGGCGAACTGGATCGTGCCGAACATCCAGAACACGGTGATGATGCCCAGGGCGAAGCCGAAATCACCGACGCGGTTGACCACGAAGGCCTTGATGGCGGCGGCGCTGGCGGTGGCCTTCTTGTACCAGAATCCGATCAGCAGATACGAGGCCAGACCCACCCCTTCCCACCCGAAGAACAGCTGCATGAAGTCGGCGGCGGTGACCAGCGCCAGCATGGCGAAGGTGAACAGCGACAGATAGGCGAAGAACCGCGGCTTGTCGGGGTCCTCGGCCATATAGCCCCAGGAATACAGGTGCACGAGCGAGGAGACCGAGGTCACCACCACCAGCATGACGGCGGACAGCGCATCGATGCGGATCGACCAGACCGACTGGAAATCCCCGACGTTGATGAAGGGGAACAGCTCCAGCGTGAAGGCCTCAAGCCCGCCCCAGGTGTGGGCCGAGAACACCATCCAGGCCACGACGCACGAGAAGAACAGCAGGCCGGTGGTCACGGTCTGGGACACAAGGTCGCCGAGGCGGCGGCCGAAGAATCCGGTGATGGCTGCGCCCAACAGCGGGGCGAAGACGCCGAGGGTGACGAGAAGCGGAAGGGTCACGGTCGGCTCAACCCTTCATCACGGAGGCGTCGTCCACGGCGATGTCGCCGCGGTTACGGAAGAAGGTCACCAGAATGGCCAGGCCGACGGCGGCCTCGGCCGCAGCGACGGTCAGCACGAACATGGCCATGATCTGCCCGGAGATGTCGTTCAGATAGGCCGAGAAGGCGACGAAATTGATATTCACGGCCAGCAGGATCAGCTCGACCGACATCAGGATGATGATGACGTTCTTGCGGTTCACGAAGATGCCGAACACCCCGATGGTGAACAGCATGGCGGCGACCGCCAGATAGTGCTGCAGCGTCACGTCCATCACAGAAGCTCCTCGGGGGTCACGCCCGCGCCGGTGACGACGCTCTTGACCTCCATGGCGGTTTTACGTTTGCGCCCGACCTGGCTGTGAATGTCCTGTCGGCGCACGCCCGGCTTGTGCCTCAGCGTCAGGACGATGGCCCCGATCATCGCGATCAGCAGCACGATCCCGGCAGCCTGGAAGAAATAGACATAGTCGGTGTAGAGCACCCGGCCGATGGCCTCGACATTCGACAGGTCGGGGGTCGCCGCCGTCGGGGCGGTCGCATCGGCCGCCGCGCCGCGGGTCACGGTGACGATGGCGATCATGATCATCTCGGCCAGCAGCACCCCGGCCACGATCGCGGCCAGCGGCAGATAGCGGGCATAGCCTTCGCGCAGCCGCACGAAATCGACGTCCAGCATCATCACGACGAACAGGAACAACACCGCCACAGCACCGACGTAGACGACGACCAGCAGCATCGCCAGAAACTCGGCCCCCAGCAGCACGAACAGGCCGGCCGAAGAGAAGAAGGCCAGAATCAGCCACAGCACGCTGTGCACCGGATTGCGCGCGGTCACGACCAGCAGGGCCGACGCCACGGCCACGGTGGCCAGAACATAAAACGCTATGCCTTGTAAAAGCATCGAGCGGACGGCTCCCCAGGGCTTTGCCGGCGAGCGAAGCGACGGCGAGCGGATCGATCAGACACTCCCGAAATCCCGTGGCGAATCCCGCCCGGTACGCTTCGGAAAGCGCGCGACTTCTAGACCGGCGCTCGCTCTTTGCAAAGGCCGAATACACGTCCGGATATCGCCAGACGCACCTTGCCGGAACGCATCCGACCCCTCACTTTGTCTTCAAACGGACAGGATCCCCATGACTGAAGAGCGCAATTACCTGCTGGGCACCCACGACACCGAGGTCCAGCGCCTCGGATTGCAACACCGGGTCTGGCGGCCGAAGGTTCTGGACGTGTGGCGGCGAGCCGGAATCACCTCTGGTTCGCGCGTCGTCGATGCCGGGGCCGGACCGGGCTGGGCCAGCCTCGATCTGGCTGAAATCGTTGGGCCGGAAGGCCGCGTCCATGCGCTGGAACGCTCGGCCCGGTTCATCGAGGTGCTGGACGCCCGGGCCACACAGCGCGGTCTGGACAATGTCGAGACCCGGGTCCTCGACCTGGTCACCGAGCCGCTCGGCGTGACCGGAGCCGACGCCTTCTGGCTGCGCTGGGTGCTGGCCTTCGTCAGCGACCCGGCGCTGGTACTGGACAAGCTGGCCGCGACCCTGCGGCCCGGCGGTGTGGCGGTGATCCACGAATATCTGGACTACGACAGTTTCTCGATCCTGCCGCGCGATCCGGCGGTCGAGGAGTTCAAGAAATTCGTCGTCGACGACTGGCGCGCCAGCGGCGGCGAGCCCGACATCGGCCGCAGCCTGCCGCAGATGTTGCCGAAAGCCGGCTTCCGCATCCTGTCGATGCGACCGATCGTCGAGACCGTAACCAGCGACGACTTCGTCTGGCAGTGGCCGGCGGGCTGGGGCAAACAGTATCCGCGTTTCCTCGCCGACGCCGGCAAGGTCGAGCCCGCCTGGGCCGACCGCGTCATCGCCGCCTTCGAGGCCGCCGACGCCGATCCGCACGCGGTTCTGGTCACACCGATGGTGCTGGAAATCATCGCCGAGAAGATCTGAGCGACCCCATTCCTCCCCCACCGGGGGAGGGGGACCATCCGAAGGATGG
>TARA_R110002012_G_scaffold62266_4_pt1 | contig 61410 bp, 59 predicted proteins | sample TARA_R110002012 | Tara Oceans TARA_R110002012 (sample SAMEA4396515) | marine metagenome | biome: Westerlies Biome; feature: [DCM] deep chlorophyll maximum layer (ENVO:01000326); material: water (ENVO:00002006), including particulate matter (ENVO:01000060) such as... | depth 40 m
TAATTGTGTCTACATGGAATATAATTCCTCCAGCTTCCCCAGTATCTCCAATATTAGGTACTGTACCAATCATATCTCTTTCATCACAACAACAAGGTTTTATCCCCCACACTTCACGTGGTCTTGTTGTAGTGGTCGTTGTAGGGTCACAAATAATCTCATTCATATCATGACAATCCTCACAATCTAGATAAGGCCCTCCTGGATTTGGTACTGGAGCAGTAAAATCAAAATATGTTAGTCCTGGGTCAGCAATATGAGTAAAACATTCACCTGACGTAGCGTCATACCAAGTCCCACCTATAGGAATTGCTGATAAATCCGTATGTGTAAAACCAGAACAAGGATTACGGAAAATACGTTTTGGCATACAACTAGACTCACTACCAGTAGGATTGTTATTAGGTGGTTCATTAGTACAACAACAATGATTTAAACCTAGATTAGTAACATATGTGTCCCATACCACACCTCGAGTAGCTAAATCACCACCCCAAGTGAAAGTAGAATCACAGTAACTACAAGTTGCTGGTGGTGGAGGAACTTGGCAGTGTATATACGAATAAGTTTGAGGTTGTCCCCACCCTAAATATTTTAAACAAGCAGATACTTGTCCCGGTACTCTTGATGGTCCTAGTCCTTGGTAATTTTCAAAATCCGCAACAGTACTCCACCAAGTCCATCTAACTGTCTCACCCACATTTGGACTTCCCATATATTCATAAAACTTTTGGTTATTATGTGTAAAGTCAGGTGTAGGTGATACGGTGGTAAATGGTGGTGGGTAACAAGGTTGTCCTATATGACCTGGTGAAGCATACCATTCTATACCCCAATCTGTACTATAGACACCTGAAGCTGCCATAAAGGTTGGAGCATAGTCATCTTGTTCTAACCAACATGTTTGGAATAGGTGAGCCGGTGGAAAAATGACTATGGTTGAAGTTGTAGTTGTAACAATAGGAGATTGTGATAAAGATGATTCACAATTTCGGAATCTAGCTAATAGTGGTATTGACCTTATATCGTTAGATATAATTAATCTTTGTCCTGAACATCTAACCTCATCAGATTGGTACATAACTTGGTCCACTATGTCTAAAATCTCTATAGATTGTAAACCATAAGCATTATCATGATATAAATTAATAAAATCACCAACTCTAGGTTGGTTATCTGCTGTACCTTCCAAACTATCACCCACAAAATTAGATAAAGGACCACCAAAAACAAAAGCCTTTCTATCTATATAAGCACATGACCTAGTATCGGTGGCTGAAACACATTGGTCCCCATTTTTTGTCCATACCCTAGCTAAATAAGCTGACCCATTAACATTTATATCTTCCCAACCATTTAATATTTTAGCCCCTATTGTAGGTTCGAAAACTACAATTTTTGGTTCACTTATAGGGTTTCTATCGTTATTACCCCCACGAAGTGTATTACCTAACATATCAATATAACCAGGCCGTGGAAGTTGTGGTGGTGTAGTACCACTTCCTTGTGATTGTCCTAACCACGCATTATCTTGTAAATCAGTACACACACAACACTCACTATTAGTACCCAAATCTGGGTCATAAGACCAAACAACCAAAGCAGACATATGCCATCCAGGTTGAGTCCATGGGACCACTGATGTTGTTACAGTCCCCATATATCTTAAACAAAAAACATCATCATTAAAAAAGGTCTGAGTTGCTTCCTGTATTGTAACGACTTCACCAACATTAGGTGCTCCTACAAAATTATAAAATATGTTACTATTAAATTCTACATCATCCAATCCAGCTGCTGAATTATAATCTGCTGGACCGGTAACTATCGCCCCAGGAAGACCTTCATTAGTTATACACATACCAGGAGGAAATGATGTACTAAGTGGCAAATATGCATTCTCCACACATTCTTCCCATATATGGAAAGTACGTACACTAACCCCTCCATTACAAGTAGCACAATTAAGATGTGTAGACTGTAGCGTAAGTGTAGAAGACCAACCAGGCATAAATGTACCTAATGGTGAGTCACCTATAAAACACAACCAATATTGACAATACAATTTTATAGTAGTTGCACTTCCATTAACCACACACGTGACGATATTAAACATCGGGTCACTAGGGAATGTGAACGTCTGTGTTCCTATATATTCCATACAGACCTCATAATCATAATCAGTTGTCGTTCCATTAGCTATGGTGTGCAAGGTATGACGAATTTTTACTGTATCTCCCACGGTAGGTGACCCTATATAAGAATAAAAAGCTGCATTATTATCTCTAAAACTTTTTACAGCTAGTAAAGGTGAGAGTGCTGGGTACTGGTCTGGCATAAACCCAATAGTACTGTCTGCCCAGACAGGAGCCATTAGACCAGAATCGGTATCTGGTAAGGCCGCTCCAGGACACTTGTCAAACATATGGAGTGTAATGTCTATTGGTGGTCCATTATATGCTGTAGTTGTTGTAGTTGTAATGGCAAATCCTCCTTGTGGTGTAAAATTGTTTAAGTAAACATAATCCCCAAGTGTTGCAATTGGTTTTGTTAAATAATTAAAATTAATAGGGGTAGCTGCATCCAGAAAATCTTCATTTGATATAGTTTTTGTTTCTCCTGTTGGGCAACAACATCTTTCTACACCCCAAATTTGTCTTACTGTGGTAGAAGTAGTTGTTGTTGGGTCCCATATATAAGTCGTCGTAGTCGTGGTAGGTTCACAGTATCTCATAGTACTGAGACAATTAGCACAATCATCTATACCAAAAGTAACCCCAGGATTTAGTGTTATACCTACAGAAGGTAGTGGGACCGGTGGTGGTATAACCTTAAAACACGCCAAATGGTCATTATCCTCAAATGTCTGACCAATAGCGAACCCATTCACTGAATTTGGGTTATCCACAACCCATTGTTGTGCAGTTAAACCTGTTATACAACATTCCTCTATCGTAATTCCTGAGGTACAAGCCGTATTAAAACATACAGTTGCCGATAAGGTAGCTATTCCAATATTATTGTTTTGTTGACTACCTAACCAACTAGATAGTAAATACTCGTGACTATGTACAGAAATAAAACCAAAATGTGTTAACCCACTCATACACCTACCATCCGGTGTTTTACCTGGACCATAACCAGAATCCCAAAAACAAGCATCAGCACAATATGGGTTGGTTTGTTTTATAGCATCAAACTTATATAAACCACCACTACTATTAGCAGGTCCAATATCTACAAAATCTATTGCTGGGACAACTCTACCTTCAACAGCTCCGTACGCATTTAACTCAGTTACCCTTTCCTCTAAGGTATTACTAACTGGTAATGTATAAACAAAACTATTAAATGAACCATTATTACCTGGAGTACCATATTCTTTATCCCACACACCATTATGGTAAGTGGTCATAAAACTATCAAAATCTTGTAAATAATTTAAAGTCGGTACTACTTTTTGTAATCCAGATGTTACATTAAAACTATTAGCTTGGTTTGTGTTCCAATCAGTACATGGTAGTGGTGGAGTTATTACACCTGTTCCTTGTGGGGTATTACATAATGGGTTCCATGGATTATCATTATACCAAGGTGCAGCTTCATTAACAAAAGAAATAACTACAGCGTTAGGGTCGTTTATAGCTGGTGCTATTGGCATGTCGATTCCAGTTCCACATACACCTAGTGGTACAGCCACACCAATTGGGGTTGGAGTAAAAGAATTAGTACCTTCCCATGGGTATTCTGAAAATCTTAACCAAGATTCGGATTGTTGTTGTGGTGGAGGGATTGTAGCTTGATACAAACACCCAACATACCCTGGAAGTGTTTGAATAAATTGTTGCCACCATGGTAAAACCACATTATTAGCTATTTGATTGGCACTAACCGCAAAACTAGCACTACCATCATAGAAGACATAAAAATTAGTACCTGAAAATATACAAGGACACTGAGGTTCTGGGGTTGGCGGACATTCACACTCACAACCTACAAGAAGTGTGGTTGTAGTAGTCGTTGGAATAAACGTTGTTGTAGTGGTTGTAGGTGGTCCAATAGTAGTTGTAGTAGTAACCTGTGGATTTTCTGTAGTAGTTGTTGTAGCACATGGGTCAGTAGTAGTTGTTGTAGATACTGGTACGGTAGTAGTTGTAGTTGTTGGACATGGATTATCAGGTGTTTCACATATATTTCCTGCACATTCTAAACCGGCTAATGATGTTACTCCAGATATAGTACCTAATATTGTATTAGTTATAGGCCCTGAAGGTAACGTATATTTTGTTAAAACTAAGTTATCCGTCGCACCAGAACAACATACAGTCTCACCCCATTCGATTTCAAATACATCCAGACTTGAAGCTGGTGTTGTTAATAATACAACATTACCTGATGGATTTGGGTTTTTAAACCAGAGCCTATATGGGTAATGGATACCATCACCCGCTTGGGCTTGACCCATAGCACCCGCAACATCTATATCCGGTGAACCTTGACAATAAGCTAGACAGTTTACCGGAGGTACTGCCATTTTAAGAGGACACGGAAATCCTGGACCTGTTGGGTACCTGACTAGTTCATATTCCCATGAATTAGTAATCGCACTTGTAACTGAGTCTCTAACATTAAATTTCCAAGGTTTAGTACTTGCCGTAAAATCATGTCCATTATAAACTTGACCGGAACGACCCATCATGTTTATATTAAGAACCATATATTCATCACCAATTCTTTGGTCTTGTATACTACCAACCCCTGGTAGGTTACCTCCCACACCAACATCATATATTCCACCAAAAGATAAACTTTTTGTAGCCGTCCAAACATCGTCTTGCCAAGCATCTGCATATTCAGGCGAACAAGGTGTGCCCATACCACCAAATTCTAATGTAATCTCATACAATGATGGTTCGGGTATAGAAATACCTGTCCCTACATTAGCAGGATTTTCAAGATATAAAACATTTACACAATTTCCAGGAGGAGAATTGGGCACTGACCCACATTGAGGGATTCCTGACATATACCAATCTTTATTACCAGAGCACGACATGTGTTCTGGACAAGGAGATGGTTGTGGGTTTACACATGGTGGTACACCAGGATAACTACCATCCATGTAAATATTATACTGCCATTGGCCTAATGTAGTAGTAGTAAATGGGTCGTACACTGTTAAAGTTAGTGGGTTAGTTGTATCTCCAGTTAACATATCCATACTTACAAAATTCCCATCCTTATCAAATACATTTAGAGCTATCTTAAGTGATTCAGCACCTATTGTAACTCCCTGGGTGCCTGGACAACACAAACTACCTTCACAACGAAAAGCACATTCACCAGAAATATTGAGTGCCTTGTCAATCCAAGTGTTTGTATATTGCTGTGGTGTACCACCAGAACAACTAGGTAATTGTCTAACAATGTAAAGGTCATTACAATCATATAATAAACCAGCAGAAATACTATTGTTAAGTAATGGATTTATAGTCCCTGGTAATATAGAAGAATTTAATGTTGTGGTGTCAAAACCACATACATATCCTCCTATTGAGTTACAATTTACCGTTCCTCCTGGAGGTGTTGGTGTAAATGAACACTCATCTAAATAACAATAGAAAGAATTTGTTCCTGGCACATTGGATAATCCACTCATATGAGCGTATGGATTAGGCGGACTACCCAGTACGGTCCAATCACCAAGATAAGTTACACTACCATTAACCCATGGTTGTATTTGATATACTGGATGAACAGTATTATTATATGGAACAAAAATTAACTTATCATTTAAACTATCATACCCTAAACACCCCTCACCTAGTTCATCCGTTCTTATACCAGATGTGTTATTACATAAATCATACCCCGTATAAGTTTGGGCTAATGAACCACTTCCAGTATTAGGATTTACTTGATAGATGTGTAAATCGTATCTAGATATATTATTACATGTATCATCTACTTTATGTTCTAAAAATGCCCCATATAAGAAGTTATTTGTAGTTCTTTTAGCGAACCCTTGGAAGAACATGTGTGGTATAGCACCCCATAATAATGGGTCTTTTAAGGCAATTGGTAAATTAGTCTGATTATGTGGTGATGTTTTATGTATAGAATAAAATCCATTATTACCTGTAGTACCTGTATTAATTATCTCCCACGCTCCAGTGATTAAACAACATTCATCACAACATGGTACGGTTGTAGTTGTTGTTGTGGTGAAATATGGGTTTGGTGTAGTTGTACTAGTGACACAATCACCCGTTAAAATAATAGTACCAAAATCACAAGGGTCTGGTGTAGTTGTGGTTGTCGTAGGTGGGACTGTAGTCGTTGTAGTAGTCGGACAATCACCAGTTAAAGGAACAGGACCAAAATCACACGGATGTAATGTCGTAGTGGTTGTAGTAGTAAAGTTTGGATTTAACGTCGTAGTTGTAGTAAAGTTTGGGTTTAACGTAGTCGTCGTAGTAAAAGCTGGATTTAACGTAGTTGTTGTAGTTCCACCCCCTCCTGAGTCTGTTGTGGTTGTTGTATCTGTAGGACATTCACAGTCTCCACTTAACACTAAGAAATTATTAGCTAGAGGTGGTATTCCCGTATAAACACTAGTTAAAGTACTACCAGTACCAACTAATAAATAATTGTTTGAACCAATATCTCTAATAAGACTCCACCAGTTATTTGATATAGGTAACGACCCCCAAGGATTTTGTTTTATTAATATACCATGTGTTAATATACTATTACTGATATTACCTATATGGTTATATATAAATGGAGAAATATTATCATTACAATAAGTCCCTTCTAAAGTATCTCCTGGATAGGTAACCCCTGACAACGTACCATTAAAATATTCTACCGGATTAACACATACACATTGTGTGGTAGTGGTTGTTGTTGCTGGCGGTGGTGGTGGTGAATATGTTGTTGTTGTGGTAGAAGGACATTCAGCTGTAATATACTCAGTATACGAACAACCGTCTGGTGCTTCCACTTGTACACAATACGTTTTACAACATTCTAAAGTTAAATCAAAACAAGTAGTAGTTGCTGTACACCAACCAAAATGTGGAGCTGTACATCCTGATATGTACATTATTTCACAATTAATACAATCAGCATCACATAAAGATATTGTAGCATTTGTAAAATCTGAATTAACCTCCACACTATAAATTTCAGTACAAAGTGTAGTGGTAGTAGTAACAACTGGAGACTCTGGTTCCATAATTTCAAAACCAAATATCTGAAAACTTGATGCCCCTCCATAGAATTGTTGGGTGGTGGCTGTTGATGGTACCGTTTCCCAGGTATAGAATTGTGGGTCAATTTTAGCTGTCCCATTATGTGATAAGAAGTAAAAGTTATCACCCACTTCGTCATAAGTTAAATCCCCTGTCCATCCCTGAACAGAAACAACAGAATTAATTACTGAATCTACCGATAGTGGACAATAGCTTAATATGGTATTAATACCAGAATTTGTATTTATGTGTTGGAATGTTAGTCCTGGTGTGTTCCCACTAATGTAGGCTACAGCGTACAATTCACTATTTCTATAGGCTAACCCTAATACTGTCTCTAATAAACATGTAACTCCAGAATAAAATGGTAGTTGTGGTGTTGCTGCAGGATGACTTACACCCCAAGTATGTAAATACCTTTCTCCGTTAGGCCATGTAGGTAATAGTGGTGGTGGTGGCGGAGGGACACCTATCTCTGTTGTCCCTCTAAGTAAGGTAAAACAATCATTTCCCTTATCATAAGCGAACCCACCAACATTGCAAACATTAAAACCAAAAGGTAATACTCCAGTAAGTCCTGAATATATTGTTTTAGTACGTCCTTCCCAATCTTGGTCTATTTCAAATATTTGTCCGGGCCACTGATATACTGGGGTGTTGTTTTCACCAGCAAAACCATATAATTTCCCATTTTTCTGTGTCATTCCATAATACGGGTTCATATTAAATTGGGGCCCGGAATATGAAGAATGTGTGGATTCTGTAGTACCTACTTCAGTTCTATCCGCGGGTGCTAAATTACACCCATCTAATACATCGAATTTCCATACATTATCTGTAAAAAACGATAGTGTTTGTATAGTATAAGCGGAATAATTTGGAGAAGGCATACAATTAAAATGTTAGATTAAGAACATGCTCCTGAGTAGGTAACACCATTAGTTATTCCACTATATGTCGCTACATAAGTCCCTACCAGAGTGGCACCGGTAAGTAGTCTAACGGGAGTAAATGTAGTACCAGAAGTACTAGAAGCATAGACTTCCCAACCATAAACTCCGGTAGCTAAAAGAGAATATTTCAAATGACTCTGCCAATAATCTTCTTTTGTTAAACCAGAAGAGGAGTAAGATGAAAAAGGATAACTATATTCAAGTGTGAATCCTGTTGATATAACATGGTCACTAAATGTTCCTGCTGTGGTTGAGACACCACTTAGACAAACGGATTGTAAACAATATGCCGTATTAGACTCACATGCGGTATCATAAGGTGTTAAATCAGTAAATTTAAAGAAAGGACCGGTATTGTCCGTGGTAGCGGAAATAATTTGTACAGTACCATACATATCTGTTTTATAATATTTTCCAGCTGTTAACCCAGGACCATTAACCGCTCTACCAATAAGATTTGTATTTCCTGAGGTACTCTGAGGTGAAAGTACACCTTGTACTGTAACATTATAAGGGTTATAGGTACACCCGGTACCGCCAAATACTGTAGTTGCTGTTATACAACAACCCCCACTAAAACAATCACAATTAACACATTCTGGATGTGGTACTGAAACTGTTTTTATACAGTATTGTTCACCGCAAGGTACACATAATGGAAAACACACATTACCATACACGTCCCCAACGGATGTTGTTCCTGAATAAACACAATTAGTACAACCAGATTCGCATAAATAAACGTCATAAGGTGCACTACTTCCGGTTATATAAAAATTGATACAATTTTGAGCCATATTATTCTAATTCTTTTATAAATATATTACCATTTCTTATTACTGGTTCTTATTTTTTTTAAGTTAATTTTCACCAATCGCACATTCTTGACATGACGAGTATTGACTGGAGACCGTACTATAGTCTATTATTGCTTGCTGTCCATCCGGATTACAAGGACCAGCGTACATAGTTTTATAACACCCACTAAATGCTATATCTGTAAATGCAGTACCAGAAAAACTATAATACTTATCACCTTGTAACAATGGAGACCCACATGGGTTTACTACTGCTACAACATTATTAACCGGAATATGTGGGGGTATCTGATTTCCGAAACATGACAATAAATAAAAACAGTCAGATATACAAGTTGTTGTCGTTGTTACCACTGGTTCTGTAGTTGTTGTCGTTGTTGTTGGCTCCGGTTCTGTAGTAGTTGTTGTAGTTGTAGGTACTGGTTCTGTAGTAGTTGTTGTAGTACTAGGACATGGTTCATCCTCAATTATAGGAGGACAACACAAACATTCTGGTTCTGAAACAAAAACAGTATAAGATGTTTTAATAAAACCACCACACCCTTCAGATGTTTGTTGTATATTTGTACTAAATGTATAAACACCTTGTCCGTAATTATAGTCATTTTCTATTTTACTCTTAATCCAGTCAGGAATATTAGTATTAGAGGACCAAGTAAACCCACTAGAATCCCAACAAGTACCAGCAGTAAAATGTCCTGTAAATAAATCAGTGACTTCACTAAGAGTACACTCACAATCATCAGAATTAAGTAATTCGGTATCTGGTGGTATTTCCCAATAATAAGGATATCCACAACCAGACCAACAAATTTCTACTTTATCTTTATTTCTTTTTAAAGAATTTGTCCAACCATTGTCCATACCTGTTAACCCAATATCACATATAGATGTAATAAATCCACCTAATTCAGTACATCCAGATGTGTGACAGTCTACATCACAATCTAAACAATCTAAATCTTTTATTGATGGTGTAGCGTGACACCAACATGTACCACTTATACTTAATATAGTATTATTAGGGTAGAATGTACCACATTCCATAGTTAACTGTAATGAAGATGATGGATTCCCTAAGTCAATCCATACAGGCAAAACTTCACAATCATCATGTCCAATGATATTTCTAGAGTAGACAACTTCTGTATTAAAATCTCTTTCGTCAGCTACTAAAAAGAAATCATAATAAGACGTATAGTCTAATTTAGCGTCCAATCTATTAAAATAATAGTTATTTAAATTCTGTGGTCCCATTATTCATAAATACTTATAGGTGTAGTTAATATTTATAAGAAAAAGCAAACATGGAAAAATTAAAACACGAAGGGTCTTGTGATTCAGTTCATCAAGGAAAAACCCATGAAGTATGGGAAGACGAACAAATAAATATAGAAGAAGAAGACTTAGAAGAATTAGTAGATTATGATGGTTCATTAATTGGTAGTAAAATACCTAAAAATGTTAATGTGGCAAACATGACTAGCCACAGTACTTTGGACCAAACAGTGGATAGGTCACGTCAACAAGGAATGAGTTATGACTATTATTATAAAAGATATTGGGGTGAGGCTTACTTAGGTGGTCAATTAGGTGCTGATAATGAAGAGGATGGTCTAATAAGTACTGATGGTTTAGGTTGGGAGGATACTGTAGAGAAATATGAAGATTTGGGTAAAACAACTAGAAAAGCTCAGGATAAGGCTATTGAAATGGGTCAAATACCTGATGAGGAAGATGTACAGATGATTAATGAAAAGTCTAGACAAAGAATGAAAGATATGATAGAAATGATTCTGGCAAAAAAAGATGAAGAAAAAGGTTTAGGGGACCCAATGGAACTTCATGATGTAAATCCTTTAGTTAAAAGGAAATTTAAAAGTCTTAAAAACGCTATTGAAGCTGATGACCAAGATTTTATGGAAGTAATAAATAATTTAATGAAAGACGACAATGCCGGACGTTAATTTAGAAAATAACACATTTAAGTGTCCAAATAAATTAGTTAATAGAATTAAATCTTCTTTAGATAATTTTAATGGACCTGAAACAACTGAAGGTTATGTACGAGCAAAAAATATAGTAGATGACCCAATAATAAGTCTAGCACTTCTAAAAAAAATAAATAATTTTTTTAGGAGTAATGATGAAAACCATCCTGGTTATGAATTAACTGGTGGTGATTTCGGAAAGAATACTTTCGCTGAAATGGAAAGACAAGCTAGAGAAGGTGAGGATAGGTCACGTAAAACAAAAATGAGAGGTGGTTTTGAGAATACTCATAAAAAACCACATGAGAGAGATGATAATGCAAATGCAACTGCAGTACATGTACCTAAGGTAGATAAAGCTAATAGACTTAGAGAGAGTATTGATGAAATAAAAAGATTAATAAATATTTAAATAAAAACAATTAAAAATGGCTGATAACAAGTACAACTCAAAACCAGGACAAACATTAACTGACATCGCAAACGCGGAGTACAAAAAAATGATAACTAAAAACATATACCAACCAAAAGACCCAGAAAGTAATTATTCTGTAAATCACAAGAATGCTACTAGTGATGGTGACGACAAAGGTAAAGGTAATGCAAGTTATCTGGGTGTTTATAGTGATGAAACTGGTAGTTTAACAGATAAGAATGAAAGAACTTCTTTAATGGCTAGTAATTTATATAATAAGAAAAAAGAATATTATAATGTTACTGATGAAGCTGGTGGAGGTTCTGTGGGTATCTAAATTAGTTAAACAAAATGAAACTTTACAATACAGTTCGTGAACTTATATTAGAAGTAGCCAATCGTGATGAGGTGATGGACGCTATTAGAAATAGAAATTTAGTTTCTATCTATTATGCGGGAGACACCACTAACAACCCTGGTTGGCGAACTATAGAACCCGTATGTTTTGGGCTCTCTAGAACTAAAATGGGTCCAGGAAACCCAGTTGTAAGAGCATGGCAGAGAGAGGGAGCAACTGATAGACCTAATACAATGCCAGGATGGAGATTGTTTAGGACCGATAGAATTAGGAATTTTGATAATACTCATGATGTTTTTGATGAGGTCAGACCTAATTATAACCCGAATGGGGATAAAACTATGAGAACTGTATATATAAACGCAAAATTTTAATGGCTGACTTAACTAAATTACAAAATTCTTTACTTAAAGCAAAAAAAGTTATGGGTGCGGTTGATACTGGTAACGTAAAACCAACATCACAAAACCGTACAATGAACCAATCAATGACACAACAGGTACCACCTGAAAAGTTGTTAACACAATTACCACCTAACGCACCTAATGCACCCACATCTCAAATCCCAGCGGAAAGACCAATGAATATGAATCCTAAAGCTGGACACACCAAAGAAAAGATTATGGAATCTAAATTACCAGCAGCAATTAAAAACGCAATGATTAATAATCCTATACCCACTATGGATTTTAATAATGCAACTAATAAATTAAGTCCTGAATTTATAGAAGAGGTTTCCAAGAAGATGAAGAGTCAGGATTATTCTGTAGATGGTATGAGAAACACAGCTAATTCGACAATAGACATACCACCACCATCCAGTTCAAGTACACCCACTAATATTAAATCAGTAGCCCAACCTCAATCTTCAGATATTAGAAGTATAATAAAAGAAACTATCAAGGAATCTTTAGAAGAAATAGTGGAAAATAAAGTAAGAAATATATTAGAAGAAACTAATATGAATGAAAACTTAAGTCTGCGTGTTGGTAGTAAGATATTTTTCGGAAAAATTAACAAAGTTAAATCCGTAAAAAAATAATTCTACGTAGTAGGTGGATTACCAAAATAATTAGCCTGACTAACCACTTGAAAATTTATAGCTTCCCGATAACTATTAACCTCTAGATTTGAAATTGCTTTTAAGTCTATAAAGTATTCATTAGGTATCATGTCACCAGTATCCAAAATAAAATAATTTTGATTATAAGCACGACTAACTTTAGTCCATGGATGAGTCTCGACCTGTTGAGTACCTTGTTTAACAAATATTCTATATTCTAATCCCGACACATCAACATCAACATTAACAGTATAAGGTTTTCTTGCTGATACTAGAATTTTCCTAACATCACCACCAACTATCTTTTCTGCCTTTTTCAAACCACTAAAAGAATAACCATAAGTTTTAGGTTCACCCGCATTAGTACCTATATTAAAATAATCATCATTAGATTTTAAGGTAAATTTATTAATTATACTGTCACGACATATACCATTTATTTCTAAATTATTCCATTGGTCTCTAAATAAACAAGGTGTGGTGTAAGTATTACAATCAATACTAAAACATGTACAGTAAACCCCTTTGGTTACTTTTGATATGTTAGTAGACGTAAGAGCCGAAACTATCTGATTACTATTATCGTATATAGTAACTGATGGTAAATAATCTAGGTCAACTGGATTACCACCGGCATTCACATAGAGATATAAACAATTAGTTTTACCTTCATAAAAATTAGCTCTAGCATCATCTATAGTATCATCATAATTACTCTCTAAATAAGGTTCATAAAATGTTTGTGTGTATTTGGTGTAGAATCCGACAGAATAACTTTCTGTTAAACCTGTCATATTCTCATATCTAGCAAAAAAGGCTACACCGTAACCACAGTCATCAGGAGTACCACCACTAAGAATATTATTAATCTCAGCTGTCATATCAAAGGCTATATTCTCATTACCATTGTCGAAGTGTTGAGTGTCTATAATTGATACCGCTGGTGCACCACCATTATTATATATTCCTGGGTATAACCACGACTGTAAAGTCGTAGCCTTATAGTAATTACTTGGTCTTTCAGAATAACTTTTATCTGTTCTCATATTTTGAAAATCCCAAGATGATTTATAGTCATAACCAACACCTTCATCCCAACATGCTGTTGTCGCTGAAACATGCACATTATCAACTATTTTAAACAATAAAAGGTCAAAAGAAGTCGCTCTCATCTTTGCTGAACCTGTCTCTGTGTTAAGTAACTCCGTATCAAAAGATGATGTATTTACCATTCTTAACGTATGTGTTGTAGCAGAATTACCACATCCACCAGCTAATTCTATAGTACCATCAGCATATTTACGTTTTAAATCTTGTAAATCTAAATCAAATATAAACCGTGAAAATTTAGATGAGGTTGTAATAGTCCCACCTGTAGTGTTAAGAGAGGTATAACCACCACCATAGAATAACTCTGTTACAGGATTCTTTGCAGTGTTTACCTCACTATCTTTTACTATTGTATTGTTTTTACTAAAATATGATTTATGAAGAGCCATTAAAATATCTTTAACTATAAATACTTAGTTGATTCTAATATTCTGATTTAATATTTCGGTACGAGCATTTCCTAAAGCTTCCTCTATATCACTTAAGGTAACATTACCCTCTTTAGGTTTGTCAAATGGTGTTCCTTGTGGGAAATGATGAGAATGTCCCCGCATCCACTTATACATCATTTCTAATAATAATATTAACTGTTCCCCCCTTACTAAAGGTTCCATATACTTCTCTTGGGTTTGTATTAGTGTCTTTTGGTCTATACCTGTTTTATATGGTGATTCGTTATAGTTTGTTTTTGATTCTTTTGTGGGGTTTATCTCACCTTTACTAGTAATTTTAGATGGGTAAGCAAAAAATAATATTTTATCACTTAATAATGTCGCTATACCTTGTTCTTTATCTGGGTCATCTTTTGCCTCTTCTAATTCTATTTTTTTAGTCTTTTCCTGTGGTGCTGGATTTAAAGATGAAAAAACCAAACCAAAACTATCATCTACACCGACAACACCTTTAATCTGTGATTCTATGTTTATAGCTGTTTTATTACCACTAGCAACAGCCTCCTGAAACTCCCGTGTTGGTCTATAGTAAAACGGCCACAAATTACGTATATCAGTACTACCTACTGGTGCTTCTGTACCTGCATTTAAAGGACTATAGTTTAGAAAATTCTTTGCCCATCCCCCACCAACGGATGGAACTGAGTCTAAAAAACCATTCCCAGCAGCTCCACTACCGTTACATTCATTTATAAATTTATCTATAAAATAAGTTACTCCACTTATTGGTTGTGGTCCAAATGAAAGTTCTACTAAGGGTTTGGTGTCCCAAGCACTTTTAATATTTGTAGTTTTACCAATATCTTTACTAGATAAAGGTCTTTGGTCTTCTATTTCTTCGTTAGGTGTTACTTCCCATAATTTAACATTACCATAAAAATTACCTAACTGGGTAAAATCATCAATATGATATTCTACTAAATATTTAATTTCCCCTTCCTCTACCTCAGGTACTTCTTCTACCGTCTTTTCCATTTCTTTTGCTGTAAGAAAACTAGACAATTGTAACATAGTAACATCATCATTCTTTGTTGGGAACCATGGTGATTTTTCATTAGGTTTAAACTTTCCAGCCCTAATAACAACTTCTCTAGAACCAAGTATAACATCGGAATTATCTTTTCCGTCTAGAGATACCGTATTAGGGTTAGCAAATACACCATTAGATTTTTCATTATTAGTTATGGCTGCTTTTCCCTCATCTCTAGCACCTTTAGAATAACCTTTTCTAGCTGAAGCGTAATGTTCACCTAGTGAATCAGTACCCCCTAAATGATGTGGTTGTGAAATTGTTGAGCCTATATAGACCCTATTCTGTTCTTTATTACTGTCCTGGTAAAACATAAGAGGGACATTATCACCAACACTTGGGGAGACATTTATATGTAAAGATAATAACGGTAAGGTTAGAAACGGGTCATCTTTTGTCCAGTACATTTCTTCTACACTAGCATAATTTTTTTCTTTGTATGACGATTCATAAGTGGCCGCAGCAAAATTCTCAGGAGTTTCACTTTTATTTTCAAAATCAGCTACTAATCTAATTCTTCCCGCCATTGTCGGGTCATTATTATCTATACAAACCCCAAAATATATGTTATTTTGAGGATTAACTTTTTCTACTCCTTTAGCCATTATTTTCTGTTAATCTTGCTCTATCTTTTAATTCGTTATAAACTTTAAAGTACGCTTCTTCTACGAAATCTAAATGTTTACTTAATTTTAATAACAATTCTTTAGTTTCTTCAAATTCATTCTTTAAACTATCTGCAGCTTCTAATAAGTCTTTATTAGGTTTATTCTTATATTCTTCTAATATATTTTGTAATTTGTTTTTTTCCATATTAAGCTGTTAATCCTGTGCCTTGACCTTTATCGGTAGTTCCAATACCTCCTGGTGTTTTTACTGTCATGGGATATACACCCACCTTTGTTACCGCATTAGTATCAAATTCTTTTGTCCTACCATCTTCATATGCCATTAATGCTGTTACGTACTCATTAGGTGACCCATCTGGGTTGTCAGAAACATCAATACCAGCTTCTTCTAAATTTTCTAGAGTATTAAGTACAGCTCTAGTTTTAGAATATCCTGGACGTGCAGAAGTTGCAAATCTTAAAGTACTAGGCACATTTAATCCACCCCCAGGGGGCAGAGGAATTTTTAATAACCTCATAATACTATCCAATATACTTTTACAATTCATTAAATTATCAATCATTTCTAATACTGTTGTTAATAAAGAAATTAATGACTGTATTATTTGCATTTGTTTCATGGTCTGTTCACCAATTATCTGACTAGTTAAATAATCTATTAATTGTAGAATAAATTTCTTAACCTCATCATATAAAATCTGTATTAATAAATCTTTTAATCTTTTTATAATTCTTTTAACTAATCTAATAAACTCTTTTAGAAATTCTTCTTTGTTAGTAGCATTTAATGTGTTTCCTATGGCTACCCAAGCTGTTACTATAGGTAAAATTATCTTTGGTGTTAGTATTAGACTAATTAGTATCTGTGGTAACTGTTTTATTATATCCAGATTAATATTTAAATCTAGATTAGGGATATTAAGACCGAATCCATTTATATTATTATTTAAAGCTTGTTCTATTTTAATATTTTCGACCGTTGGGTCGAATTCACCTAGTAAAGAATCTAGTGCAGAATTAACTGAATTAACATCTACTGGTTTCTCTATATTGTCACAGTCCTCAAATCTAATCATCCCTTTCATTCTTAGGTTAGCTAAATCGTATATATGTCTAAGGTCTTGTGGACCAAACTCAAATAGATTAGAATCCACATCATCATCTGATAGATGTCCAGTACCTGAGACATTAATTTCATTACCAGTACCAACATCATCATCACCACATAACCCTAAAATCCTTTTAATTATTTCCCAAAACTTACCGTCCAATTCTAAATCTAATGGGGTCTTATTTAACTGTATCGAAACTATCCCTTCTAATATTTCAAAAAGCATAGCCATAAAATTAGTCTTTCCGAACATATCTATAGAATCAAAATAATCCCTTATAAATTCTGTTAATTTATAATTGTTTTCACCGGGTGCTCCAATCCATGGTGTTGCGGTGGTTGGAGTTGTGGGCCCAGTAGAAAATGTACCATCTCTCCCGTAAGGTCTTATAGTTAGATTTGTAGTACCATCATATATAATATCAAATAATGGATTGGTTGAAGCACCAAAAATAGTAAATGTACCAGTAGGGTTAGATGTTACATCATAAAGTTGTTTGTTCATCGCAAAAGGAACAGAACCAGGAGTCATAGGTTCTTTTTCATAGAGAAATTTACCTGGTGTGTCTGACGGAGTAATTTTAAGTAACTCCATAATATCTACCCCCCTAATATCTAAAACAATGTCATTAGCACCTGCAAATCCCAAAAGAGGTCCATCCGCGGCTGGAATTTCAAAATCTAAGTTACAATTTAAAAAATTTAATAGTTCTTCAAATATAATTTCTTTAACCTCAGGATTCATTTTACCAATACCTGTAGTTATTTTTTTTCTTACTCTCTTTACAGCATCTTTCCCACCACCTATTTGAATAAGGTCTAGTAAATAAGGTATAAGATTATTAGATTTATCTTTTATATTATCATAGGAATCCATTATACTCCTAATTTGTTGCTGTTTCTTTTCTTTACCTTCTTTTATTTTCTTAAAAGTAGATAAATTTTGGAATCTGGTAACTATACTCGATTTAGCTTCTTGATTATCTGTAGGCATTACATTTTATATTTAGTGTCTCCTTTATCATCGGACTCTTTATTTAATAATGCATTCAGAGCATCCTTGTCATCTAGTGAGAAACTAAAGGAACCAGTTTCACTTTCTGTGCCTTTATGTGTTAAATTTGATTGGATTTTTGATAGTGATATCTTTTTCTCTATTGTGGAATCTATTATTTTCTGTTGTTCTTTTATAACTGGACCTAATACCTGTAAATCATCTGGGCCATGCATAAAACTTAACATTTTGTTCTGGATTCTAATGGCTGTATTTCTCTGTTCTACACATTCATTATAAATCTCCTGCAATAAAGCTAAAACACTATCCGTGTCTAATTTGATTTGTTTTTTCTTGGGTCTCGGCATTTTGTCATATTTTTATAACAATAAATATTTGCAACCCTATTTCCTAAGTGTGTCTACTAAAGTTTTATATATTACTTTATATTTTTTTAAAGCATTTCTTATTTCTTTAGTAGTTAAACCAGTCATTTCTCTTAGGGATAGTAGTATTAAGTTTTTATTAAATTTATTACCTTTTCCATGAACAAAAATTGCCTCGTAGTTTGAGAACACGTCTACTAAGGCTAAACCTATTTTTTCTTCATTCTCATTAAGGTCAGTTTCTGTCATAAACTCCTCAATCTGTACTATTAACTTTTTAGTAAGTTCGTTAGGTTCTAACCCATCTTTATGCATGTAATAAACCATATCATCTCTTTCTTGTATACTACTTGAGATGTCTTCATAAGATATATTCCTAATCATTTCTTTTCTATCCTTTATTATTTGTCCCATAAGATAGTTCTTACATATGGTCCCAAAATAAGAATAAGCCTTTTTACCTTTTTCAGGTTTAAATTTCTCGGCTTTGGTGATTAAAAAAGATAGGGTATCAGAATGGATGTCCCTAAACTCCAACCCTTTTCTATAAAGTTTATATCTCCTAATAATAGAATCTATCATCTTATTTAATGGAGCATATAAATAATTTTTATATATCCTATCTTTTTCCGTCCAAGTAGTAGCTGTTAAAAACATCCTAACAGCATACTCTTGTTCTTGTCCGAAATATACTTTCTGTTGTGGCTTACGAGGCATTATATGAGTATTTACTTAGCTTCTTCCTCAGTCTTTGGATGTACGTCTTTTACAAATCCACCTGCAGAATCTATGCTAACATTTTTTATTTCACCACCTGAAGTTTTATCATCATACTTAACTTTTCTGTCCATTTTGAAGAAGTATTCTTTTTTAGCTGTATCCATCCAAAACTTTGCTTCCTCAGGCATTAACTTATCACTAGTATGATTTTTATATTCCCAGAATAATGATTCTACTCTCATATTTGTATGTTTATATCCAACTTTAGGGATGGTCATAACTTGTAAATCATTATAAGTGGCTCTTAATAAAAACTCATAAACAAAAGTAAGTTTCATAGAACTCTTAAAACCACCTATAGCTTCAAAGTCTTCTTTTTTCATCGCCATACCACTAGTTTGGAAATTTTGGTAGTTTAATAGTGCTGTGTTATCTAGGAACCCTAATTTGTCAGAGAATTTCATAGCCCAAAGTGCCTCATTAGTGAAACTTAGAAATTGTCCACTTTCATCAACATCAACAACTAATGGTAAAAATATAGAAGTCTTTTTGTATGCATCTTTATATTCATCAATATTCTTGAACCAGATTGTAGAATACTCATCATCGAATTCTAGAATAGAGAACCATGTAGTTTTTACTTGGCTAACACCATAATTTATTTGTGAACAAAAATCTAAGTCTCCTTCATTTATCATGAATTCAACATTTAGTTCACCAAAATCATATGCCTCCATAAGTGATTTTACTTCTTCACAATCACAGTGAATTATAGCTACCTTTTCAGGTTTAATTGTATTTTCTTGAATGCTTTTGATTGACTTATCAAACCATTCGTTAAAGTTTCCTTCTATTGTGTGTACGGGTATTAAAACAGTTATATCTTTCATTTTTTATGCGTTTTGTGGTTGAGTAAATTTATCTAAATTGTTTACTAATCCTTCTTTTCTAAGATTAGAGTATTCTTCTATAAAGTCTTTTATATCACTAGTTTCATTTTCTACTGAATACTGTGTATGTGTTGTTTCCATTGCGTCATATAATTCTTGTGGAATTGAATCTTCTAACCAATTTTTAAGGTAAGATGAAGTAATATCAACTAACTGATTTAGTTCGTATGTCCAAAATCCATTCTTTTCTTCCATCCACCCTGGTTTCATATTAGGTATCTTACCAATAACTGGTGTACCACATTTCATAGACTCCAATGGGAATGTGCCTAGACCTGAGATATCATCAACCCATACAGATAAACAAGATTCTCCTAAAGCCTGAGCGAAATCTTCTCTATTTAAACCTCTCATATCTCTAAAGGTAACCCATCTATATTGTGGATACTTAACATAGAAAGTTTTTACAAGTTTTGCTGTATCTCTAGGGTCTCTAGTGTGGATAGCAATAATAGGTTTTTTAGGTTTATCATCGGCTTTAAAATAATCTGGAATAGATAATCTAAACGTTGATACGTCCATACCTGGAAATAACCCTTTTAGGTAATTCATAGACTCGTCACTAGTAGTTAGACATTTGTTAACATTAAATAACGGCCAACTTTGTCCTGGTTGTAATGTTTCGAATATATAATCATATGATTGACATAGTACCGCTCTTGCACATGGCATGTCTTTGGTTTGTTCTAATACATGTCCAAAAACTTCTGGTACAATAACTAAATCTTGTGCTCCTACTTGTAAGTTACCTTCTTCGATACAAGAGTGTGGTAATTGTGAATACTCTTCACCTAACCACTCTGATACCCCCTGATAATCTTTTTTCTCATGTAAGATACAAGCATCATAACCTAAATCGGTTAATACCTTTACCATTCTATAGTTGGTACTTACTGAAGCTCGTTGAACTCCTTTTGTGTCTTGTGTTAAAATAAATATTTTAAATGTTTTTGCTTCTAGTGAAGCGATTGCTTGTTGCAACTTTTGTAATTGTTCTGTTTGCTCCATTTTCTAATTTTTTTCTTTAATAATTTTATAATGTGATAATGTGTTGAATGCAAGTTTAAAGGGTATTGTTAAATTTTTCAAGCTATACGACCCCATATCTTCATCTAATTCTTCAACAGAAGTTAAAAGAGTGTCAATCATCATCCTTAGTATCTCATAACGAGGTGCATTAATTTCGTAACCTTCTACCGGATTGCCATCCTTATCTCTAGTTTTTTTCTGTTCTGATATCCTTATTAGTTTTTCAAATTCTTCAAAATCCACATAAAAATGAGCCCCCGCAATACTCAAACTAAATGTATCTTCTAAATTATACTTGCTTAAATCTGTCATCTTCTAGTTTTAATATATCTTTAAAAGAATCTAATACAATATCAGATTCAACATCTTTATTATGTGGTTTGTCTATTTTTATTGATAACTTACCTTCAGGTTTTGTGTTTAATATTAATTGACTGTCCGTGATAAATATATCTGTTCTTTCCCACAAATCCTCTATTGTTTGTATGGTGTAGAACTCTATTCTCTCAACTAAGGTACCATATTTAGATAAAAAGAATAGTGTTGCTGGTTTAGACTTTTCAATCTCATCAGACACTAAATAAATGTCATAGTCTTCTCGTTTATCTTTATAAAACTCATTTAGACTATTAAATACATTATTTTCAGATTCTGTACCATGTCCGAATATCTCCATTGGGCATTCGACATAAATAAATTCAAATAATTCTTCTTCAGTTTCAAAATCAAAAACTTCTAGTAAATTATCGGTAGAATTGATGTCTACTTTGCATTCTTTTTGTGTGTATTTTTCATAAACGTCCGCCATCTTTTTTAATACATCCCTTAACACACCATTTATACTTATTGATATTCTCATACTTGTAAATTAATATTTTTTCTAATTTTGTAAAGAATCAAAAACTCTTTCTATTTTAGCTATTAATGGATTTCTTACCACATCAGATTTGTTAAATTGTACACAACCAATTTCCTCTATATGAGCAAAGTGGTCCATAAGGAATGTTAATCCGTTTCCACCTTTAGAATCTTGTTGTCTTTCGTCACCTAAAAATATCATTTTAGAATCACGTCCCAATCTAGTCATAATAGTTCTCATATTTTCTTTAGAAATATTTTGTGCTTCATCTACGATAATGATTGACCTATCTAGATTAATCCCTCTCATATAAGCAATAGGCATTTCTTCTATTGTTTTTAATTCCCTTAATCGTGATGTGATAGCTTGTCCTACTAACTTTTCAAAGTTATGTACAAAAGAGAACATAAATGGTTCCATCTTCTCCCTTAAACCACCTTTTAAAAAACCAATTTCTTCATTTTTTAATGTAGTTACTGATTTGACGATTACAATTTTCTTATATTTTGTATACCTCTTTATCAGTTTTAATGCTTCCGCACATGCTAAGAATGTCTTACCACTACCAGCTGGTCCTGAACATATAGTTACTTCATTTTCTTTTATAGAATTCACTAAAGCTTTTTGATTTTCCGTCTTACACTTAACTTTTACCGTCATTGTGTCGGTCATCCTAGTTTCTTCAGTATTATTCTGATAAATCCAAGCCTCTACTTCTTGTTGTTCTTCCCTACTAAGTCTTTTACTTCTTCCCATTATATTAATTTTTATTTTTCATAATATTCTAACCAATACTCTATCATCTCATCTAACATTGTTTCAAAAGTGAATTTGTGTTTCCACCCTAAAACTTCTTTTGCTTTAGAACAATCACCTTTTAGATGTTCTAGTTCTTCTGGTCTTAAGAATCTTTTATCGGTTTTAATATATTTTTTCCAATCTAATTCTAAAGCTTTAAAAACATATTCTACTAAATCTTGTACAGTGTGTGATATTCCTGTTGAACAAACAAAATCATCTGCTTTATCATGTTGTAACATTAACCACATAGCTTCTACATAATCTTTAGCGTGTCCCCAATCTCTACTAGCCTTCATGTTACCTAACTTTAATTCATCTGTTAGACCTAATTTAATCTCTACCGCTATTTTAACTACTTTATTGGTAACAAAATTAGTTCCTCTACGAGGAGATTCATGGTTAAATAGTATACCATTGGAAACAAACATACCGTATGAATTCCTGTAGTTTCTACAGATATTATACGCGTATACTTTAGCACACCCATAAGGTGAAACTGGATTAAGAGGTGTTGTTTCTCTCTGATATCCATCTTCATCTATATTATTACCAAACATTTCTGAACTACTTGCTTGATACATTTTAGCCTCAGGACATACTAATTTAATAGATTCTAACAAATTCAATGTCCCAGCCCCGATACTTTCTAAAGTATATTTTGGTTGGTCAAAACTAATTCTCACATGTGATTGTGCGGCAAGATTATATACTTCGTCTGGTTTTGCCTTATCCAATATTTTACATAGAGAAGCCATATCAGTCATATCCGCATATTCTAACTTTATCTTATTGAAAACACTGTCATCTATTCTCGCTGTTTGATTTTCAGCCACAGAGTTTCTTTTTAAAATACCCCAAACCTCATAACCTTTTTCTAATAATAACTCTGCAAGGTATGAACCATCTTGTCCATTAATACCTGTTATTAAAGCCTTTTTTTTATTTGTATCCATCATACTCAAATCTTTTTAAATATTTCTCATATATATCCGGTCTTTTATTCTTAATATGGTCGTCAATCTGTTGACATGTGTCAGGTAGGACATTTCCGTCTTTACCTTGGTGTTCTTTTCTATGGTCTGGTCCGGATTGATATCTTAATTTATCTGGGTCACCTCCTGTGGCCACACCTAAATGGATACCTACATACCTATCTAAAGACTTCTTTTTATGTTCGTCAATACTATCGACAAAATCATTAATCTCATCTTTATTGAACTGTCCACCGAATTGTTCGTACCATTTTACTATTTTTAATAGTTCTTCTTTTGGGTCTAGTATAAAATCTTCGTAGTAAATCAACATCTTTGGGCCAAGATATAAATCATATAATTCTAACATAGCTAAATAATCTGTGTTCTCTTGGTCCGATAAAGGTAATCCCTGAACATCATTTAATACCAGATTAATTGGTATTGGGTTATCATCTATTCTTCGATGTCTTACAATACATTCTTTATGGTTTCTAACAATTAAAAAATACCCTTCATTATCACCTGGAAATGTACCCCAAAAATCAACACCATTACCATGTGTCTTATGTATAACAGCTTTAGGGTTTTCCTGTGTTATATTTGCTCCTCTTTCTTCTGAATCGTCAGACCCTATTATAATTAAATCTGTCAATCTCTCTATACAATAACATATCCAATTACTACCTGAACGTGGATACGAAGCTATTGTTACTTTTCTTTTATTTACCGAATCTTCATAAAATGTCCCCATACTCATTTATTATTTTACATATTTTATTTATTTCTTCTATAGTCAAATCTTGGTGATTTGGAATGTAGAAACCAAACTCATGTAATAAATCACAATTTGGTAATTCTGGTGTTTCATACTTCTTTAACCAGAATGGCTGTCTACCCATAGAACCTGCTATAAGTGGTCTTACTTCTATACCTTCTTTAGTCATAACTTCCATAATCTTAGACCTATTCTTATTAACCACAGGATAGGCAAAGCTGGAGATAAAATCAGATTTATCAACCCTTAAATCAAGCATATTATTCTTAATTTTTTCTTTATATAGATTAAAATTCTTTTTTCTAACAACACTAAACTTATCTAATTTATCTATTTGTCTTAACCCTAAAAAAGCTTGTAGGTCTGTAGCTCTTAAATTAAAACCTGGGTAATAAAAAGTATAAGCCTTATTTTCTGGAGATATGTCCCATTCATCACTCAATACTTTTGCGTCTTCTACTGATAAATCACGGTCCCAACCATGACTTCTTAACGCTAAAAGAATATTATATATTTCTCTATCATCAGTATTTATTAACCCACCTTCAATAGTAGATAAATGGTGACCGAAATATAAAGAAAAACAAGACATTAACCCAGTAGTGCCTAAGTAATCTCCTTGAAACTTAGAACCCATACTTTCACAAGTATCTTCTAATAAAGTAACGTCGTATTGGTCACATAACATTTTTATTCTTGTCATGTCTGGTACTAACCCCAATACAGTTACTAGGATTAAACATGTAGGATTTTCTTTTATAAACAATTCTTCTAGGTGGTCTAAATCTACAGCTAAATCTTCCATATTAGAATCACATAATATAGGTTGTAAACCTAATTGCATTACAGAAGACACGTCAGTTACCCAAGATAATGAAGGAACTATAATTTTATCATTTTTTAATCTCCCACTTACTTTTAAAGCGTATAACATTAATAAAATAGCGGAAGAACCTGAATTACAAAAAATACTATATTTGGTACCTAGTTTTTTTGCCCATTTCTTTTCGAATTCTACAGTTAGTGGGCCTTTGGTTAATCTTGGTACGTCACTACCACTAGTTAACCATTCGGCTAACTCAGCCATATCTTTTTTATCTATAGTATCACCAACTAATTTAGTCATTTTTTTTCTTTGTATTTGTTGAGATTACACAGGGTATAGTTTTTATTCTTTCCACAAATCTACTATAAACAGCTTCATAACTTTCACTGCGATAACTTAATGTAAATGGAAATAAAGGTTCACCGTGTCCATAAGCCACCATATCCCATAATTCATATTCTAGAAATTGGGATTCTGTATTACTTTCATCTCTTTTTAGTTCTTTAACGAAATTTTTAACCCATTTTTTAACATCACCAGTGGGTTTCCATCCTAGTTTATTTTTAATTTTACTTATGTCAGCTAAAGTCGCTTTTGGTTCCAATCTATCACCTATAAATTCAGTTTTAACTTCAAATAATTCAGCTAACTCATTTATAGAAGCGTTATCCGCGTTACCTACATTATAAACTTCACCATTAAGTTTTTCATGGTGTGTTGCCGATAATAAATTAGCGTTTACAACATCTCCCACATATGTGAAATCTCTTCTTTGTTCACCGTCATTTGTTATTGTGATATTCTGACCATTCTCTATTTGTCCTGCCCATATACCTAAAACTGTACAATAGGCTCCTTCTCTAGTCATCCTATCTCCATACACATTGAAGTATCTTAAACATACAGTATCTAACCCATATACTTCACTAAATAATTTACAATAATCTTCACAAATCATCTTTTGAGCTGCATATGGTGACATAGGGTTTCTAGGTAATTCTTCTGAAGTAGGCATTATCTCAGCGTCCCCGTATATTGATGATGAAGACGATAATACAAATCTTTTAACTTTTGAATCTGCACAAGCTTTAAGTAATTTTAGTGTAGCTGTAACATTATGTTCGTTAAAAGTTACGGGGTCTTCAATTGAAGGTTGTACTCTTGCCATCGCAGCAAAATGAAATACCGCATCCACATCTTTAAGGTATTCACTTATAGTTTCTATTTCTGCTGTAACTAAATCTTGTTCCCAGAAATATGCCGCTGAATTAATATTTTCTCTTTTACCTGTGGAAAGATTATCTATTACTGTAACTTGTACACCCATCTCCACTAACTTATCTACCATGTTAGAACCTATAAAACCAGCTCCACCGGTAACTACTGCTTTTTTAATTTTATTTTCTTGCATAATCATAATTTTTTATAAACCATTCTACGGTTTTTTCTACACCTTCTCTTAATGGTGTATATTTAAAATTTGGATTTAACTCAGTAAACTTGGTATTGTCACTAGGTTTTCTGAACTGTCCATCTGTCTTATCTGTTTCCCATAAAATATCACCTTTAAAATCCATAACGTCAACTATTGTCTCAACAAGTTCTTTTATTGAGTACTCTGTAGAGGTGGAAGTTATTAAAGGTTCTGGGGAATCATAGTTATTTAAAGCCCACATAGAAATATCACCAGCATCTTGTGAGTATAGTAATTCTCTTTGTGGTTTACCTGTTCCCCACACTTTTAATGGTGTGTTATTTTTCTTAGCTAAGTAACACTTGTGTACTAAAGATGGGACAACATGACCCTCATCTATCCTAAAATTATCTTTAGGTCCGTATATATTACAAGGTACTATGGAAACATAATTTACCCCATATTGTTCTCTATATGTCCTAATTTGTATCTCCGCTAATCTTTTAGAATACGAATACCCTAAACTTGTCGGGTGTGGTTCACCTAGATGTATTTGGTCTGGAGTTAATGGGTAGTTTGCTTCTACTGGGAAAATACACGTAGATAATAAACATACTAATTTTTTAACACCAACTAATCTAGATACTTCCAATACGTGGGTATTAATCATCGTGTTCTTATAAAAGAATTCTCCTTTTAGTCTAGAGTTGATACCAACCCCACCTATCTTTCCAGCACAATGAATTACGGCATCTGGTGTATGTTTTTTAAAAAACTTTAATGTTTCATCGAAATTAGTTAAATCACATTCCTGTGATGCAAATCTTACATCAGCATCTATAGTAGAACCAACCATACCATTTCCACCCGTTACTAGTAATTTCATAATTAATTATTTTTAGAATAATACTCCAACCAATAATCAACCATTTCAAACATTAACCTTTCAAATGTGTATTTAGGTTCCCAACCTAATTCTGTTCTTATTTTTGTAGAATCACCCTTTAAGTATGGTAATTCTTCTGGTCTTAAAAACTTTGGGTTTTGAGTTACATAATCTTTATAATCTAAATCTAAATAGTTGAATACTAATTCACACATTTCTCTAACTGAGTGTGTTTCCATCGTTGAAACTACCCAATCACCTGGTTTGTCATGTTGCATCATTAAATGCATTGCTCTTACATAATCCCATGAATGTCCCCAATCTCTAAAAGAATCCATATTACCTAATTCAAGTTTATCTTGTAAACCAAGTTTAATTCTTGCTGCAGCCTTAACTACTTTATTTGTAACAAAGTTACTCCCTCTTCTTGGTGATTCGTGATTAAATAATATACCGTTAGTTGCGTGTAATTTATAAGCTCTCCTATAATTTCTAATCATATTATAACCAAATACTTTTGAACATCCGTATGGTGAAACTGGATTCATAACTGTTGTTTCCCTTTGTGATTTGTCTTCATCTACAGTTAACCCAAACATTTCAGATGAACTTGCTTGATAAAATTTGGCAGTTGGGCAACTTCTTCTATATGCCTCTAACATATTTAGTACTCCAAGTGCGTTAGTTTGTACTGTAAACTGTGGTATTTCAAAACTTATACGTACATGTGATTGTGCCGCTAAGTTGTAAATTTCGTCTGGTTGTATTTTATCTAATAATCTTTCTAGACCTCCTTGGTCTAAAAGGTCACCATAGTAGGTTTTAATTTTATCTTCTAGATGTACAATTCTGGTGTCTTGATTTTCAGCTGTAGAATTTCTCCTAACTATTCCATGTACTTCGTACCCTAATTCTAGTAGATACTCTGCTAAGTAACTACCATCTTGTCCTGCTATTCCTGTTATAAATGCTTTTTTCATTTGAATATATCCATTTTTGTTAAATCTGGCCAGTCTTCGACTACCCATTGTGTTGGTTTAATTTTAATAGCCTCAGGTAACTTTTTCAAGCCTAAGGCGGCTGTTTCTGGTGTCATATAATAGTGATACCCCATAGAGTTTATATTTTGTTTAGTCCATGGAACATCTGGGTCTCTACCATCATAAGACATTTTTTTTAGTTTAAGGGCGGCATCTTTACTATCAGTTAATATCATCCCACCTCTACCTAAACTCAAGTGTTTTTTAAATTGGAAACTGATACACATAAAAGTACCTGGAATATAACTGTCTTTTTCCCATAGTACTGCAGCGTCTATTATGTTATGATTTAGATAGTAATAATCCACCCAATTTTCATCTTTCCATTTTAAGTTTATACCTAATTTATTGGATAAAAATGGGATTGATAGATATGTCCTATGAGGTACATTAATAGTTTTAACTTTATCACGTCTTAAACAGAGTTCGACACCGTGAGTACAACAATCAACTGCTACCGCATATGGTGACCCAAAAAATTCTGCTATTTTACCTTCAAATGTTTTTATCACCTCAAAACTCATAACTACCTTGCATTCATTTTAAACTTCTTCTTACATTCAACATTTAAACTAATTAATGTCCCATGTTCTTTATCCATATGTGGTATGTAGGCTTGTGAATGGTCATCAAAGTCTGAATGTTCTGTCTTTCTCCAATCATATCTTGCTATCTCATCAAAATCCATCCCCTCTAATACTTTTTTAAGACTTTTAAAGTCATATACTGTTTTGTGATATATTGTGTCATCACCCATTGGCATTTTACCATATAAAGGTCCTAATATGTTGTTTAATTCTAGACTACCATTAAAATATAAGGCACACATATTAGTAAAATCAGGAACCGCTAAACGTAACAATCCTCCTGGTTTTATAACTCTTTTCCATTCAGTTAATAATGTGTTTATTTCGTCTCTATCAAAATATTCTATAACGTGAGAAGAATATACTAATGACACACTTTCATCTTCATAAGGTAAGTTAAAGATATCTCTTGACTTAAGGTGAGGGTATGAGCCCCCATCTATATGTTCCCAATCTGGTCCAAAATTTCTCCAACCACACCCTAAATTTAATTTTATTTCTGATTCCATATTTTTTTATTTTATAAATGTTTTATCTAATTCCAGTCCCTCATATGGACCAGTCTTATATTCGTACACCACTGTATCATCTTCTAATATTTCATATGTATGACCACCTTCTAAGGTGATAGAACAATCTCCCGCTTCTAGGATTGGTGTACATAATATTTCGTGGTTTATATCGTAAAATATACATTTTACTTTTCCTTTGATTACCACCCAAGATTCTTGTGCGATAACTTTATCTGTTGGGCTATCTTTAAAGAAGTGATAATGTGCCTTAAAGGTTTGTCCGTTTTGTAGTTTCATAGTGGCTAGTTGTAAAAAGTGATTTTCCGGTATTACGTTATTTCTTGGTGTTGTAATATCACTTAGTCGGTTTACTATGTGTAGTAGTTTTGTTGGTTCTTGTTTAGAGTAGTATGTTTCCATTTTTATATTTTCAATTTTTATGTAGAAATCGTTGTGATAGTATAATAGCTAATTCAGCAAATGTACTTCTGTTATCATATATCCCTATGGTTGTTTCAGCTAATAAGAACATATCTTCCACCGCTTCTTGTGCGTGGTCTTTAGTTATGTAGAAATTATTATGGTTTAACCATGAAACTTTTTCATCTTCTTTAGTTATGTAATTTTCTTTTTTTCTAAATAAAACATTGTTAGGGAAAGAATTAACAATAGTTTTCTCCATTTCTGGGTCTTCCGTTGATATAAAAAACTTTTGGTTAGGATTTTTTTCTAAATATGGTAACATATTTTCCATATAAGCTTCGACACTTGAGTCTAGAAAATCAGTACCTCTTGCGTGTATCCCAATAACATCTTTAGATAACCCTAAATCGTTTTTAATCTTATCTATATTATCTTGTATTCCTTTTATAGGTTTTAATGACCTAATAAAATCATGACTCTTTTCTAGATTTATACCATCCAAAAAACTTATATTAAAAACTAGGACGTTTTCTTGTTGGTCATTGTGAGTGTACGAATGTTTACCATCTGCTCCGTACACATCAGTAAGGTTACGTAATGTATCATTTTTAAATTCCCAATCTTCTCTATCCGCATCATATTTGTTGATACACATTTTATAATCTTTTAATTCTTTTAACTCTTCTAAACTTATAGTTTGTAAATCATTTTCAAAAAGTTCGTCTAATTTAGCTAGACATCCATTTGGGATTAGGTTGTCCCAGTATATTTTTAATTCTCTGTCGGTTTCTTGTGAAATAACATAACAAGATGCTACACATCTTAATCTGTTACCTAAACCGCTTGTACAATATGGTATTATTCTTTTCATATTATCTTGGGTCGTACCCCCATTTTTGTATAAAGTATCTTGTATTATGACCTATTACAGCGTCTGACCTATCACCATCCGCATAAATCTCTAGTCCGTGGTCAGCCCTAGTTAGTTCAACATCTTTTTGGACAGAATAATTATTTTCTTTAATTCTATTACCCAAATCTTGGTCTTCATGTCCGTAATGGCCATCAAACATAGGGTCAAATAAACCTATTTTATCAATTACTGATTTTCTTATACCTAAATTTGCTGTACTAAACCAAGAATTAGCACGAGCACCATCAGGAAATTGAACTATACCTCTACATGTATCAAAATTTTGTAATTCATTTAAATGTGATTGTACAAATTCTCTAAAATGTGGTATACAATCATCATCTAATAATATTATGTTCGGTGAAACACACATTGAGACTGATTCGTTAAATCTCCCAACTCTATGGTATCCCACATCTTCATTCCAAATATATTTGGTTATAACTGAAAAGTCACTTGGGTTGATTCTATCCTTACCACCATCATCGTTTATTATCAAATTAAAATCCATGTTGGTTTGTTGTGATAGATTATTGACTATTTGTGCTAGTCTATCTGGTCTATTATATGTGGTTATAACTATATCTACGCTTTTTTCTTTCATATGTAAAATGTATTAAAATATATTAATAAAGTAACTAGAACCCTATTTTTTCTCCTTCTTTAAATGGGTAGTTATTATGACTTAGGTAGTCGTGTAAAACAGATTTGTAATATCTATTTTTTAATTCTGGGGTTAACCATAAAAATTCTTGTACCACATCTACATCTAAAAATGGGTATCTGGTCTCAATTCCATAGGCTCCTGCTACATACTCTTCTTTCGCTAAATAAGATTCCATAGTGCTATTAAAAAAACTAGGCCATGGAAATATAGATTCTAAATTAGGTGGGAAAAATCCACCAAAATTACTATGGTTATATTTTTTAATACCATTAAATCCGTAATCTGAAAATAACTCATCAGCCCCCATACCGGATAAAAGAATTTTTTTATCGTCACCAATTGCTCTATTACATAATAGTGATAAAGAATTAGCCCCATTATCGTCTATTAAAGATAGATAAAATTCATTATAGTCACTTGAGTTTGAGTATGTTACATATTTAAATTCTTCGGTATTTTCTTCTATGTACTGATGTGCTGCACTTAATTCATTAGAGTGTCTAAATAATTCTTGGAACTCTACATTACTTTTAAAAAGTGATTTTCTTCGTTCTATAATGTCTCTATCCTCTGTACCCATAACGGTATAAGCTTTAAAAGGTATGTCTTGTTTTACCAATTCACACGCTATAGCTCCACTATCATACCCACTACTTAAACCAATAAAAATTCTTTCTCTTAACTGATATGTTCTTTTTTCTATAGCATTTTTAAATGCTTTTCTCCAATCATCAAAACTACTTTTATGTTGATTTAAATCAAATTCACGAATTTTAAACGATTTAATTTCCATCATTAAATCTAAATCAAATACTTTAGCTGTATTTGGTTCCATCTTCTGAACATTAGTATGCCCTAGACCGGCTAAACCACTACTATAGGATGCACACCCTAAATTGCCTAACCCGGTAGAGTAAAAAATAGGTTTAGTTTTAAAAGTATCAGTAGAGAATAAAACCTTTCTTTGTTTTAAATCAACCAATACTATAGCAAATTCACCGTCTAAGTGTTTAACAAATTCAAATGAATGTTTTCTATATAAAGGTATTAAACATTCCCCATCTGACTGATAATCACCAAAATCTTTGTAGTTATATATTTCACCATTATAAAGACATATAACATCATTATCCTTAAATGGTTGTATAGTAAAGTCACCAGTTATACTTAATAGGTTATGTAAAAAAACTAAACCTGATATATTAACCGCATTAGTATTATCAGGTCCTCTGAACTTTGGGTAGAAATTTGCTCTACCTAATTCTTCTGGTTTTAATTCTTTTTTCGTACTAAATATAAAACTACACATATCTTAAAATTTATAATTTAATAATTCTATCTCCTTCTTATAGACATTATATGTTATTTCTCTTGTTCGTGGAGTATGTATGTCCCTATAGTCCACTTTTTTACTTTGGTTTAATGTCGGTAGTTCTACATTGGGTAGACCCACACTATCTGAAAACTTTTTAAAGTCTTCATTCAGATTTTCATATCTTAATACATGGTCCACCATTATTTTACCACTTTCATCTATTAAATAATCGTATTGGTTATCATACCCCCTATTCTGTGTAGCCCAAAATTCTGGACCACTGTATCCCATATAACCCCTAGTGTAAAATATCTCCATCCACGCCTCAAAACTACCAGCACTTTTAACGTGATGATATAAAGGATGTTGTGGTTTACCTTCTATTTCGGTACCATCAGCGAGATTCCATTTTTCTGTGTCATTATTAACATCAAACCAAAAACTTTTTTCTGCTAAACAATAGTAGTAGTTTGATACCATTCTATCCCAAGGATTTCTAACCACACAAAAAGAACTATAGTCTTCCCATAATTGTGGGTTCTCAGTTCTCATTTGTTCTGCTGTTTGATGCCCTCCGGCTTGTTCCATTTTAAATTTTTCTTGTATACTTGTTCCAGCATTTTTAGGTATGTGGACAAATATTAAATTATTTTCTCTAGATATTGGCATATTAAAATCCTTTATAGTATAGTTGGGGTATTATAGGGTTCTGTCGTAGACCATTATTGGCAAACCCTGGGAGTACTTTTACGTTAATGTTTAAAGAATTTAAAACAAATGGTAAACTTATTTGGTCTCTGGAAGAGAATCTACATATAATTTCCCACCATCTTAAATTCATAGCTTGTATTTTGGGTGTATTTTTTCTTATACTAGCGGATAGTTCAAATAAACCAAAATCTTTAGGAAACCCTTCTTCTTTATAAAATTCTAATTGTCTGTAAATGTTATCTAAAACATCATAGTCACCACCAGGCCCTTTAGTAAGTTCTATTAAAGTATTTGCTTCATCATAGAGACAACTCCTTTCTGGGTGTTTAAATAGTGCAATATCATTATCTTTTAAGTAGGTTGGACAAAATTCTTTGGGGTCAGATATAATATCATGGGTTGGGTCCATCCATATATGATAATCATAATCAGGTAAAAAAACATGGGGCATTATTTTATATATTTTTGCGTTTCTTCTACCAGTAAATTTTTTATCTATAGTAAAATCAGGTGAAATTATTTGATTCCACACTTCGCATGGGTGCTCTTTATCCACATAGGCGTAGTAATCTACCCCCTCCCATTTTGTTTTTGGTGTTCTTAGTTGTTGTACGTTACCAAATACGGACGTTATAACGGCTATCTTCATTAGGATGTTTTTTTAATACGTAATTTAATTCATTTATTTTTATTTCTTGTGTGACCACACTGTTTGATACTTGATTACCCCAGGCTCTATTAACAACAGTATAATCCTCTACTACCCCCGGTAAACCAAAAGCATCGTACAATTGTTTATAATATTCCACATCCATTAACCATATTAAATTTTCATCAAAATAAGGAATTTCCTTAAAATTTCTAATAGATATAACACTAGGAGAACTCATTGTATTCTCCCCATATTGAATATTTGTGTGAAACCTAGGTTGGAACGGGCTACCTAAGTTATTGACATCGTCATTTGTATGTAAACAAGCGGAAGCTAACCATTGTACCGCTTCATTTTCAAACCCTTTAACTGTTTTTTCTATACTAGTTTCATCAACAATAAAGTCGTCTTGAAATAGAATCTTTATTATATCACCAGAAGCGTTTTTTATCGCAACATTTGTATTAGCGGATGAATTACCTCTATTTTCTATATTTTTAATGTACTTAATATCTAACCTATCTTCCCAAGTATTACATAATTCTTTTATGTCATCGTTCTTACTATGGTCAGAAATAACCACTTCTATATCTTTATGGGTTTGTTTTTGAAATAGGTTAAAGTTATGTTCTAAAAACTCTACCCCTCTTCCATTCGCCTCATAAGCTGGTATACATATTGATACTTTCATTATAGTAATTCTTTTACCTCGTTTCTAACTCTTTCCCAGAAATCAGCATACTGAAAATGTCTAGTATAATTATCTTCTATCGCTTCCTTCATAGAATCATAAGTGTCTGGTGTTAGATTATTAATTATTTCATATAATTCTGGCCAACTACTAAAAGGGATTATTCCATCAACATTAAAATACTCACCAATATTAGGTGCCCCACAATATAAAGGTATTGTTTTTGAGGCGATACAATCTACTAACTTCTCTGTAAACCAATTATCTGTTGAGCAGTTTTCTACTATAACGGAAAATTGATACCCGTCAAATATAGGGTCTTTTTTAGGTAAGTAATTTGTAGGTGGAAATAAATTATATTTTAATCCATTATCTGTTAGTATATTATCTGGGTGGCCTAGGTTGGTTAATTGTGGTAAAACTTCGTATCTAAGTTTATGTCCTGGAAATATCTCCATTCTTTTTGCACCGGGTAAAAAAGATAGAGCAAATTCTTTTTTAAATTCATAACCAGAATCGACCCAACAAGTACCAAACGGAAATGGTTTGGTGTGTGGTATTTTTTCTAGTAATGTAGGGTCCCAAGTTAATATAATATCAAATAAATCTTGGTGTTGTAGTAGTAAATCATTTGTAGCACTACCGGGACTTAACCTTCTATAAGCTTCTGGTTCTGTTTGTATATGAATTCTTATATCCGCGTCTTTAAAATCCGGATTATTTAAATTCATATGGTCCCAATATATGCAAACTTTTTTATTGTATTTAGGGAAATTCTGAGATGGTTCATCATTACCACCAATCCCGAATACTCTTGCTTGATGTATATTTATATTTTCTTCCATGTTTGTGGTACTAAGTCTTTAGGGTCTGGCCCTTGTGGCCCAAACCAATTATTTGGTGCTACTATAATTTTATCTTGGTATGTATTTAACCATGCTCCCCACCAACTAAAACTACTATTAGCAATAACTTGGTGATTACATAAAGACATTAAATGTAAGTCTTCATAATTCTGATTATCACTCACAAAATTAATTTTTTTAATCCCCTCTATCTGAACTAAACTAAATAGGTTTTGTACACACCATTCAATATCGTCAGAAAATACGAAAACTTCTATATCTGTTCTTTGTGTTTCTTTAACAATATGTTTCAACGCTTCTCTATAATAATTGTAGTTTTGAGTTGGGTGTATGTTAGGGTAGTTAAGGTAGTCCCCTCTTCTAACATGTAGTGATATGGTATGTTCTGACTTAATAATGTTAATTTGGTCTTGTATTCCCCTTTTAACTTCGTCAGTTACTGTTATAATTTCTCTTACTTTATCTTGAGCATGTTCAAAATATTTTTCACTCTGAAAATAACCCACTATGTTCATATCCTTAGTGTATGGTATATTTGTGTGATGAAAAGGCCCTTCAGCCTCTTCCACAACAAAACTAATATCATCTTTTAACCATTCTTGTGGTATATTAAAAAATGGAGCAAATCTATATTCTGAAGGTAATATTACTTCATCATTATTTGCTTCAGCTATCCCAATAACCGTTGCTAGATTAAATAATGAATTACCTAATTTAAAATTCTTTATACCTGTACTTGTTACCATATTATACTTCCCATTGTTTTATGAATTGCTCCATTTCTTCTTTAGTCATAGTCTCAGTCATAACTGATAACTGTGCATTACTTTGATAAAATTCATGAGTTGCTTTTGGTGACTGTCCTGGTCCATCATGTGGTAGATGAAATAATATAGCATCTTCGTCCATAACTCTACTAATATCGTAACCTAGAGCTCTAGTTCTTATAGTAATCTCATTATCCTCATAACCCCAACCTTTAAACATAGGATTATAACCACCAAATTTATTATATCTATCATGATTAAAGAACACACAACCACCAACACTATCATAGTGACCAACAAAAATCTTACCATTACTATAATTAACTTGTTTAGACTCTGGTCTATATTTGGTTAAATCCTCATAATCTAAAGTTTTCATAAACTCTTCTTTAGTTGGCTCGTATAAATTTAAGAATAAACCGTTATAAGGATAACAGATAGCTAAATTATCTTCATTAATTAACCTATCAGCTGTCATTTTCATATACTTAGGATGTATAATAATGTCGGTATCTAGTGAAACTATTACTGGTCTATCTGTTTCTTTAGAAGCGATATTATAACATTTAGGTCTAAGGTAAATACCGTCATTTTCATGGAATATATATTTGTCATTTTCTGTTAAAGTAACTGACTCAGTTATCTTTTGTACTGCATCATCTTCTATAAAAATAAACTGTGTATTATCAGCATATTTTCTATAAAATTCTTGTATAATTTCTAAATTTTGTTGTCTAGCAACCGTATCTATTCTTACGTGTACCAAAAAACAAACATCGGATAAATCTACTTTTGTCATTTTGCGTGTTCTTTTTTAATTTTCTTTAATGTCCTCACCACCACGTCTATATCAACCTGTGGTGCCCCTGTTGGGTAGTGACCGTGTTTCTTTTTATAATGTTCAGCACCTATATTATAATTTAAGTGCCATTCTGGTGTATGTGAGATAGTACTTTCGGTTATACAATTTTCTATATCTTCTAGATATAACCAACTTTCCCATATATCCGGAAACCACCAAAATTCCGGACAAAATCCATTTTTATAACATTGATAACTGTGTTCTACATGTTCCCAAGCATTTTTAAAAATAGGGTCGAATACACCAACTTTATCAATAACATCTTTATGGTAATAACAGAAAGCCCCTACTGAATTTGGGTATAGGGCAATCTTTATGTCGTCTTCATAATATAATACTGTTTTAGGGTTTGGGTCGTTTAAATTATCTGTCGCGGCTCTTTCTTCTAGTGTGGAGAATCCCTTACTGTCTTTTCTATTAGCTGGACCTTGTAAAGCGTAACTTAAATGTTTGATACCACTAGCTTCTGAAGCCTTTATATACCTTTCAAATACAGAATCATCTTTTATAAGGACATCGTCCTCCATTATGAATATGTGTTCACATCCTTGTGATACGAGATAGTTCATCGCATCACTTTTACTTTTACCAACACATTCATTTACTTCATGTTGTATTATGTGGGCTTTTTCTGGATAAGATTCTGGGTTATAAGGTGTACCATCATTAACTATTACGAAATTTTCTATCCAGTCAGGGACAGTAATAGCACTCTGTAATATTCTATGTTCAGCTTTGTAGGTTACTAACCCTAAACCTATTTTACTTTTGTTGTCCATTCTGAAATTCTTTAATAAATCTTTTATAGTCGTAACTACCTAATAATTGGTTTATGTGTCCCAAATCTGGGTTATCTCTTAATTCGTCATACTCATCTAATAATCTACCACAAGATTCTTCAGAGTGTACATTAACATATCCATATTTAACTAAATTTAACCCTATTAATAGTCCGGAAGCTGGATTTGTAATGTCTGTACCTATATCCTGTATAGTTTTTAAAGCAACTTTACTTAAACCCATTATATAACCCTGTGAACCAACATTATTGGTCTTATATCCACCACCAAAATTATAAAAACTATTTAATGAAACTTTATTAATTACTAATTGTCCTTCTCTCGCTACTAAATCTATACCATTAGCAATTATACTATTATCTTCCCCATGTACCCTTGCTGTTATAATACCACATTTATTGGTTTTTGAGTAAATCTTAACAAATTCAGTTATCACATCGTTTAAAGGTGCTGTCTCATTAAAAAATACGTATAGGTCACACTCTTCTTCTTCTGGTCTATTCAACCATACTATATTATTATATGCACATCTGTCCTCCACTTGTTTTTTAAGTTCTTCCTCTTCAAATGCACTATTAACTATAACCCCCACTTTAACTTTAGTGTTCTTTATGGGTTTTATGTCATTAAACTTTAATTTTCCTAATTGTTTCATTGGTAGGTTATTGAAGTGTTTCCCTACAAACATAAATCTATTTCTATGCCATTCATCATTAACCATACCTATGGATTTATGGATAACTTTTACTTCGAAGTTAACTCCAACCTTAACTCCCTCTAACCAGTTAGAAATACAGAAATCTATTTCATAAAAATGAAATCCTTTAAAGTAATCATCAAATTTCTTTTTGATGATGTCTCTGTCTACCAAAAAGAATAGGCCGTCTACTAATAAAGCGTCCAATACTTCATTCTTAAAAATTCCAGAGTATTTTGATTGCCAAGTTCTTCCTTCATGTGTATGCCACACACTACCCATCATTTTTGCCCAATTAGTCCACCACATACCATTTTCGGGTAATTCGGTAGTACCGGCTATACCTAATATTCCGTAATCTGGATTTTTAGATTTTACCTTTAATAGTTTTTTTGCCCAACCTCTAGTCTCAATGATTAAATCATCATGACAAAAAACTATATTATTATTTTTTGCCTCTTTTAAACCTCTATTATATAATTCAGTTAAAGAGTATTTTCCAGGGTTTTCATAAATTAATATTTCTATGTCTTTTAACCCTGATGTAGACTTTAAATGTCTAACATATTCTTCATCTATTTTTTTTGTACTTACTACTACCGATAATCCCATAATATTATTTTATTCCTGTACTTCCAAAACCACCAGAGTCTCTCTTAGTACTTTCTAGTTTAGATACTTTTATATATTTTGCCCAATTAGTGTTAAGAATGTTATTCAAAACACCCTGAGCTACCCTATCCCCATTATTAATAGTAAAAGGGTCTTCACCTAAATTTATTAGGATAATTTTTATTTCACCCCTATAACTTCTATCCACTGTACCCGGTGTATTAAGAACAGTTATACCATGTTTTAAAGCTAAACCACTTCTAGGTCTTACTTGTAATTCATAATTTTCTGGTAATTCAAAGTAAAGACCGGTAGGTACTAATTTCCTTTTACCTGGATGAATAACCATAATGTCGTTTGGTATGGATGCTCTTAAATCAAAACCACTATCATCTTTATGTGCGTATTCTGGGTCTGGATTATTAGATGTGTTGACGTACTTTACTTCCATCCTTGGAATATCTTCATCAGTTATGAAAGAAGTTTTTTCCAATTCTTCTATGTCCACCCCTAGAATTTTTGGTAGTTCTACTGGTCCTTCAGGCATAGAGTTATTAGTTGCATACTTTTCTATTTGTGATAAAGTACTTTTCATTTTTTTATTAGTGTTATTATTCATAGTACCTTATTTTAATAAATTTATTTTTAACATTATCCTCATAACCCCTAAAAGATTTTCTTTACACCTTTCTTGAATTATTTTTTTATCAATATCGGTAGCCCAATACTTTTTGTGTGCGTCACTCCTTTCCCATTGAGGGTCGGGGTATTCATCTGTTTTTATTCCCATGGCTGAACTTATAACATCTAAAGAGTATAACCCCCTACCGGAAGCAAAACCCCAAACATCTTTTGTGTCTATAGCTTTAATCTCCCAAGGTTTAGTTTCGTGATTAGGAAACATTTTTGGTGGTTTTAAACCATTAATAAGCATTCTTTTTGCTATACATGGAATAGTGAATGATTTTATCTCATGTCCACATAATTTAAAACCTAAATTATCAACTTTTTCAACTATTCCTCTGAATTTAGTGATAATTTCTTTTTCGTCTAGTGGATTTTTACCAAAATCACACCAAGTCTCAACTTTTGGTTTGTTGTCGTTTTGTAGGAATGCTGCACTTATACATATAATTTTAGCAAATTCAGGTATCCCCGCAGCTCTTTTTATGAATACTTCTTCTGAAGATAATTTATCGTCTTCCGTAAACCACTTTCTAATATAATGTATTACATTATTTTCCCAACTATCATGTAATAAAGGGTGTTTTTTTTGAAGTTCACTTAAACTAGAAGTTATTCCAGCTGTTTCAATATTAAAAAATAGTAGTTTATTTAAATTTTCTGACATAGTATTTTAGGTTTATGGGTTCTCTATAAAACTAACAAATCTTGACAGTAAAATCAAACAATATTACCCTATTTTTTGATTGTAGTAACTAGGTGTTAGTTGTGGATGAAGAATGTCTTCGTATGGTGCTTTGATGACAGATATAACTTCTGAGTCTCTAGTATCTTCTGAAAGATAATGAGATAATCTTTTATTAGCCTCAAAAACTGATTCTGATTCTACGATATATTTAAATTTTTTAACTTTGGGTTTTCCTTCTCCGTCGATTACCCCTGTCTCGAATGCTACGATTGCTTGATAGTACATATTTTTTAGTTTTTATTGTTTTTATCTACGAGCATTTTATAATACTCTGCTCTATTTTTAGTAACTACATCTATATGGTACTTTTGTACCGATTCGTATAGTCTTTCACCTAAATCCTCCCTTAAAGAAGGGTTAAGTAGTAAAGTTTTAATGTGTTTATCCCACATTTTATGGTTTTTATGAGTGTCAACCAATAATGCGTTTCCTTCATTATTAAATCCTCCCCCATGTTTAACTGCACTTATTAAATCTATCTGATAAGGTCCATAATTCTGAGCAATCAATGCTTTTTTATGGAAACCAGCTTCAATAACTTTTAACTGAGATTTTACTCTATTAAAGGTATGTTCTTTAATTGGAGCTAAACTCACATCAAATTTATTATAATTAGAAGCGTATGTGGTAATAGGTTTAGTCCACACTCTTCTATACGGGGAATCAATTTCATTACCATACTCCTCATCAACAAACTTTAATAAATGTTTGTGGTGCTCTGGTGATACAGTACTAAACTTATTGGTAAATATTTCTTCATATTTGTACCATATAGACTCATGTGGTTCAATTGGTCTTTGTTTTTGTTCTCCTGTTGCTTGGTCTATATAGGTTATACTACCTCTAGTATCAAACCCACATAACACAAATTGTAACTTATCCATATGTGGTTGTAATTTTCCTACAACTCCAGATAATATTCTTAAATCTTCCATATGTGAAGAACCTCCTAACCAACCAACCCTTAATCTATCCGAGTCCGGTGTGTTGGATTGGAATTGTTTTTCTCTAGGGTCTACAGCATTGGGAAATACTTCTACTGAAGGGTTTAACTTTTTTATTTCATCAGCAAATACAACTGTGGTAGTATTAACATGTTCAGCCAATTCTAAATTTTTTGTAATTAACTTATGTAAGTTATTTTGTTTTACCATCATATGTGCTGGATGGTCTATGGTTGGTAGCCAGTAGTCATCAAGGTCCATAATACTAGTTACCCCAAGAGATTTTAATCTAGGTGCTACCTTTTGAGATAATTCATAATTAGGTGATAGGGTTCTGTGATAATGAATAATATCATATTGTTTCAGATATTCATCATTTTCTAATTGTGGTTCATAATCTATCTCTACCCAAAAATCTTCTGGATATAAATTTTGTAATGATAAATGTGGGTCTACACTTCTAAATTTGGACACTCCGGTCCTGTCACTTGGTATTACTAATACTTTGATTTGGCTCATATTTCTATTATTTGAATAAAAAGTAAGGAAAATAACTGGTATGTCAAACCTGTGGGCATAAAAAAAAGCCCCGGAGGGGGCTTTTTCTTCTTATAATATCAAACTTAAGACTATCTAAGTTCTCTAATGTCAAACGTTCTAACACCGTCAATTGTAATAGCTCCATAGAATCTATTGTTAACCACCTTCTTAGCGTATCTAGTCATGATACCTTTGATTGGTGCAAAGTTAAATGGATTATACATAGTTGGTGTAAGTTGTAATGGTACATACGGAGCGTAAATATATCCTGTGTCTAATAAAGATGTTCCTTTATGTCCAATTAACACTTTGTTAGCTGGGAAATAAGGGTCTCTATATACAGTATATCTACCTGATAATGTTCCAATCTTCTCAATACCCATGTTATACTGGTCTTGGTCTGGAGCTGCGTTTGAAGCGTGGAAGTATTCTAAATCATCAAATATTGCCGAAGCTTCTGATGAACATACAATCCAGTTCGCACCACCTCTCAACGTAGATTTGTGAATCTGTGCTGAAATTTGGTTAATAGCAGTAATCAGAGTTTGATTCCAGTCTTTTTGAGTATAAGGAGCTTGACCTGCTTGGAATCTCTTCCATCCGTTGTAATCCCATCTTAATGTCCAAGATGCTGCTGCTCTTAAATCTTTAAGAATTTCACGGTCTATCTCAGCCGCAACTTCTTCAGATAATAGAGCTGTTAATTCAGCTTCTGCATCAATGTTATGGAACGCACTAACGTCTTGTGCAAGTTCAGGAGACCAAGTAGCTCTTAATTTTCTTTCTGTTACTGAAACAGTTACAGAGTCTAAATCAAATGATACTTCTCCTAATTCGTCCTCAAATTCAAGGTCTTGGTAAATTCTATACTCAGCAGTAAAGTTAGTAGTTGAAAGTGATGAACTAACGTTAGCACCAACATAACCATCTACAGACTCACATGTAATACATGCTGGACATGAAAGGTCTAATTCTAAGTAAAGGAAACCTTCACCGTCACAAACGTTTTCATAAGTAGAGTCTCTTCCTGGCCAGTAAGATGTACCTTGTCCTGGAATATTACCAACGATACCTTTACCGTATTTCTGAGTTACTAATCTAAATGGTACATAACCACCAGCTGCAACTACCTGAGTAGTACTACCAGTAGGACAACAAGTTACCGCCGCAGCAGCTCTTATCTTCAATGAAGCTAAGAATTCTTCTGTGTCCATTTCATTACCATTAGGACCAATTAGTTTACCTTGTCCTAAGTTATTAAATCCACCTACTCTAACAAGTAAGCTTCTAAGACCACCATTAAGACAGTCATAAGTGTTATACGTCGCAGCAGAAGTGTAACCAGTAAGAGTTTGCCAAATATTCGCTGGAACCATAGTTCCACCAGTAGTATTCCACGTTACGAATTGAGCTGTACGTGATACACCAGAATATTTACCTTTCGAAATATCGAATAACCCTCTACCATCTTCATAGTATTGGTCGTATAAGTTTACTGTGTCGTAAGATTGTTGATTTGCGTTAGTTTGGCCCGGCATCCCTTTAGGCTCAAAATGACCCCAAGTTGGGTCTGCACTACCTCCGTAACGTCTGTCGGAAATTTTTGGTACAAAGTAGAACAATTTACCAATTGGTAAGTTCAAAGCTTGTACCGATACAATGTCGTTAGCTAGTAATTTAGAAAATACTCTTCTAATTATTGGGAAAACAACTGTTTCAAATGAACCTGACGCATCAGCTTGTGTCGCCTCATTGATTAAATGAGTCGCTTGGTTTTCATATAACTGAGCGATGTTTTCTCTTGTATGACCTTTAAGACCATCCAAGAATCCAAGTTTGTTCCATTTTTCAATAGTGTCTTCTCTAATAACTTTAAGATGTTTTAATCCGATGTTACCTACTAAACCTGATTCTAATAAAGCACCCATAATTTTTAATTTTTTTTTATTTGGTTATTATTTTATTTTACTCATGATATCTAAACTTCTTGCGATTTGTGGGTCAACATACGTTCTTGATTCTCTCAATTTTGATGCCCCAGTCACAGGAGTTTTAGTTATCTTTTTTTGTACACTTTCACTAAGTTGTACAGTCTTTTTGCTATTTTTATTACCTAAAGATTCTTTTACAACACTTTTTGTACTAGAAGAAAGTTGTTTCTTCATGTTTTTATAAAGTGCTTTAGATTCTTTAAGTGATTCAACTTCGTCAAATCTTCTAAGAATGTTAATTTTCTCTGACTTGTTAGTTGTGTGTTCTGTAAACAATTTCGTAGCGTAAGCTAAGTTAGAATTGAATACCGCAACTTCATTTAACTTGTCTCTAAACATTTTAAGAGCCTTTTTATATTCTCCGTTTTTGTTTTTAAGAATTTTAACTTCCCCTTTTAGATTATCGATATTTTCAGTAAGAACTTTAGTATCCTCCATTCTTTTTCTTTCGTTTATAAAACGATTTCTAACAGAACGTCTAGATTCTTTCATGTTAATTCCGGCTTTTTCTCTTGCAGCTTTATTGTATTTATTACTTCTATTACCTGCATGAACTTTTTGACCTAAATTATTGATTCGTACCATTTCCTCCATATCTTCTTTTTTACCTTCATAATCCAGATGTGATTTAGATTGGTCTCCTTTTTTAGCACCCCCTTCTTTCATATCTTTTTCATAATCAAGATGTGTAGCAGATTGGTCTCCCATTTTAGCTCCGCCTTCTTTCATATCTTGTTCATAATCTAGATGTGTAGCAGATTGGTCACCCATTTTGGAACCTCTCTCATGCATATCTTTTTCATAATCCAGATGTGAAGCAGATTGGTCACCCATTTTGGAACCCCCTTCTTGCATGTCATCCATTTCGATTTCATACATTGGTTCGTCTCCCATCATTTCGTCCATGTTCGCTCTACGTCTACCAGCATCATAATGAGCATCTTTTTTTAACTTCTCAATTTGTGAGTAGTCATCTTCAGCTGCATCTTTATAATGGCCAGACCAACGGTCGTCAGAATAGTCATCCTCTTCAAGAGATTGAACTTCTTCGTCCTCAACGTTAACGTCCATTTCGTCTTCCATGTCGTCTTCTTTAATTATCGACTTTCTTTTTTTAGATTCGTCTAGTTCTATTCGGTACTCCTCTCCAGTACCCTCATCTTCTATGCTGATTACATCATCGTCCTGTTTTACGATTACGCCATCTTCAGCACCCATAGCTTTAAAGACTTTTAGTACATCTTCGTCCGATGCTTGTGTTAAGTCTAGTGGTTCAAACTCTTCTTCGCCTTCAGGTGATGGGATATCATCAACATCAACTTCATCCGCCATAGCTAAAACGTCTTCCATTTCGTCATCTCCTCCCTCATCGTCCATGTCAATAACTTCTTCGTCATCATCGACCATTGCTTCGAGTTCTTGTTCTTTTATTACCTTTTTCTTTAAACCATTATTAGATAATGATTCTTTTACCAGTTCTTCAATTTCTTCCTTCATAGTAGAAGCAAGTATTTCTTTTGCATTGGATTTAACAGTTTCTTCAATCTGTTGAGCTTCAATCAAAGCCTCTTCAAGTAAAGATTTATTACTCATAAATTTTTTTTAATTGTTTATTATAGTTTTATTCATAAATAAATATGCTCGGGACAGTAAAAAGTTTGTCTTTATCGTATCAAAATCCCTAAAAAAATAAGTTTACCTATCTAAAAAGTTATCTAACTTCTTCATCATCGATAAAGCATCTGTTTTTTGTGGTCCCGAATCAGCTACTGGAATAGCTTCATCTAAAGTCTCTTCGTATTTCTCTCTATCATTTATATCAGTAAATAAATAAGCTCCTGGAGTTGACGGTGACGATACTAAATCAAAACATATTAATTCAAAATCATCTTGTACTATATTCTTCCCACCTTCACTTTTTAGTGAACCAACACCCCTAGATGAAATACCTAAGGTAACACCATGTCTTAATAGATTTGCTGCTATATCACCCACACATGATATAATACCACTAGAGTGGTAAGCTGGTGAAGTTAGTATTTGGAGTTTACCCATTAATATGTCGCCCTCCCAAAAAGTCTCCACAACTCTGTGAGAACTTCTTTCTAAGTCTACTAATGATGACTCTGGGTGGTTTAATTCGGATAAGGCTCTTCCTTGGCCTATTAGTTGTTGGTATTTATCAACTTCTCTTCTTAGTATATCAGAAGGATATATCCTACCATTTCTATTCTGAACACCACATTTCTGTAGTACAGCATAGATATAAACACCATCGGAATCTTTAAATCCTTTGGTTTCTGTTATTATTTTTTTATTTAATTTGTAGTGGGGGGATATGTGACCCGCATCGTTCTCTAATAGAACTCCTTTACCAATTTCGTTAGCTTCAAGTATACGCATAGATTAATATCTTTACATATAAATACGAGAGAGATAAATAAAATTATTTTTTATTAGGGTGGAAGTTAAAGTATTTGTTATTTCTAAAATTCTGATTTATAATATGACGGGTAGTTTTGTGTACAGAATCTTTAATATTCTGTGACCTAATATCTTCTTTTACTCTTAGAAATAAGGTTATTTCACATGAAATATAACTTCTTTTATTTAGTTCTATACCACTAGTTCGTAAATCTAAATCTACAATATTTTTATCTGTTTTGAATAAAGTTTTATCCAATACTTCATTTAGACTTATTTTAATATCTCTCTTTAGTAGTCCTACTACCCTTACCCAATTATTCATTTCATTAATAGGTTGAGCCCAAGATGAGAAATTCATATATAGGGATTTGAAATTCCTAGAGTCTACGGTACCATAGTTAGTTTTAAAACTAGGGTGTATGTTAAATTTGATTTGTTTTCCTGACTTCATATTATATTCTATTTTTATATATAAAATATACTAATGAATCAGATAGAAGTCAAAATATATTAAGAAAGGTCTTCTTCTAATTGCTGTAATCTTAGTAGGTCTTTTTTCCTATACCCACAATTAACTACTTCATTTTCTACTGTTAAAAGTTTGTTTTTTAATTCATCGTCAGTGGATTCCTTAATTAGATTACCCAATAATTTATTTAAATTATCTTTACTTGAATCTACTTTCTCTTTTAGTGTTTCTTTTTCTATTGAGAGGTATTGTTTTAACTTATCTTTTTCTGACTCACTTAATGAAGAGTATTTTTTATTGTATAGTTTAGTTAAACTAGATACTAATAAGGAATGTCTTACAGAAGTAGTTTCGTTAATTGATTGTTCTGGTTGGTTTAACCATTCCACCAACTCTTTTTTTATATCATTATGTTGTCTTGGGTTATATGAGAAATTTTCAAAAATAAGGGTATCTAATTTCTGATGTATAGTATTGGTATCACCTTTATAATAAGGACTTTTTTCCAATAAGTTACTAATATTACGAGATTCTTTTATTAAAACGTTAGATTTAGACTTTAATTCAGATAGAATATTTTCTAGAAAAATCCTTGCTTCATTTTTATCTGAAAATTTTTGTTTATCTATTTCACCGTATAAAGTAAAAAATTCTCTAATGGTTTTAGTCCCTTTTAAAGACCCCATTAATACATTAAAATTTCTTTTGAATGTTTTCTTGTTAGAATATGATTCCGTTAGAATGTCGTTGATTCCTTTTTTTAATTTCCCAAACATAAATTTATATTTTAATATAAATATCTAATCTTTCAGTAAATCTTCTAGGTTCTTACTAACATTTTCTAATTCCTTAACCCCCTTATTAAGTTTAATACTACCATTATTTAACTTATCTTCAAGAATTAATGGTAAGTCAGATTCTCTAGCGAACATTTCTATTTCTAATTCAGCTCCCATATCCGCTCCACCAGCACCACCTTCTTCAGCCGCTGGTTCTTCTGGTGCATCACCACCTAAGTCACCTCCTCCTGCTGGAGGTGGTGGGGTTTCACCGAATCCACCGGCATCTTCACCTGTATCTTCTCCAGCTTCTCCTGTTTCACCTTCTGCTTTTGGTGTACCGTATAATTCGTCAATTTTATCAAATATACCTGTACTTGTTATAACTTCACCTGTTTTACCTAATTCTTCACCTACAGCTTTTTCTATTCTTTGTTGTTGTAAGTCTAACTTAACCTCTTCATCACTCATACCCAACACATTCTTTTTAGCCCAAGTTGATGATGTCGCTTGAATCCCATTTCCTGGGTCTGTAACACAGTCTCTATATAGGGTTACTTTTTCTTTCCAAAGTTCAATCTTTAATAGGTCTGATTGAGTTGATGGGTTTGTTAGTCCTAATGTAAAATTATCCAATTCATCCTCAAATCCTAATATGTATAGATGAATGATTGCTATTTTATTTAATTCTTGTATAATAGCTTTCTGTATATGATTTATTGTTCTCGCAAATCTAATATCCTGTAATGATAGATTTTTACCTTCACCAACAACTTCTTCAAAACCTAGAAAAGCCTTAGGTACTCTTAATGCCGCTAATAACTTTTTTTGGATGTATTCTATATCCGCTATCTCACTTAAATTCTGTGCACCTGGTAGAGTTTCTATTGGCATTGGTGCTCCTGGGTCACGAACTGGAATAAAGTAATCTTGGTCTACAGCTAGTTGGTTATATCTTAAATCAACGTTTCCGTTTACTGGGTCTACTACCTGGTCTCTTTTAAATTTATTAGCGATTCTTTGTACATAAGCTTCAACGTCTTTATCGTCCATGTTCCCCACATATACTTTAAATACTCTTCTTTCTGGTGCTCTAGAAGTTCTATAAATTAACATAGCATCTTCTGCTAATAGTAATTGTTTCCATATCCTTCTGGATTTGTCTAATACTGATGTACCATAAGGTAGTCTTCTATCATCACCCAATAATCTAAAATGAGCAACTTCCCAATTTTTAAAGACCATATCTTTATCTTTCCAACCAAACTCTATTTTTCTATCTTCAGTTTCTCCATCAAAAGCACCAGTACCGTAAGCATCTGGTTTATTTTCAAGTCTTTCAACTTCTATATTAGGTAATTGATTAACCCCTAAAATTCCTTTTTTAGGGTCCACTTTAAGATACACAAAATTATCACCATATTTACAGGTATTTCTAACCCACATAGGTAAATTTGTTTCTATATCTATTACATTATTAAATAAGTCAGCTAATATACTTTTTATTCTTTTTGATTCTGAATATATATTCAACATAAATCCTTGTTCTGACATTGTTGTTGCCTCGTCAGCCATAATATCTAAAGCTGCTGAAATTTCTGGAGTAAACTCCATAGATTCATAATCATAATAAGAAGCTAGTCTTGTTGGTTCATAATAGACAGCTTGTTGGTATAGTTGGTTTTCAACTTTACTCCATTGATTTTGTAAGTAAGCTGATTGTTGGTACTGAAGTTTTTCTTTGTCAAACTTTTCTTTATTATCCGTTCTTAATAGAACCTCTTTATCGAAGTCATAGGATGGTTTGGGTGCCCTAGGCCCTTCGGGACCAAATAAAGATGCTAATCTTTGAAATACTGTTAAATTCTTTTTTTCTGCCATAATTTTAAATTTACGATAAAAATATCGGTTGTCAATTATCTAGACAACATAATCACATATAACATAATCTTCTAACACATATGTTACTTCACACTCAACTTCAGGGATAAATATTTCAGGTTGTGCTGATTGTACGTTTCTTTTTTCCATTTGGGGTGGAAAATATATCCACTCATAAACAGTCTGGTCTAGTGCTTGTCTTAAATTCTTTTTAATACAACGCCCAAAACTATTTCTAGTTAACCCTTTCCCACATTTATTACCACCTACTTTTCTTACACCCATATAATTATTATTTTAATCCTCCGAATAACCATAAATATTCTTGAGGGTTATTTGGGTCCATGTTAACTGGCCTACCCGAAACTGTGTGGGGTCTAAACGTTGGTTGTGGGTTTCTACCAGCTTGTGGTCTTTCCGTTTCACTAGTAACCCAACTATCCAACATTGCTTTTGCTTGATTTGTATTTCTTTCTAATTCAGCAAACGAATTTTGAGCCACATATAACGCCATTGCTATTGCCATAATTAAATCATCGTGATGACCTTTCATGTGGTCTGGTCTACCGTTTATATAAACAAATGTTTTAAATTCATTAATTAGTCTTTGTGACCTAATAATAAAACCTGTCCTTAATTGTTCTTCTAAAGCTTGTACTATTTGTGCTCTTTTACTATTAAAGTTAATTCCTGGACATTTATCTGCTTGGTTAGGATTGAACTTCCACATGTCACTGGATTTTACATTATCATAATATAAATTCTTATAACCCAATTCAATTAACTTTCTTGAGGTGGATACTCCCATCCCCCCGGTAATATCTACCACAATAAAACAATTATATTTTAAGGCCCACTTATTTGCTAGTTCAGCTGCAATATCTGGTGGGATTTTACCTAGATACTCAACGACCTGTTCTCTCTCATCAAAATCTATAATAGTAAAAGATGTAAAATCATCACTATCACCCCTTGAAACATCTATACCCATAATATAACGATTACCTTCTTTTGGTTGTTTCCACACGTGTAAACTATTACCAACCCATACCTCTAATGGGTCACAAACATTTTTCATTAAATCTTCTATTGTGTCAGCAGGTATAACATTATCCCCCGAACCTAAAAATGCACATTCTAATTCTTGAGAAATTTTTCTTCTATCAAATTTTAATTTTTTACACATTTTTTCAAACCACGAACTAAATGGTTTGTATCCCAATTCGTATAACTCCTCAATACTTTCCTGATAATCGGTTTTTACCGTTGAGTGGTCTAGTATGTCACTCTCGTCATAATCCTCTCTATTTAATAAGAAGTGTGTAATATCTTTGGTCTTTACCCATTTTAAATCTTTATTAAACCTAGGGTCGTTATACCAAGTCAACCTACTAATTCTAAACTGATTTAATCCTCTTATTGATTGGTCGTATATCTCATAATATATTCTATCAAACCCATTAGGTGTGGATATAACCACAACTTTACCACCCGTAGCTAATGATGCCATACATGCTGCCCATAAATCATCACCTGATTCTATATATGCTGCCTCATCAAATATTAACGTTGTGGGTGTATAACCCCTCAAAGCATCCACAGATGTAGCTACTGCTTTTACTTCTGAATCATTATTTAACCTATAGTGTTTTTGGGTGTCTTTGTCTTTGGAGAACCCTACATTTATCCACTCGGGCCATTGACGTAAAAATCCTTTAATTTTACTAGCCATTTCTACAGCTGTATCCAACTTATTAGCTAGTATTAGGATTTTTTCTGGTTTATCTTTAGAAGCAAATTGTAATTTTTTAGATATCCAAGCTGATGTTGCTGTAGATACCCCGGCCTGACGATACTTTAAAACTATATTATCGTTATACTTTTCGTAATCCTCAATCATTTCTATTTGTTCTGGAAATAATCGGAATGGGACGTATTTACTTTGAGTGTTGTCATAAGTTTCCAAATATGTACGTAATGCATATTCAGTGTCTTTATAACACTTAGCGTATTCTTTTATATAATCTTCTTTATTTTTCATGTCTATATATAATAAATATCGACATAATCATTCTAAGAGTGTAGTTTTACTGGTTTTGTAAGAAATTCAATTCATCTGGTGATAGGGAACCCATACCTTGATTAAATATCTTATCAAGAATATCATTCATATCTAAATCAGTAGTTGCCCCTCCTCTTGGTTTTGGTGGTGTAGGGGTTGGTTCTGGTTCTTCCGAATCTAGACTTTCTTCGTAATCGTCTTCCTGTAAATCTTTAATAATTGCTTTCACAATTCTTTCAAGTTGCATTTTACCTTCTTCACTACCCGATAAAATTTCTTTAGCTAACGCAAAAAAGTCTTCTGGTTCCATTCTAGTAAATTCACTAAAAAGATAATTTTGTATTTCTGCTTTATCTTCATCGTATAACTGTGTTGGGTACGCGGCTCTAAACTTAGCCCAAATTACTGGACCTAATCTTAAATCCCAGATTTCTGCTGGTAATGTATCAGTAGCTTTCATAACCATCTCAGCCTTTCTAGGGTCACTTGGTAATCCTTGGGAGGCCAGTAATTCCATAACACCTTTTATTAATTCGTGTACTAGAACTGGGAATGATATACCTTCAGCTTTAACTGTCGGTGGGTCTGTTTCTATATCTAACTCTTCTTTACCAGCTGCTGCTCCACCTTGTCCCATCATTTGTGCTGTTTCGTCGGACATAATCCAATATACCAAATCATTAACTGACATCATAATACCATATAAATCTAATAACTCAGGATTTATAGCATTTATTTTTTCTGGAATCATATGATATAGATAATGGCCTTTTTTAGCTGAACCTTGAATTAAAGAATTTATAAATCTTCTCTTCTCTTTTTCAGCGTCAAACATTTCAAATGTACCAAATAGTTCTTCTTCACTTTTCATTTCTTGTTGTGATGGTTGTTCTTGTTCCCCTTTTTGGAAACCTGACATGTCTATTTCACCCATACCAACAATCTTAGCATCAAATTGTACTGCATCTTCAGGAATACTCATATACCCCCTAACTAAGTCCACAGCTAACCTCTCTAACTCTTCTCTATTTTGTGACTCTATTTGTAATATTTTCATAGTTGAGTCCCTTAACATCATTTGTAATTGCATAAACTCATTTTGTGTTACCTGTTCTAAACCAGTATATTTTTTAACATTATCTACTACCTCTTTAAATCTTTCCGAAGCGACTAACTCTTCAAAATTATCCGGAATACCATCAGCATCAACATCTGGAAAAGCTGGATTATCACCCAAAGGGAAATTTTGTGTGGATATCTTTTGTTCTATATCCGGTGCCATTCTTTCTGGTTTATCACCGTAATCAATTGGTGGTGCTTCTACTAATTGTGCTTTTGTATACTCTGTAACCGCTTTAGGTTTTGGTTTAACGTTTGGATGTGGTTTGTATGGTGTACCTCTTCTTTTTGGTGGTGTTTTTATACCTGGTTTCGTTGGAGCGATAGTTGGTGATGAAGTTTCTCCTGGTGAAGTAGATGGTGCTCCAGCATCACCAGTAAATATAGATTTGAAATCTAACCAGTCAGGTAAACCGACTTCTTCATCTGTTTGTACATCATCTAAACTAACTACTTCTTCTGTTTCATTAATTGTTCTTATTAATTCCGCTTTTGTCATTGCGGGTCTAGAATTTTTTTGGACAACCCCTCTTACCCAATTTTCAACCATTTTAGGGTCAGTATTCTCTATAGATTCATCTTGTTCTACTTTTTCGGGTAAAGAATCAAAATCTTCTGTATCATCAGAAAATTCTTTAGTGTATTTTTTCCATTTCTTACCTTCTTTTCCTGGTTCATTAGATTTTGCGTAAAAATATCTTGCTTGAGCTTTAGAAGCAAATTTTTCTATTAAATGTTGTTTAGTTACCCCCTCAAACATACCCATACCGTCATCATCATTTTTTGGGTTACCGAATCCATCGTCTGTATCTGGACCTACTTGGTGGGGGTCTTGGGTTACTTCTCCTTCACCTGGGTGAATAGTATCCTCATCATAACCTTCTTCTAAATCATTCTCATCGATAACATCTTTTTTACCATTAATGTCTTTTTTTAATTTTTTACCATCTACAGTCGCGTCGGGAAAATCTTCCTCCATATCTTGTTTATTTCCCATCTCTTCTTCTTTCTTAGAAATTTCGTCATATGCCTTTGATAGTGCTGCATAATCTTGAGCTAGTTCAGATGAATTTGTTTGTTCTTTAATTACCATATTATGTAGCATATTCATCCCACTTTCATTAAGTTTACTTAAGAAATCTATAGATAAGCCTGTACTAAGCAATCTTTTAATTTTTATTCTATTTTGTTTTGTATTCGAGATTTTGGACATAATTTAAAATTAAATCTTTTGTATATAGTTTATCTTCTACCGACTTCAAATCTTCTCCAAAGGAGAAAACTAATCGGGAGTCTGTCGTATTTTCATCATCATATATTTCCCAACATAAAGCAATGACATTATCTACAGCGTCACACATACCAAAATAATCAGAATTTTGGATTAGTTCAAATTGTATGTTACTACCATACAATGTACCTACCTTATTAATTGTTCCTATTTGTGGGGGTGTAGGACTTCCTTGTGCTGGGGTTTTATCCCAATCTTCTCCCCAGATACCAGAAAGGTTATCAGAGAAGATAAATTCGTACACATTTTGCCCTTTGTAGTTGGGTCCTAGTTCATTTACATAGACAAGGAACATGATTAATTTATTAAGATTTTAAACCCTCTTTACTAATCTCTGTAACCTTACCATTACTGTTAAACACTAAAGAACCTTTAGTATTTTTACCTACTACTTCGATATTGTCGTTTTCACTTAAGTACTTTCTACTAGCTGCTTCTTGTTCAATACTTTCAGTATGTTCCAATATAGAAGCTATTTTTCTTGCCTTAGTTAACTTAGATTCTAAAAAGTTGTTTCTTTTTTGTTTATTATTTTCTTTTTCTTCTTTACTAACATTAAAGTAATTATTAATCACTTTACTCACTTTGTCATAACCTTCAGCAAGTTCATCACTATTAGCTGGTGTAAATATATTTTGTAATTCTTCGTCATCAAACTCTATTTTAGGTGCCCCTGATTTTCTCATACCTCTTAAGGTTTTTTCCAAAGCTTTTTCTCCGGCCCAACCACCAATTAATTCTCCTGCAGCTGCAGCTAATTGTGGTACTTGTTCTTCTAATTCTGCGTCCATTTCTTCACCCTCCATTTCGAAGTCTTCATCGTCACCCATATCCATATCAAATTCTTCTTCACCACTCATCTCCATATCTGACATATCATCTAATTCATCATACTCAGAATCAGTTTCTTCAAATTTTTCAACTATTTCTTCTCTATCTTCTGATTCTAAATTATCTAAATTAACAGCAGAAATAACAGAATTTAACACATACTTTATTGTTTCTGAATCCAATTCACCCTTACCATCAGCTTTACGTAATTTCTGACCTAATTTACCAGTTAGTTTTTGTATAGTTTTAACAGCGTTTTCTTCTTCTTCTTCAGCTCCCTCATCACTCACCTCTATATCCATATCCATTTCCATATCACCACCTTCATCTTCCACATCCATTTCCATGTCCATATCATCACCTTCCATACCCATATCATCACCCATCTCATCTTCTACGTCCATACCCATGTCCATATCTAAATCTTCTTCAACTTCAGGTTCTGGTGTTGGTACATCTACTTTTAAGACTTTTTTTTGCTCTTCTATAATGCCGTAATTATGAGCTTCATTAATAGATTTCATTTTAAAGTTTAATCTTTTTAATGCTGTCGAATATGAAGAGAAAGTTTCGTTTCTATTTGCTGACCCTAATTGTCCATTAATATGTGAAAGGTTCTTTTCATTTTTACCAGATTTTATAAAATATTGGTTATTCTCTTTTATTATAGCATAAACTTTCCCATCTTGTCCCTTAGTACTATAATGAACATTAGAAGAAGTGTTTGGGGTATTAGGTGTTACCTTAATCCCTGCTATTTGTTTTATTCTATCTATTTTTTCTTGTAATGGTAATTTTTCACTACCTACTGGTTTTAATCCACTCATTGTTAAAATTTTTATTTTTTTTTATTTTAATTAAATTGTCCTGGTCCACCTAAACTTGACCCTCCTAATGTGTTAGGGTAAAAAGTATACCCACTATAAATACCTGCTCCCCCTGGTAGATTCGGTGAAACACCCGGAGGTGCTGTTACATTATTTGCATCTCCACCAGCGAAAGGCCAAAACTTCTCTCTCATTTCTTGTGTTGGGTTGTCATAACAATCATGACAACTACACGTAAAACATGCATTACTTAAAGTACCACCAATATGATTTATAATCACATCTAATTGGCTACCTGATGGTATTGTTAATGTAGCACGATTAACTCTTAAGCCACTTACATCACCACTTGCGTACACTGAAGTACATGTTAGACCAGACAAATGTCCGTCAGCCGCTAAAAACGGTTGTATATCTGTACCACAGTATATTTTGTCACTATCACTGTTATCGTATCCTATTGCCATAATATTGTAAATCTATTTTCTTATAAATACTTCGATTAAAAAGAAAAAATTTATATAGTTAGTATGTTATCTATAAGTTTATTCTTTAAATCAATTAATTTTTTAATATACCCGTTTCTTCTTAGTACTTTGAATACCAAATTCTCATAAGAATATTCACCACCAGACTCTAAACCACAACTTCTATATTTCTTTAATTTAGCTTTAATATTCTCAATTTCCTTTAATGTTGTTTCTGGTTTAACATCTTTAGACCTATCTACTATTCTATCTATAGCCTCCATCCAATTAATTGATTTTTCATTCAACTTTTTTTCATCTATAGTAACATGACTATAAGAAGGCTCAACTAACCATTTATTGTATAATACAGAGTAAACACCACTAGAATGATGTGGTTCTCGATAGTCTTGGGAATATATTTCTACCTCATAACCGTCTATAGTGATGTCGTGAGTACTATTCCATATAGTTTTCTTACTATTTAAGTAATTTCTAACAAGTTCTGTATTATCGTCTATCTCCTTGAAGTCTAAGATTAAATGTAAGTCAATATCTGAGAATTTACTCCAGTTAAAGTTAGCTAAACTACCAGTCATTGTAACATCATATACGTCACAATCTTGTGTGTCAATATCACAACTTAACTCTTCCATACCACTATAATCTAGAAATCTATTAGATATTTCTAGTAAGGTTGACCTTACTTCAGGATTTAAAGTGTATGTCCCATTCTCATTCTCCTCCCAGATTGAAGGTGCTAAATGGTCTTTTGTTTTAAAGCTTTTTAGTATCGATGATTTTACTCCCATAACTTATAAATATTTTTAGAAACAAAAAATGGTTGCGATTGCAACCATTTATTAAATTAAATACAATATTACTAACTATTGTTGTTTATTATTATAGTTTTCCCAGTATTCATAAGTCTCAATATCCCTTTTAGACCCATATATTACTGGTTTCCAAAATATCACTAAAAGTATAATAAGTAAAATAAATGCTATCATAATATTATTTTTTTAAAGGTTAGAGCGGGTGGGTGGAACGAACCACCATCTACTTACTGGAATGTATGCCGCTTTTCTTATTAAGCTACACCCGCATGAATTATTTATTATCGATTAAATTATATACCTCATTAGTCTTTTTATTTATGACCCTAATCTTTTTAGGTTCATCTCTCATTTCCAAGACAAAATTCTCCATTTCTTTTTCAGTATCAAAATTATAACTTTTAATCTTGCCGTCTTTGTATATTATTCCTATTCTAATCATAACTAAATTTTTTTATTATTTAGATACAAATATACGAATAAAAAATATACTACACAAACAAATTACTTCTTAATTTCGTTATATCTGTACTTTTTAGATATCTCTTGGTTAAAAAACTTACCTTGACTTTCTGACATCCTAAATTTGGTGAACGTTTTATGTGGTACACCGTGGTATTGATATTTTCTACCACCCTTAAACGTAACTAGAAGTTCACTCGTTTTTGTATCATATTCTGTCGCGAATATATTACTTGACGAATATTCATTTAATATTCTAGTTCCTTTTACTTCTTCTTTTTTAATTCCCATTTTTAAATTCTTTTATTATATAATTATTCCTTTACCTCTTCATATTCTACATCGGTAGTACTTTCTTCAGATGGGGTTTCTTCTCCACCTTGTTCCTGTGTAGTTTGATAAAGTTTTGTACTTATTTCACTCCACTCACTAGTTAACTTCTCTTTTAAGGTACTTATTGACTCCATATTTTTATCCTTAATTGCGTCTTTTAATTCTTTAAGTACACTTTCTAGTTGAGTCTTGTCCCCTTCCTCTAGTTTATCACCAAATTCTTCGATTTGTTTTTCTGTCTGGAACACTAATCCGTCCGCCTCATTTAACATATTAACCTCTTCTTTCTTTCTCTTATCCTCCGCTGCATTTGTTTCAGCATCCGCTCTCATTTTTTCAATTTCTTTATCAGAGAGACTACTTCCAGATTCAATTTTAATATTCTGTGATTTACCGGTTCCTTTATCATTTGCTTTTACAGTAATAATACCATTTGCGTCGATATCAAAGGTTACTTCAATTTGAGGAATTCCTCTAGGTGCTGGTGGAATGTCGGTTAATTGGAACCTCCCCAATGTTCTATTATCTCCAGCCATGGACCTTTCACCCTGTAAAACATGTATATCTACCGCTGGTTGATTATTTGCAGCTGTAGAAAATACTTCACTTTTAGATGTTGGGATTGTGGTATTTGATTCAATTAATGTTGTCATTATTCCACCCATAGTTTCTATACCTAACGATAATGGGGTTACATCTAATAATAAAACATCCTTAACGTCACCCGCTAATACACCACCTTGTATAGCCGCTCCCATCGCTACAACCTCATCTGGGTTAACACCTTTAGATGGTTTCTTTTTAAATAATTTTTCTACTGCTGATTGTATAACTGGTATTCGAGTAGACCCACCAACTAATATTATTTCATCAATATCAGTGACTTTTAGACCAGCATCTTTAATTGCCTTTCTACAAGGTGTCAAACTTTTTTTAACTAATGGTTCTACCATAGACTCAAACTTAGCTCTAGATAATGTACGAACTAAGTGTTTTGGTCCTGTAGAATCTGCTGTAAGATAAGGTAAATTTAATTCTGTGGTTGTAGAGTTTGATAGTTCTACTTTTGCTTTTTCAGAAGCTTCTCTTAACCTTTGTAGAGCGGAAGGGTCTTCACTAATATCCATACCACTTTCTTCTTTAAACTCTTTAAGTAACCAATCAACTATAACCTCATCAAAGTTGTCACCACCTAAGTGTGTGTCACCGTTAGTTGACTTTACCTCAAACACACCATCTGCTATTTCTAGTATTGAGATGTCAAATGTACCCCCACCTAAATCATAGACAGCAATAGTTTTCTCTTTCTTTTCATCAATACCGTAAGCTAATGCTGCTGCAGTAGGTTCGTTAATGATTCTTAATACATTTAATCCAGCGATTTCACCAGCTTCTTTTGTAGCTTGTCTTTGTGAATCATTAAAGTACGCTGGTACAGTAATAACCGCATCTTTTACTGTTTCACCCAAATACTCTTCTGCTGTTTTTTTTAGGTTTTGTAGTACAACTGCCGATATTTCTTGTGGTACATATGTTTTATCACCAACAACAACATTAACATTGTTACCACTACCTTTTTCTACGGTATAAGCCATTTTTTTAGCTTCTTTACTTATTTCACTAAACTTACTCCCTATAAAACGTTTTACAGAATAAACTGTATTTTTTGGGTTTGTGACTGCTTGTCTCTTAGCTGGGTCACCAACTACCCTATCACCCTCTTTAAAAGATATAACCGAAGGTGTTGTTCTTTTACCCTCCGAATTAACAATTATGGTAGGTGACCCACCTTCTACTACGGAAACACAAGAGTTTGTGGTTCCTAAATCAATTCCAATTACTTTTGCCATTTTAACTTATTTTTATTTGTTTTTTATTATTATTACTTTTTACTAATTTACGTAGTACTATACCTAAAATACCATGTTCTACTTTTGCTTTAATACCGTCAATATCAACATTGTCTGGTAACCTATAATCTAACTCTAGTTCTGTATCATAAAATTCTCTTCTTAGATAAGTTAGGTTTCCTGTAGGATTTTCTTTTATTTTTGAAGTTATCCTCAAGTGTCCGTCTTCTACTATCATACACATATCGTTTTTTGTAAGTCCTGGGACTTGCATTTCTAACATATAAACATTTTCGTCTTCAAGTATATTACTTCTAATCCCTATGTTTTTAAATGCTTTTTCTCTTTCAAAATTAACTGACGGTGTGTGTGGACTATCAGTTTCTAGAAAAGGGTCGTTAAAGAATTCATCTATTACGTTACCCAAATTTGTTTTTTTGTTAAACACCATAATTTTATTTTTTTTTTAAATTTATTAATTATTATTACTTTATTCAAGTAATTTGTATTACTTTTACATTAATTCTAGTACAAATAGTGTACCAGTAACAAATATATAAAAAAATAATGACATTATGTCATATTATAAAGTAAAAATGTCAGTCATATAATATTTTTACATTTTATAAAACATTTTATATATTTGTTTAACCAATTTAAATTATAATATATGAAAGAAAATATAGAATCGTCATTCTCGGGTATCGAAGAAGATGGAGCCCAAAGTAAAAAGCCAAAGAAAAACAAAGGAGAAAAATCATCTAAAACACCTATACTAGATAACTTCTCTAGAGATTTAATAAAACTAGCTAGTGAAGGTAAATTAGACCCTGTGGTTGGTAGAAAAGCTGAAATAACTAGGGTAGCACAAATCTTATGTAGGAGAAAGAAAAATAACCCTGTATTGATAGGGGGTCCTGGATGTGGTAAAACAGCTTTAGTGGAAGGGTTAGC